>JAEEGI010004225.1_pt1 | contig 33765 bp, 20 predicted proteins | sample 8958751 | NCBI WGS metagenome assembly JAEEGI01 (sample SAMN16246545, study PRJNA631951) | gut metagenome | biome: gut microbiome; feature: rumen; material: KS-attached | host: Bos | place: Iran: Karaj | collected 2018-10
ATTATTTTAGGGTATAAGTACAAAAAAAACCAAACATTGATAAAAAAAATTATTTCTTATATAATTATTAATTCAAGAATAAGGTTCTTATCTTTGAAATTAAATAAATATAAAATTATATTTATAAATGAATTTCTGATCATATTTATATTATAATTAATGAATATATAAAATTAAATTTTTCATTATAAATCTAAATAATTGAATATGAATATTTTTTTATGATAAATTTTTTTAAAAATATTTTTTTTTGATTATAATTTTGTAGGATGGAATTATATTTAATGAATTTAGGAAATTAATTATATTAATTTAATTATAAATAATTACATTATAATCTTAAATTTAACAACAAATGAATATTTAATTTTATTAATTAAGTTCCTCATATTGAAATATAAATAATATTAAAACAATTATTTTCAAAATTATACTTAAATTTTTGTTAATAAAAATTATTTTTATATAAAGGCAATTTAATAATAAATAATAAAAAACTAAAAAATTCTTTCACAATAAAATCCAAGAAATTTATAAAATATCAAAATTAGAATTTTTTTAATCTTTCAAGAATATTAACAATATCAAATCCAGTGACCCAAGTAAAGAATTTACATTTAGTTTTGACATTAACTTTTTCAATAAAAAGAGCTTGATATAAATCATAATTTTTTCTAAGAACACAACAATCATTTTTTTCTAAATTTCTAACAAGACATAAATCATTATAACCATCACACATAAAAACAACTCTTTTGTAATTATTTCTTGGATGTTTTTCAAAATAAATTTCTAACTCATTTTTTTTACAAATTGAAGGACAACACATATCACAATTATGTGGGTTTGCTTCAGAAACTATTAAAGCATCATCTATTATTTTAGTTCTATTTGCAATAATTTCTTTAATTAAATCATCAATATGATTAATTTTTAACATTTCGTTAATGCAAAAAATATTTCCACTTGATATTATAATTGAATCATATTTATCATCATTTCTCCTTAAATAATTAAATAGTCTATTCATTCCTTTTGTTAACTCAACTTTTGATAAAGAAGTCTTTATTTCTGAAATTCCTTTTCCGTTGGATTTAACTAACTGGAAAAAGAAATTTAAAGTATCACACCAATTTATATATTTTTCTGCTGCTTCATCTAAAGAATCTAGTTGATCATATTTTAATAAATATTTTGATGTTACATCCATTGAATCTTCATTTGTTATTGTTCTGTCCATGTCAAATACACATAATGTTTTTTTACCTTCCATTTAAATAATTTAATTGTTTAAATTTATATATGTTAAATTATTTTTTTTTCAAATTAATCTTTTTTCTAATGTTAAAAAAACGAATTTTTATCATTATTTGAATATATAATTCATTCATAATTTAAAAAATTAAATATATAAACATATTAACAATATATTAAAACTCAAAAATAAAATAAGAAAAAAAATAAAAATTAAAAATAACAATAAAAAAAAATAAAAAAATAAGCTTAAAAAACTCAAAGCAAAATAATTTTAAAATAATTTATAAAAATCCCATTTAAAAAAAATGAGAATCCAATCTTTTTTCACTGATCCAATAATTCATCGTTCATTTAAAGGAAACAATGACACAATAACATCATGTTTATTTTCTCCAGACATGAAGCAATGTATAACAGGATCATCAGATGGAAATATATTTGTATGGAATTTTAAACCTCAAATGCGTCCATTTAAATTTATAGGACATAAATCATCAATAAATGAAGTAGCAATAAATGTAAAAGGAAATATAATAGCATCAGCATCAAATGATGAAACAGTAAGATTATGGAATAATTCAGTAAATGGAAAATATCAAGTTTTAAAGTGTCATGCAAGTCCAGTTAGATCTATTGATTTTTCTTCAAATAATAAATTTTTATTAACTGCTTCAAATGATAAAATTATTAAATTATTTAATATAACTTCACCTAAAATTAAATTTATTTCCAGTTATCCAGGACATAATAATTGGATTAGATGTGCTAGATTTTCACCTGATGATAGATTAATTGGAAGTTGTGGTGATGATAATACTGTTAAAATATTTGATATTGAAAAAAGAAATATAGTTCATTTATTTAATGATCATATTAGTAATGTTAATTCTTGTAGATTTTCTCCTGATGGAACTTTAATTTCAAGTGCTTCTGATGATAAAACGATTAAAATATTTGATATTAGAAGTGGAAGATTAATTCAACATTATGATGCTCATTCTGATAAAATTAATTGTATTTCTTATCATGCTAGTGGAAATTATTTAATCAGTTGTTCTGATGATTCTACTATTAAAATATGGGATTTAAAAATGGGACAAATATTATATACTGTTCATGGTCATCAAGGTAAAATTAAAAGTGTTAATTTTTCTAAAGAAGGTGATTATTTTTGTTCTGGAGGTGAAGATTCTATTTTAATGGTATGGAAAAGTAATATCAAAAATATGGATGAAGAATTTAATACTTTGGCTAAAGCAACTAATCAAACTGTTACAATGTCAAATAAGAGGAAAATTAATTTAGAAGAAACTAAAGAAAATTATGATAATAATTTTATGAATGAAGTACAAATGGGAATTGAAGGTGGAGAGAATATAATTAATGGAGGAAAAATACCAAATAAATATTTTGCAAATAAATATAAAGTTACAATTGAAAAAGGAATTAAAAATACATTTTTAAAATCAAATAATATAAATACTCATACTCAAAATTTACAAAATTCAAATTCAAGTTATCAGAATAATTCAAGTGCAATGATTAATAATAGTCAATTAAATCCTTTTGCTCATTTACCAACAGAATTAGCTTCTTCTTTTGATAAAATGATAACTCAATTAGAAATAATAACTAAAACTATGAAAATTATGTCTCAAAGAATTCAAACTGTTGAAGGTCAAGTCGAAGAATTATATAATATGAGAAGAATGACTTCTACTATGAATAATAATATGATGGAGAATAATCAAAATATATTTAATCAAAATTTATCTAATGAAAATTCTCATCAAAATCAAATTAATCAAAATGAAATTGTTGAAGATAATGATGAAGAAAATTTTGAAGATAATAAAGAAGAACATTTTGATGAAAATGAAAAACAAAATTTTGAAGAAAATGAAAAAGAAGAAGAACATTATGAAATTCCCAGAGATGAAAATGAAGATGAAATTTTAGAACCTAATGAAAATAATAATGAAAATCCTGTTGAAGTTTTTGAAGATAAAGAAAATGAAGAAGAAGATATTTAAATTTATAATTTAATTTTTATTTTTTTTTAATAACATTAAACTAAAGATTTATCTATTGTTAAATTCATTAATCAATATTATTAATAAAAATTTAATAAATAAAAAAATGAATTTTCAACCTAAAACAAAAGATGATATGGTTGTTACTTGGGATATAATGTATCAAACAAGTAAAGAAGTTATGACTGCAGTTATTACTAAAAATATTGATATTAATGACCCTTCACTTTCTGAAAAAATTGAAAAATTAATTAAATATTTTTCTTGTTTAAAAAATGATTGGATTGAACCTTCAAGAGATGAACAAAAAAAAATTTATTTGACTTATTTCCAAGAATCACCTGAGAATAATCAGAAATTTGAGAATTATTTAAATATAGTTTGTCCAATAAGAGTATTAAGTCCTAAAACTTATATTTAATTATTTAAATTAATTTTTGAAAATTAAAACAATTGTTTAAGTTATTATAAATATATTTTAAACAATTATTTAATTTTAATTTAAATTATTAATTTTATAATGAATAATGAAGGAAATGTATTTGAATATAAAGGAAAAAATATAAATTTATTAGATACTTTAGATGAGGATGATTTATATAAAGAAAATAATGAATCAGAAAATCAAAATTTTTTGAAGGAAAACTTTTTCAGAGAAAAATTATATAATATGCATTCAGCAAGTAATTTAAGAATTAATAATAATGAACCAATTAAAAAACGTTATTCATCAAAACCAAAACCAAAAATAAATAAAAGAAATAATAATTCTAATTTAAACAATCACTATGATAGAAGTGATACTAATAATAATGTTATTGATATTAATGATTTAATTGTTCAAAATAAAGAAAACAATAATGAAAAGGAAAAAGAAAATAAAAATAAAAAAAAAGAAATAAATCCTCGTATTCAAAGATTATATGAAGATCATAATAAAAAATTAGAAAAACAAAAAAAATTAAAAACCCAATACGATAATGATGAAATGAATAAATTTTCATATGCTCCAAAAATAAATAAAAAAAGTAGAAAAATTGTAACATCAAATCCAAAATTAAATAAACCAATTCAAAAAAGAACAAATGAAATTATTCAAGAAACAAATGAAAAAATTAATCAACTAAAAAATCATATTAATCCAAATTCTTTTAATCCAAAAATTAATTATTCTTTTTCAAATAATTTAAAAAAAGAAGAAAATGTTTATGAAAGATTATATGAACCAAAAAAGGGAATTCAAAATGAAATTGAAAAATTCATAAAATCAGAAAAAGATATAAAACAAAGAAAAAAAAATATTACAAATGATGAAAAAGAATGTTCATTTCATCCAAAAACTTATTCAAATATAAATAATAATTCTCAATTTAATATAAATAAGTTTATAGAAAAACAAAATGAATATTTATTTCAAAGTCATTCAAAAATGTATAATTTAAAGAAAAAAATAGAAAAATCAGAAAAAGAAAAAAATACTTTCAATCCAAATACATCATTTACTTCAACATCAAATGCTGCAATTAAAATTGATATTAAAAGACAAGGAGAATCTCTTTTAGAAAAAATAGATAGAATGACATATGAATATGCAGAAAATAAAGAAAAATTAAAAAAAAATTTAGATTCTTATTATAATAATTTTAGTTTTTCTCCTGAAATTAATTATAATTATAATAATAATTATTTACTTAAAAATTCTACTAATTATAATTTTATAAATCAAAGTTTTTCCGGAATTAAGAAAAAGACTTTGAAGAAATCTATGTCAAGTGATAAATTAATTATCCCAAAGAAATATGTTAATCATAAATATGATCATATTGTTTCTAAATATATTTTAGATGATGATTTAATAAAGAGAATTGATGAGAATAGAAATAAAAAATATATTGAAAATTTAAAAAGAAAAGAAGAAAGAGAATTGAAAGAATTAAAAGAATGCACTTTTGCCCCAAAAATTAATACAAATTTTAATATAAATAATATTAATGAAATAAATTCTTATTATTCACCAAATAGAGAAGAAAATTCTTATACAGGGTTAAAAAAGAAAAAAATATTATATGATTCTTGTAATAATATTAATAATAATTATAATTTCACAGAAAATTATCATCCTAATAATTATAATAATTATAATAATTATTCTCAAAATTATGACCTAAATAATAATTATAATATTAATCATAATTCTGAAAATTATAATTTGAATAAAAATGAAAATAGTATGACTCAGGAAAATTATAATATCAATGATTATAATAATAATAATCAAGAATTTGAAAATTATAATGATAATAATTATAATTTCACTGATAATTCTGAAAAATATAATATTAATGAAAATGAAAACTTTAATTTTAATAGTAACAAAAAATATTGATTCATTTTTGAATACAATATTTATAATTTAATATAAATAAATATAATTATGAATTTAAATAAATATTGTTTTTATAAAATAATAAATATAATTATATCAAATAATAATTAATTTTTAACAAAAAAAATAATTAATTTAACATTTAAAAAAATTTTAATGATTACTCGTTATAAATTCTTAGATTTTTTAATATGGAGTGTTCTAAGATTATTAATATATTCATTCCTTCTTTCATTTGTTGCTTATAATTATAATGATTTACCAAAATATGCATTAGAATTTAAAAATCAAATGAAAGATGCAGCAAAATATTCTAATTTTACATGGCCAGATTATATTAATAAACAATTAATTCATCCAATTCCAATATTTAAAAAATTTTTATTTATATGTTTAATATGTAGTGTATTAGCAACTTTTGGATTTAAATTATTCCAATTTATTTCTGGAATTTTAGTATTTGTTATTGATTTTTTAAAATATCATCCTTTAAAACCTCCAGAAGTTTCAGAAGGAGAATCTTATGAAGCTTTAAGTCAAAAATATCCTTGGATTGATACTATTTTAATTGGAGTTTTTGGAATTATTATGATTATTCATTCTTTAGTTGAAATTCCAGAAGATTGGATTCTTGAAAAAGACAGTAATAAAATAGAAGCAGTTTTAGAAGAAGATACTGAAGAATATAAAAAGAAACAAATGGAAAAAGAACAAAAAAAAGGTAAAAAGAAGAAAGATTAATATAAAATTTTTAATAATTTTTTAATAAGGTAAAATAGAATAGATTATTTTATCTAATTTAAATTTATTTAAATTTTTGAACAAACATCATTTTTTTATATTTTTAAAATTAATAAAAAAATGCTTATAAAATTAGAAAATAACGTTATTGTAAATGAAAAAATAAATTATTGATAAAAAGGTGGTCCTCAACTTCATTATTTAGAATTAATCATACCAAAAATCAAGTTAATTTAAATATTATTAATATTTTTCTTAAAAAAATAGAACAAAATTAAAAAGAAGAAATAATGGAATTATATTACTTGAATTATTATTTATTCTTGTGAAATTTCATAAATAAAATGAAAATTTAAAATGAAATTCATTATTTCATAAACAAAACAATTTAATAATCTTCTTTTAGAAGATGATAATAAAGAAGAGACAAAAATATAAATGAAACTTTAAAAACATTCTAAATTTTTTAAATTCTTATAAGTATATTTTTATGTAAAAATAAATTAAAAAAATATATAAAAAACATATTATAAATTTGTCAAAATAAAATTAAAAAAATTATTCCATCATTACACCACTTTTCCATAAAATAATTATATTATCAGCTCCAGCAGAAGCGATATTTCCATTATTTAATTCAACAATACAATTTACAGAACGAACATGTTCTTCTAAAATTTGTTTTTGAATAAAACTATCATTATTTTTTTCCCAAATAATAATATTTTTATCTTTAGAAGCAGTAACTAAATTTCCATTTTTTAATTGAATTAAACATGTAATTGCTTTCTTATGAACATTATCAATTTTTAAATCAAAATTATATTTATTATCTTTTTCTTTCCAAAAAATTAATAAATTATCTTCACCAGCACTAACTAATCTTCCATCATATAATTGAATAATACATCTAATTTTACTAGTATGATAATCTAATATTTGTTCTTTTAAGAAAAATTTATTATTACTTTCATTCCAAATGATAATAATTTTATCTTCTCCTCCTGAAGCAATTTTCCCATTTTTTAATTTTTCAATTGTATAAATTCCCCCTTTATGATCAGTTAATTGTTGCATCATATTAAAACTTTTTCCATTAATGTTCCAAATTATGATTTTTTTATCTTTACTTCCAGAAATTAATCTTCCATCTTTTAATTGAGTTATTGTTGTTATAGCACCTTTATGCTCAGATAATGTTATTTCACATTCATATTCTTTTGAATGTTTATTCCAAATTCTTATTGTACAATTATCTTTAAGAGCTGAAGATAAAATTCTTCCATCTGAAATTTGATATAAACATGTTATTGGTTTTACAAATTGTTCTATTTTTTCACAATTAATATATTGATTTATTTGCTTTTCTTCCCAAAATCTAATTGAGTAATCTAAAGAACCTGATAATAATCTTTTGTCTTTCAAAAGTAATAAACTTGTAATTTGGTCTTTATGTCCAAATATTTTATATCCTGCTCTATATTCTCTTGTAACTTTTTGATATTCAAATTTTAAATTAAATATTTCATCTGTCGATTTTTTTAAAACTTCTGCTTCGTTTTTTATTATGTTTAATTGATCGAACATTCTTTGATTATATGTTAATTCCATATTGATAAATTCATAGTTTATATTTTTTAAATATTTTAACAGAAATATATCTTCACATTTTTCACTTTTTGAAAAATCAGTATAAAAATTCCAATAAAATAACTTCAAAATATTTAAAGCCATTGAACCTTGCTCATATTTTTCTTTTATGTTTTTTGCATATTCTGCTCTTATTTTTACTAAATTATTAATTAAGTCATTAATATTATTAATTGTATTATTAATATCATCTTCAATTTGGTTTTTAAAATTATTTGCAACTTTCTCAAAGTTGACAATAAATTCTTCAATAGATTTAAATTTTAATGGCATATTTTTTAAAAAATCTTTATATAATAAAGCATATTTTGAATTTTCAATTATTTCATGAGATTTATGTTCTTTATTACTACAACATATCTGACAAATATACATTTGACAATTTTTACAAAAATAATTTTGTTTTAAATTATGTAAAGTACAAATTTCTCTTTCATTACCTAAATTTTGATTATTTTGTTCATTTTTTGATTTTATCTTTAACATTTCATTTATTTGTTTTAAATCCATTTCTAAATAACCATTTTTACATCCACAATTTATATGACAAATTGCAATATTTTTAAAATCTTGAATATTATTAATAAACATTAAATGAAATAAACAATTTAAACAATATAAATGATTACAACTAAATTCATATTTAATTGATTTCATTGGATTTTTTTGTTTACATATATAGCAAATTAATTCTTGATGATTTTCTTGCATTATTCCTTAAAATTTAAATAAAATTTAATGATATATTCATTTTTTTAAAATATTTTAACATTAAAAAAATGAACAATAATGATGAAAAATATAAAAAATTTTTTTATAATACAGAAAATTTAGAGAATGTTTATAATATATTAAAAGGTGATGAAAAACAATTAAAAAAAGAAACAGTGAAAAAATTAATTCAAGACTTTGAAGGAGTTGAATATGATGAATCAAATGATAATAATATTTCATCAAAATCAAATAATAAAAATTCAAACCAAAATACTTCAAATAACGATGATATTTCAAATAATAATGATTCAAATTATGATGAAAAAAATAATAGCTCAGATTATATTTCTTTTGAAGAATTTTGTTCAATTTTTAAAAAGATATATGAAAATTCAAGAAATCCAGAAAAAATTTTTTTAGAAGGATACTGTTACATGGATAAAGATAAGTAATAATTTTTTTTATAAAATTTTTTAGAAAAAGTTATTTAGACATAGAAGATTTAAAAAGAGTTAATAAATTATTAAATCAACATTTTACTGAAGATGAATTAGAAGGACTTTTAGAATTAGCAGGTAAATCTGATGGAAAAATTACTTTTGAAAATTTTACCGATTTTCTCAATAATGAAAATTAGAAATAGTAAAAATTTAGATATTATATTTTAAATTATATTTTTTTATTCTTAATTAACAATTAAATATTAAATGAAAAAAAAATAAATCATGCTTCATACTATAAAAAAACCTAAAGATGATTTTAATCTTTTATTCTTAAATGAAAATGAGTTTATTATTAATTCTTTAGTTAGTAATTTTTATCATGTTCAATCCAATTATTTTGAAAAAGGAATTTTACATTTAACTACTAAAGGATTGATTTTTCAACCTAATGAAATTTTTCTTCCAGTTTTTTTATTTAAATTTAAAGACAATCTTCAAATTAAGTTTTGTACTTTAGATGATATATATTCAACAATTCAAAAGGATAATTCAGATTTAATAAAACAAAATACTTATCTTGGTAAAAATGTTTTAATGAGACAATTGACAAAGAAAAATACTTCTCAATTTAATAATCTTTTAACTGACTCTCCAAAATTAAAAAATTCATCCAAAAGAAAATCATATACTAGTAATTATACAAATAAAAGATTATCTGAAGTAATAAAAGAAGATTCAAATATAAATCAAAATACTAATTGGAATAATTTTAAAATGGGAGATTTTTGTGAAACTTTAAATTTAATAGTTTGTGGAAATAATAATAAAAGAAGAGAATCTTTTTATCATTCTCAATTTACTTTTATGGACAATAAAAATTTGATGAAAAATAATAATATTACAAATTTAAATCAATTAAATACTAACATTAATATTAAAATTAATTCACTTGATTTAAATCATTTTTTTAATGATAATTTACTTAATTTAAAACAATTTTATGAATTAATTAAATTTTTAAAAGAAGAAATCAAAGATTCAAATAAATATAATTTTTTACTTTTTTCTATAGGAAAATACGAATGTATTTCCAGAGTCCAAATTGGAATTTATGAAAAAGAAATTTCTCCTGTTACTTTTTTTATTATTTTAGAAGGGAAAAAAAAAGATATTCAATTATTTAATGAGAATAGAAAATTAATTAATGATAATTTAATCCATAAAAATTCCTTTGATGATTTAAAAGAAATTTATCAATTTATTAGAAGAAAAGTGAATGAAATTTATGAAAATAAAAATGAAATAATAATAAATAATAATCAAATTCAAATTAAAGCAAAAGCAATTAGACTTTTACCAGAAGGTAGTCAACATGGAATTTTTATTTGTAGCAAGAATAATAAATATAATAGTCATTATATAAGATTTTATCCAATAATAAATAATTTCAAAAGAAAAAATTTAACTATCCAATTAAATAAAATTGAAGCAATCATTAAATATAGATATCTTTATAAAAATATTGGTTTAAATTTAATTTTATATCAATCAAAAAGAAGTAAAATTCTTCTTTTTGAAAATGAAACAGAATGTGAAAAAATAGAAGAATATTTATTAAAAAATAGTCCAAATATAGATAAAATATATACAAATATACAATATCATTCAGATTTATGGTCAAAAGGTTTAATATTAAATTATGATTATTTACTATATTTAAATTTTATGTCAGGAAGATCTTTTAATGATTTATCTCAATATCCAATATTTCCATGGATTTTATCTAATTATGAAGGAGATGAAAATTTTGATATAACAAATGAAAAAAATTATCGAGATTTATCAAAACCAATAGGAGCATTAAATCCAGATAAATTATCTAGATTTAGAGAAAAATATTTAAATAATAAAACAAATCTTGTTCAGCAAGAAGATATATTTTTATATCCAATTCATTATTCATCTCCTTTAATTATAATGTTTTATTTAAATAGACAATTTCCTAGATTTCAATTACAAATGCAAGGAGGAAGTTTCGATAATGGAATAATGGATGGAATAAAAGAATTTTGGGAATATTTATATTCTGAAGGTAATGATGTTATGGAATTAATTCCAGAATTTTTTGAAGGAGATGGTGAATTTCTTTTGAATTATAATAATTTATTATATGGTAAAAAAAAGAAAAATTCTGAAGAAAATAATTTAAAATTAATACCTGATGTTATTTTACCAAAATGGGCAAAAACTCCAAAAGAATTTATAAGTATTAATAGATGTGCTTTAGAAGGTAATTATGTTTCTAATAATTTAAATAATTGGATTGATTTAATTTTTGGTTATAAACAAAGAGGAGAAATGGCAGAAATGCATGAAAATTTATTTAGGAAAAATACCTATGATGATTATAATTTAGATAATATTTCTGAAAATAAGAAATACATTGAAATTAATAATATTTTACTTTCAGGACAAACTCCTAAACAATTATTTTTATGTGTTCATCCGAAGAAAAAAAAAATGGATTTATTAAATTATGAATTACAGTATAATCCGAATGATGCTTTACAAAAATTTAAGAAAGAAAATGAAAAATTAGAAAAAGATTATAAAAAAATGATTCAAGCTCAATGTGAACAAAATGAAAATATGCTTTCAGAAATTGAGGGAATTGAAAAAAAAAAAAATGAAGAAATTGATAAAATAAAAAACACTTTAGATTATAGGGAAAAAAAACAAAAAGAAATAATTGAAAAAGTGATTGATAATAATCAAAAACTTAAAAAAGATTTTGATTTTTATGACCAAAATAAAGATATTTATGTTAATAATTATGTTACAAGATTAGAGAAAGAGAATAATGAAGAAATTAAAAAAAAATTTTCTTCTGTTAAAAAGATAATTGAATATATAAGAGAAATGGAAATGGAAATTAATAAATATAAAATTAGAGAAATTGATTATAAAGAAGAAATTCAACAAAAAACAAAAGAAATAGAAAAATATACTATAATTCAAAATGATTTGAAAAAACATATTGAAAAATTAGACTCTAAAATATCTTTATCTAATAAATTAATTAAAAAAGAAAATAAAAATAACAATGAATCGTGAATATTAAAAATAAAATCTTATAAAATATAAATATATAATAATTCAAATATTTAATTTATTTATAAAAAATTAATAATACAGTTTTTCATTTCATACAATTAAGATTTAAAAATTATGAATATAAATATATTATTATATATATAAAGATTTTCCCACCAAAAAAATATATATCAATTAATTTAAAATATTTAAATATAATGATTAAAGATTTTGAAATTGGAAGTATTATATGGGCAAAGATACAAGGATTTCCATGGTGGCCTGGAACAGTAAAATAAATTTTTTTATAAATTTAGATTGTTGATATAAAAAATAATAGTAAAAAACCTTATACTATTAATTTCATTGGTGATAAAACTCATGCTAAATTAACCAAAAATTATATTTTTGATTTTAATTTGGGATTTGCAAAATTTTCAAAAGTGAAAAATAAAAAATTAGAATTAGCAATTAAAGAAGCTACAAGATTATTAAATTCTCAGAATGAATCAAATCAATATTTTTTGATCCAAAAAAGTAAAAAAAAAAATTCAAATTCAAGTGAAAAGATTGAAAATTTTAAAATCAAAAAAGATGAAGAAGAAACAGAAAATATTGAAATAGAATTAATAGACACTGAAGAAAATTCTATTAAAAAAAACAATTATTTAAGTAAAAAAAAAAAAAGAAATGAAGAAAATGAGATTAATATAAATATTGAGAAAGAAAAAGAACTTATTTTTAAAATACAAAAATATTTCATTTATATCTATGATTTAATTAAAAGTAAAAATATTCAAAATTTGGAAAAAGAAAAAAACTGTTTAATGAAGATTTTAGAATATTTATCTAGATATATTCCTGAGAATGTTATTTCATATTTAACAGAAACTAATATTTGTAAAATGATATTATATTTTTCAGATACTTTAGATTTTTATGATATTCATTTTAATTCAAAAATAAATGAAGTTAAAAAAAATATTGAAAAAATGTTTTTATATGAATTACTCAATCAGAACAAGTAAATTCCTGTAAATGAATATATTAATATGATATCTAGATTGCATTATAAAATAATTAAAAGTTTTTTTCTAAAATTAATATGAATTAAAATAATTTTAATTAATAAATTATTTAAGAAATAAAATAATTATTTCTTTTTTTCTGGTCAGGATTGAATTTAACTTACTCTTGACTTTTCAGTTGAAAAGAATACTTTTTTTTTTATAAACATTGTATTTCTTTTTCTTTGAAAAATTCTTAGAATTGAATAATAATGAAAGTGAAATTAAAAAATGAAAAAATTTAAAAAAAATTATTAGAAAAAATATTATTTTTCACTGATTAAACTTTTAAAATTAATGATTTATAAATGAATTAATTATTAACGACAAATAAAAAATGAGTGTAAGGTTTAAAGAATCTAATAAAAATGATAATATAAACTTTTTTCAAACACCTTTTGGCTTTACTCCAAATAAGAAAAATAATAAAAAAAATTCAATTTATTCAAATTTCAAACAAGAATCTTCATTAACAAAAAATCAATCAAAACCAATAATTATTGATTCAAATAATATTTCTTCTTCGATTAAAAAAACTTTTACTTTTAATGAAAATTGTTCAAAAATAAATTCAAAGAAAATAAGAAATGAAATAAAAGTAAAATATTTTTTTAATATTTTCAAATTATATTAAATATAGGGTGATAGATTTATTCCTTTAAGAGAAAGTAAAGAAAATCCTCTTTTATTTTTAAAAGGAGATGTAAATGACCTTCAAATATCAGATTTAAATAATGAAAATTCATCTTTTTCTTCAAATTTTATAATGAATAATGCATTAATTGATAGTATTCTTCCTAGAAAAAAAAATGAAAACAATTGTAGAGTAAAAAGAAAAGCATCATTACCAATTAATAACAATCATCGTTTATTAAATTTTTCTAAGCAAATTTTAGAAGAAGAAACAAAAGAATCAAATAAATTTCATAGAAAAAGTTCTCAAAATTTAATAACAGATGTAATAGAAATTTACCAAAATAATGCAGATAAATATAATGATATAATAGAAGCAGAATTTTTTGGAAATGAAAATCATCATCATATACCAAATGAACCAGAAAGAATATTAGATGCTCCTCAATTAATAGATGATTATTATTTAAATTTATTAGATTGGGGAAATCAAAATATATTATCTGTTTGTTTAGGACCTTCGGTATATTTATGGAATGCAAATAATGGTCAAACTCATTTATTAACAACATCAAATAATAATGAAAATATATGTTCAGTATCTTTTATGAATAATGGTTCATGTTTAGGAATAGGACATAATAATGGATTAACTGAATTATGGGATATTGAAAAAAATTCAAAAATAAGAAATTTAAAAGGTCATTCAAATAGAGTTTCATGTTTAAATTGGAATGGATATTTATTATCTACAGGATCAAAAGATTCATTAATCATAAACCATGATGTCAGAGTAAAAGAACATATGATTCATAAATTAATAAATGGACATAATAAAGAAGTTTGTGCTTTAAAATGGGATAATGAATTTAATATATTAGCTTCAGGAGGAAATGATAATAATGTATGTTTATGGGATATTAAAAAAGCACATAATTCAAATAATAAAATATGGGATTTATTTGAATCAAAGAGTTCATTTTACATTAATAAGAATCAAAATAATTGTTTTTCAAATATATCTCCATTATATATATTTAATAATCATTGTGCTGCAGTTAAAGCATTAGCTTGGTCTCCTTGGCAAAGAGGAATATTAGCTTCTGGAGGAGGAAAAAAAGATCATAGTATAAAATTTTTTAATGCTGAAAATGGTCAATTAAATTATTCTATTGATACTGGAAGTCAAGTTTGTCAATTAATTTGGAATAAATATGAAAAAGAAATTATTTCAAGTCATGGTTATTCTAAAAATCAAATTGCTGTTTGGTCTTATCCTAAAATGAATAAAATTGCTGAATTACATGGACATATGAATAGAGTATTATATTTAAGTATGAGTCCTGATGGTTGTACTATTGTTTCTGGAAGCAGTGATGAAACTTTGAGATTTTGGAATATTAATGATAGAAATAAAGTTTTAGAAGTTAATAGGAAAAATAATCAAATTTTTTCATTTGGAAATTTTATGAATATAAGATAAATATATTGATTTTTTAATTGAGTTTTTTTGAGTCTTTGAGGTTCTATTGGATTTTTTATTTATTATTTGATAATTGGATTTAATTTATTTGTATATCGATAATTTAATATAAATTAATTTTTAAAGTTTAAATTTTGGTGGTTAAAATCAATTTTTTTTGGTTTTTTGTTTTTATTTTTTAAAAATAAGATAAAAAATTTTAACTTATTTTATAATTTTTATTATTATTTAATTTATATATCAAATTTATTTTTTATATTAAATCAAAGATATTATGAAAAAAAACAATGCTATTCCTACGCAAATATGCAAACTAAAGGGCTGAAAAAATAGAAAGTTATATTTTGAAATTGCTTAATTTATTAATTAGTGTTTTTGTTATTGCAATTTTATTTGAAGCTTTTAAATTGAAAATATAAATTAAAGATATTTAGATTTCTTTTTTTAAGAATTATTTTAGATTCGATGAGTTTTATTTTTGGTCTTTTTCTTTTGATATATATGAAATAGCTCTTAAAAGAAGATTGAAGAAGATAAAAATATTTTAAAATTTTTAAAGAAAATTTAAATAAAAATTCAATCAGTAATTTTGATGAAGATGATATGTGGATTATATAAGTGGAAAATATTTTGAAAAAAATTGATTAATCAATTTGACCGAAATAATATTAATAAATTAAAATATTAAAAATAAATATATTTTAATTTTATAATTGTTTCATTATAAAAAATATATATAAAATAATTTAAAATTAATAAATGTAATTTATTTAAATAATTACAAAAAAATAATTATATAAGTTTTAAGTTTTATTTTATTTTTATATATTATTATCATAATCATATAGAAAAAATCTAAACTAAATAAAAACCTTTATATTCTCTCTAAAACCAAAATTAAAAATTATTGAACAAAAAATATATATCGGATATGAAAAAAATGATAAAATAAATCTAAATGAAAGTTAATTTCAAACATTAAATTAAAATCAATTAAATTAAAAAAATGAAGAAAAAATCCAATAACACCCATAATAATAATATGAAAAAAAATAATACTAAAAACCAAATAAAAAAAGAACAGAAACATAAAATATCTTCTTTATGTTTTAATAAATGTGTAGAATGGGAATTAATGATATCATATAGTCAAAATAAAACAACTTATTCTTATGTTAGATAAATAATTAATTAAATAATTATAGAATATTCAAGGAAAAAATACTTTCTTTCGTTGTTTAGAAAAAAGTATTTTAAATATTTTACAAAGTAAAAAAATTAGTGATAAGAATATAATTGAGACTTCAAAATTAAATGAAATATCAATTTCACAAATGGATAAAGACTTTTCTGATGTTTTAAGTATGAAATTTCCTTTAGATAATAAGTTTAATTATATGATAATAGATGCAAATTTAGGAATTAAAGAAAATTTAAATAACATTTTTTTCATTGAATTTGATTTACAAAAAAAAGAAAAATTAAAAATAATAAGAGAAATAAATAATGATGGTGTAGATAGAGAATTATTTTTTACATTAAATGGTTATATTCATAATACACCTTTATTTACAAATGACTTAAAATTTTCTGTTGAAACTAGAAAGTTCATAAAAAGTATTCAATTTAAATTAGAAAAATATAAAAATGAATTAATTCAAGATGACCAAATAAATAATAATAACAATCAAATACAAACAAATTTTTTTGCTAAAGTATTATCAAATACAAATTTGGGAATTGAATTTTTTAAACCAATACATAATTTAAAACAACCAGAAAATTTTATGACAAATTTCAATTCAATTGTGAATTCTAAAATAGTTATAAATAAATTATTTTTAGAAGTTTGTATCCCTAAATTTTTTTTAAACAATGGATTAACATTAAGTACTACTTCATTAAAAAATGAATCAACAAATAAAGACCAAGTTAAAGACATTGAAATCGACCAATTTAAAAAAACTCAAAATAAAAATATAAATAATAATAATTCACTTAATAATCAAAGTTTATATTCGAAATCATCATTAAAAGATAAACCAATAAAAATTCCTCAATTATATGAAAGTGATTTTAAAATATTAAAAGAAAAATTATATAATAGTCCAAGCAATCAAAGTTTTCAACAGTTTAATAAAAGAAGTAATCCTTATATTCAACATAATTATTTTTCACCTGATTATTTTTCCCATCCAACAATATATGGAAGAACTAATTTAAGTGGAATAAATACAACTAATTCAAGTTCAATATATTTTAGTCCAAATAGCTTATCATATTATGGTCAAAATTATTATCTTCAAAGTAGAAATATTATGCAAAATTTTCAACCTTTAGAATTTGATTATTCAATTGGATCAATGTTACCTAGAAGATTAAGTGAAAATTCTTTTGATAAATATAATGGTACTCCTTTATCTTATGATTATTCTGCTAGAAGTAATAATTATAATAATAATAATAATTCTATTATGAATTTTAATTTAAGTAATCAAACTAATTTATCTGTTAGAAGTTATGGAAGAGGAAGTTATTTTGATGAATATAATATTGGAATATTAAATAGAAATTATTTAAGTCCTAAATCTGAAAAAAAAATTTATCAAGGTATTCCTACAATTCATAAAAAAATAATGGATTGGGAAAAAACTAATAAAAGAGGTTATGAAGAAAAAGAAGAAGAATTAATTAAAGAAACTATTCAATTTGATGAAAATAATGAAAATGATGAATTAAATAAAAATGATTTTATAGAATATTATGATGGATTAAGTAATTTTTTAATTTTTTTAAGAAATTCTACTCCTTATATTTCTAAAAGTGAAATTGAAACTTTTAAAGAAACTAATTTAAAAATTTTTTTTTCTGCTTTTACTAAAATGTCGCTTTTTGGATTTAAATTTTTTTTTTTAAAAGATTTAGAAACACTTTGTGAAACAATTTTTACTCCTTCAATTTCATCTTTTGAAATTATTATTACAAATAAAGAAATAATTTTAGAAATAATAGATAAATTAATTTCTTTAAAAGTTTGTTCAATTAAAACAAAAACTTTAATTGAAAATAACATTAATTCAAAAGGACAGAATGAAATTTCTCAACAAAATAAATATATTGAATTTACACCAAATGAAAAAAATCCTTCTTTCAAAATTATTATTAAAAAATTATGTACTTTAACAATAGAATATTATGAAAATAAACCTCCTCATTTAAGAAAAGTTTTAATAAAACAATTAGAAGAATTTATTTCAATTTTACCTATAATAAGTAATATTGGATTAAAACATTTATTTTGGAAATCTTTTTTTAGTGTTTTATATACTCCTTTAAAATCTAAAGATAATTGTTTTTTAAATACCTCATTTATTACTTATTACCAATTTAAATTTGGAGAAGAAAGTTTAAATAATCAAAGTCCTAATGCTGAAATACCGATTATTGGTATTTTACCAATAAAATTATTACAACCTCAAATTTATTTACAGAAGATTAATCAAAATGATTATGATAATATTATACTTAATAGTTCTATTCAAAGTGTTAATAAAGTTTTTCAAAATTCAAATAAGACATCAATAGATGTTGAATATTATTTGAAAAATTTATCTAAATAAAAAATTAAGTTATTATTAAATAATAATATATTATTTGTCTTTTTCCTTCATAATAATATTAAAATATAATTTAAATTAAAATTAAAAAAAATTTACAGTTTTTTACAAAAAAAATATATAATAACATAAATAGATAAATATAAATTTTTAAATCATTTAAATTTTAATGAAAGATTTTAAAAGAAAGTATTAGTATCAGAAAAAACAAATAATTTATTTTTTTAAAAAATTATAAATATATAAATTATAACAAAATACTTAATTTTAAAAAACTCCTGAGAATCACATAATAATTAATTAAAAATTAAAATGGGAATAGTGTGTTGTCGAGGTAAAATAATTTACATAAAAAATAAATATAGATGAAAAAATAAAAATTTTTGATATACCAGTAGTAGAAAAAAAATTTGAAAATGAAAATTCATCAATAATGCAAACAAATAACAACACAAATCAATCATATAAAAAAATGTTTTACTTTAATAATAATGGATTAGCAAATAATGCTAATATAATAAATAATAATTATTCAGTAATTTCCCCTTCATTAAATTTAAAGAAATATCATGCAGGAAAAAAAATACATACAATAAAAAGTGGTGAATTTGTATTACATCAATTATATAATCAAAAAAAAAATTTAACACAAACAAATGTAAGAAATTCAATATCTTCAAGAGACAATAAATCAAGTTCTCCTTGGCAAAGTCAAAAACATATATTAAGTATTGATATAGAACCATTTGTTGAAAATGAAGATTTAGAAATTGAAAGTAATATTAATAATGAACATATTATGCCTGAAGATGATGAAAAAAATTTAAGAAATTCATTACAAAATCATTTTGTTTTTAGAGATATTACTGAAGAATTATTAAATTTAGTTCTAGAAAAATGTATTTTTTGTATTTTTAATAAAGGGAAAATAATATATAAAGAAGGTGATGAAGGAAATTTTTTTTATATTATTTCAAAAGGTTCTGTTGAAGCTTTAGAAAAAGGAAAATTTAAAAAAAAATATAATCAATGGGATTGTTTTGGTGAATTAAGTTTAATTACTCAACAAAAAAGAGAAGAAACTATTATTTGCTTAGAAAATGTTGAAACTTATACTTTTGATGGAAATTCTTTTAGAAATACTCAAAAAAGAATTAATGAAAAATTACTTAAAGAAAAATTTGATTTTTTAAATAAAATTAGTATTTTTGAATGTTTAGATTCTATTTCTAAATACAATGTTGCTGAAAGGCAAAGTTTAAAAATATTTCATGAAAATGAAAAAATTATTCAAATGGGAGAAATAGGAGAAACTTTATATATTATTAAAGAAGGTTCTGTTTCAATTAGAATAGGAGATAAAGAAGTTAGACAATTAAAAGAATATGATTATTTTGGTCAAAATGCTATTTTAATACATACTAAAAGAATGATGGATGTTGTTTCTCTAGAAAAAACTATTTGTTATGAATTATCTAAAGAAAAATTAATTGAAGCTTTAGGAGTCAATTATGTTAATGTTATTTTATTTTGTTTTTTTAAAGATTGTATTGAAAAATCTAGAAATTTAAAAATTATTTTCCCTGATTCTATATTACATGAAATATTTAAATATTTCCATATTTCAATTTATTCTCAAAATGAATTAATATATGATGAAAATAGTGAAGAAACAAATAAAAAAAATCCTAAAAGAATATTATTTATTGTTGAAGGTTCAATATATAAAGATGATATAGTAGTTGCAGAAAAAGGAAAAGTTATAGGAGATGGATTTTTTAAAGATATTAAACAAAATTATTTAAATGATTTAAAAGTTTATCCTGATTTAATAGCTTTAGAAGCAGAAATAATACCTTTATCTCAAATATTGAGAATAGATTTAAATAAAGCCAAACCATTAAATTTATTAAGTCGATTAGAAAAATTAAGGAAATTAACTTTATTTAAACATTTATCTGAAAAAACATTAGAATCTTTAGCTTCTAAATTAAAAAAGAAAAAATATCACGAAGGTGATATAATAATAAATGAAGGAACAATAACAGATTGTTTATATTTAATATCAAAAGGTAGAGTTCAATTAACTAAAAATGGAGTTAATATAAGAGAATTAGAAAGTGGAAGTTGTTTTGGTGAAAATGCAATTTTTTATGAAAATTCAAAAAGAACAACATCAGTAATTGCAATGGAAAAATGTGAATGTTATGTTTTATTAAGAAATGATTTTGATATTATATTAAATGATCAAAATATGAAAAATTATTTATTAAAAAAATTTGCTTTACAAGATACATCAATTAATTTAAGTGATTTACATTATATTAAATTCTTAGGAAAAGGAAAATTTGGTTCTGTTTCATTAGTCCATAATACAAAAAATATATATGCTATAAAAGCAATTTCTAGAAGAAGTGTAGAAGTTCAAAAAATGTTAGCAAAATATTTTGTGAATGAAAGAAGAGTAATGTTAACTTTAGATCATCCATTTATAGTAAAATTAGTAAAAAGTATGAGAAATAATTTTTTTTGTTTTCTTTTACTAGAATTTGTAAATGGGAAAAATTTAAATGATTATTTATCAACAAGAGTAAAAATTCATAATATATATGAAACTCAATTTTATATAGGAAGTATGTTATTAATGTTAGAATATATTCAAAAGAAATTTATAGCACATAGAGATATAAAGCCAGGAAATATTATGATAGATTCAAATGGATATTTAAAAATGATAGATTTTGGAACAGCAAAAGTATTAACAAATTATACTTCAACAGTTATTGGAACACCCCATTACATTGCTCCTGAAATTTTGCAAGGAAAAGGTTATTCTTTAAGTTGTGATTTTTGGTCAATTGGAATTTGTATGTATGAAATATTTTATGGATTCTATCCTTTTGGGAGACATGCTCATGAAATAATAGAAATATATAAAGAAGTAATTCATAAAGAAATAAGTTTCCCTAATTGTGAAGGTAATGATTTTTCTTATGTAAATGATTTTATTTCTTGCTTATTAACTAAGAAAGTTAATAAGAGAAATTGTAATATTAATAGTTTAGAAAAAATGAGATTTTTTAATGATTTTGATTTTGTTCAATTAAATGATTTTAGGCTTGATCCTCCTTATATACCTCAAACTAATGATATGAGTGGGTTTTTATCTAATGAATCTCCTTATGAAATTATGCTTTCTCATGAAACTTTTAATACCAGTTCATCTGTTAAAAAAAAACGAGAATATATCCCTCCTGATTATGATAAAAATTGGGCTAATGAATTTTGATTTTGGATTTTTATTTTTTCAAATTTTCTACTTTAATTCATCTTCTCAAATTGTAAATTGTATTTTAATTAAAAGAAATTGTTTAATAATTATATAGCAAATGATAATATATAAATAATAAATTTAACGTGATAAAATTGTATTTTTTTTCTTTTAAAAAAGTGAAGGGATTTGAGTAAGTAAATGAGCATAAAATAAAGAAAAATATGCAAAATAATAAATAATTCTAATCAATTCATTTCATTTTATTATTATATTGTATTAGAACACTTTAAATATTATATGTTAATTTAAAAATTTAATAAATATTTTAAAATAATTTTTATAACAATAAAATAGAAACCATAGTTAAATATGGGTAATATTGGACATATTTTATGTTGTGAACAAAATGAAAATACAGAAAATTTAATAAATGAAAATTTAATTGATACTAAAACAGATAATAATTCAAAAAAATTATTACCATATCTTTCAATGGGTTCAATAAATTCGAAAAATATTCCTCGTAAAAATCAATTATTTCTTTATTCTCATGATAACGATGATATAAAATCAATTTTTATTGAAGATGTAATACATTCTTCATCTGCAATTATTAAAAAAATTGTTTTTGGAAATAATTATTTTTTAGGTTTAATTGAAGATAATAATAAAACTTATTTATTTGGTTATGGAGATAATTCTTCAGGCCAATTAGGTATAAATGTAAATACAGACTATTATGAATCATTAGATAATAATAATCCAAATAATTTTTATGATTATTTGATGCTTATAAATATTTTTAAACCAGAAGAAATAATTTTAGATATTTCAACAGAAGGAAATATTTCTTATATTTTAGTTAGAGATACGAAATTAAATAAAACTTATATTGTAAAATTCGGTTTAAATGAAGAAGAAATAATAAAAATTAGAACAGTTGCAATAAAAGAAATAAATCCTATAAAAATAGAAGATTGTAAAGATGATTTTTTAAATGAAATCATTAATATTTATGCAATGAAATATAGAATAATATTAACAAGTATAAATTCAATTTATATTAAAGGTTCATTATTTAATATGGATTATAATAGAACATATAAATTGTTTAAAAAATTTGATAAAAATATAAAATGTTTTTATACAGGAATATGTCATATAGTTTTGGAATTAGAAGATGGAAGTTTATTAACAATGGGAAATAATGAATATGGTGAATTAGGTTTAGAAACAAACAATAAAAATAAATTTCATAAATTAAATTTTTTTAAAGATAAAAAAATAAAAAAAATTTCAACAGGTTTTAGACATACTTTAGTATTATGTGAAGAAGGAGAGTTATATGCTTTTGGAGAAAATTCAAGTGGTCAATGCTTTGGAAAAGATATTAAATGTGAACCAAATATAATACATTTAGGTAATAATAAAGAAAAAATTGTTGATTGTTTCGCAGGAGCAAATTATTCTTTATTAATTACAGATACTAATAATATTTATATTTGGGGAAATTGTGATTTTATTATTAAAGATGAATTAAATCCAATTAATGATTTTAATGAAAAAAAAATGAGATGTATTTCTGAATTAGAATTAAAAAATGTTAAAAACATTTTTGGCGGTTTGAATCATATTATTTTTTGTACTGAAATTATTTAATAATTTTCATCTATGACGTTTTTTATTTTATTTAAAAATTTTTTATTTAAATGAACTGTATACTATATTTAAATATTTTAAATAAATTAATAAATTAATTAAATTTAAATTAATAATCTCTTAAATATTATTGATAATAAGAAAAAAAAGAAAGAAAGAAGTAATAGAAAAAAATTGAGAGAAAATTCTTCAAAAAGGAGAAGTTAAAAAAATGAAGAAAAAATTTAATATATTGTATCTCTAATAAAAGAAAAAATTTAATGTTTTGTGTATAATTAAATTAAAATATTTATTTTCATTTTTTTATTCAATATTTTTTAATAAAAAGTTTTTGAATTAAATTATTATTAATAAAATTTGCTATTAATTAGTAAATAATTACTCTATATTTAAATAAAAATTTTTTTATATTTGTTTGTTTTTTTTTTAAAGAATTTACATTAGATTTCTTAATTTGTTTTCTAAATAATTTTTTATAATTATTATTTCTTTATATATTTGTTTTTCATCTGTAATTAATAATTTTTCTTGAAAATTATTATGTTTTTTACTAATTGATACAATTTGTTTGTTTTCTAAATTTATATTAATATTATATATAATTTTTGTTAAAACAAAAAGATAATTTTTTTGAAATTTACTATGTTCACATTTATAACTTTCTTTCAAATTTAATAAATATTCTTTGATTTTTTTAAATGACTATTCAATATAATAATTATTATCTTACTTCCATAATTAAAATTGGTAATCTATTATTAATTATTTGATTTAAATTTTCATTAACTTTTTTTTTTGAACTAGATTGAGTAATATTACTTGATAAATTATTTATTTCTTCTTCTTTTTTTGAAATTTGATTTTTTTGTTTCTTATTTTTCTTTTTTTTACCTAATACTATAATTTATTATAAAAAAAAATACAATTTTTATTGTTTTCATTTATTCTTTGAATAATAAAAATTGGATGATTATCCATAACATCCAAGGGAATTTGGATTTTTAAAGAAGATTGATTATTTTTTATTTTATTAATTTCTTTTTTTTCATTAATATTATTATCAAATGAATTGTTATTATTTTTAATATTTAGTGTTTTATTTTCTTCTATAATTTCAAAATTGAATTTAAGATTTGACTCATTTAATTCATCATTTGATATTATTCGAATTTTATTTGAATTTTCTAATAATAAAGGTTTTCCCTTATTTATTTTTATAGAATTTTCTTTTGAATCATTTTTACTATTAATGAAATTATTATTTTCATTGTTTAACATTAATGATTCAGAGAAGTTCATTTTTATTTTTTATAAATATAAGATTACAATATTATTTTTAATTTTTACAAATAAAATTAAATATATTATTATAATTAAAAAAAAATTTGAATGGTAAAAATTGATAAAAAGATAATAAAATAAAACACAAGATTATCATTTATATTAAGATATTAAGTCTTATATCATCTTTATTAAGACCATCTAAAAATATTATTTAATAGATATTTTTTAGATATGATAATTATTTTTATTATCCATAACTACAGTAAAATTTATTTAAAGAATAAATATATCTTAACTAATTTTAGGTTGAGCTTCTTAATTAATATTTCAATTTTGAATATATATAAAAAAAATTGAAGTATGAAATAATTTAAATAATTTGAATAAAAGTTCAAATATATTACTAAAATCTTTAATGATATAATAAATTTGAAATGAAAAATTATCTTTTCAATTATTATCAATTATAAAAAATATTAAACTTTTTTCAATATAAAAAGAAAAAAAATTTAACTTGTTGAAATATAAAAAAAATATTGAAATTTTCTAAAGAAAATTTTGTTTTTTTTTGGAAGAGACTTCATGAAAGAAGGAACAGTAATATGTTTAAAGCTATTTTGAAGTTTTTGAAATAAAAAAATTATTAATTCAAATTGATTTTTGTAATATTTCTTTTATGAATGAAGTAATGAAATATTCTTTTGAAAGATTTTTTTAAACTGTAGTGTAAATATTTTAATTTTTTTTATAAAATATTTTTAAAACTATTTATTTTCTTCATATTTAATTATTATTTTAATATTTATTTATAAATCATAGAAAAAAGTTATATTAATATATTCAAATACCTTTAATTTTTTTATTTTATTTTAAAAAGCCAAAGTAATAATAATATTTTTTATAATTTCTTTAGTTATACTTTCTTGTTTATTTAAATGATATAATTTTAGAACATTATTTTTTCCAACAGTAGAAACTTCAATATTAATTGAATTATCAGAATTTTTTTTACAAATATATTTTAAATTATCAATTTTAGTTAAAGTTAATCCATTATCAATACATAATAAAGTTAATTTATCATTTATTTCTTCTAAACTTGAATTAGTTGTACATAAAGCAAAATCTCTTTTATTTGAAATCATTTTATTTTTCATATCAATATCATTTTCTAAATCAAAATTAATTTCAACAGGTTGATTTTTTGGGTTTTTAACTTTAAGATTATTATTATTAGTTTTTTTTGTTTTTGCCACATTTGATTTTGAATCATCAGAAACTAATTTAATAACATTAACATCATGAGTTTTTGAATGTAAGGATTTTTTATTTAAATTTTTAGCTGAATTTTTTCTTTGAGAATTAATTGAAATTTTTTTATTTTTACTATTATTTCCTTTTCTATTTTTAATTTGATGATGACTATGATTATTTGTATTATTATCTTTTTGTTCTTTTGTATTTATAGTAATATCAATATCAACTGTTGTTGGTTTTTGTCTTATTGAATTTATTTTGTAATTTTGTTTAGTTTTATTTTTATTATTTGATTCACTAAATTGAGTAATTAAATTTACTGGAGAAACAGGTCTTATACTATTTACTGTTTTTTTCCCTGTTACTGTATTATTTTTCATATTTTTATTTTCTGTTATTGAATTCTCCTTTTTTATTGTTATTGTTATTTCATTGTTACCTTTTTTGACATTTGAAGTATTTATTTGGTTCTTTTTTTTACTTGTTGAAATATTTGAAATTGAATTTGTTTCTGTAAAAGAAGGACAATAATAATTTGATGTTGAATTATTTTTATGAGTTGGAGATTGGATTTTTTTACTTAAATTATTTGAATTATAATTATTTAGATTTGAATTTATATTTGATTTACAATTTTTTTTATGGAAATATATTTGATTATTTTTTTTTTGATGGATTTGTGTTTTTGGAAAAGAATTTTCAACTTGAATTGCTCTACTATTTTTCCCTTTATTATGTAAATTATAACTCATTTGAGAATTTGAAGATGATATTGAACAATTAGAAATCTTACTTCTATTACTAACAGTTTTATTTAAATATAAATTTGAATCTTCATTAAAAGTTAATAAATATTTACTTTCAGCATTTTGATTAAAACTAGTATTTTTAATTAAATAAGTTTTATTTTTTTTATTTAATTTAATATAATTTGAACGAGAACGAGGATAAAATTCAATAGTATCATTATTATTATCATTAATATTAAAACTTGAATAATGATTTACAGTTTTATCATTATTATTAAATGAACTTTGGCTACTTGAATTACTTTCTTTATTTAAATTATTTTTACTATTCATTATTTCCATTAAATTAATTGTATTTGATGGAATATACATTATTTCTTTACTTTTACTTTTATTTTTAGGATTTAATTTACAATTATTTGAACTTCTTTCATAAGAAACAGAAGTATTTATGTCACTGTTTTTACTTTTACTTCTTGAATAATTTTTCTTCTTTTTTTTATATTTACCTTCATATTCATTTGTCTGTGAATTTGTTTTTTTATTATTATTATTATTAAATTTATTTTTTACATTTGTAAATAATTTTTTATCTACTGGAACTAATTTTGGTATTCCAATAATAATATTAGAATCAATTTTATTTTTTTTTACTACTTTAGAAATATCTAAAGAACTACTAAAATCATTTTTACTACTTTGATTAGAATTATTAGAATCAATAGTTCTATTAACAGAACTTCCATTAAAAGTATTTCTATTATATCTTTTTCTATTATTGACAGAAGAATTTTTACTTCTATAGCTTTTAGATATTTTACTATTAGAATTATTTCTAGATTCATTCGAACTTTTTTTATTATTATTACCTTTATCTTTTTTTTCTTTTTCATTTTTTTCATCTTTCTTTAAATTAATTTTCATAACACTAGTTTTTACATTCGAAGATCCTCCAAAAGAACTAGCCGAAGTCATACTATATAAACCACTTAAACCACTTCTCATATTAACATTCAATTTATATTTCTTTAATAATAATTCATATGTTGCAGTAATATTATTATGTTTATTATTATCTAAATTAAAAATAATATCTTCTTTCTTAAAATTATAAGCTTTCATATTTATCATTTTTTCAATAATAATATCACAATATTTCCCTTTTTCATTTCTCAATAAAATATCATCAATATGATAACTTAAACTAGCCCTACTTAAAAAAGGATGATTTTTAATTCCTTCAATTCCAATTCTATTTTTAGGATTAACAGTTAAAATTTTTTTAATTAAATCCTTACATTCATTACTTAATCTACTAGGTAAATCGAATTTTCCATTTAAAATTTTTTTATATAATTTATCATTATTCTTATCTTCAAAAGGTAAATAACCACACACCATAGCATATAAAACAATACCAGAAGACCATAAGTCAACTAATAATCCATTATATTTTCTTCCTAAAATCATTTCTGGCGCTGCATAACAAGGACTTCCACATGAAGTTTTTAAATATTGATTTTTTTTATATTGATTACTTAATCCAAAGTCGATTATAGTTAAAATATTATTTTCTTTTAATAATAAATTTTCTGGTTTAATATCTCTGTGAACTATTTTTTCTTTATGAATTGCTTCTAATCCTAATATTAATTGATAATAAAAAAATGAAGCTTCTACTTCATCTAATTTTTTTTTTTTTACTATATATTTAAATAATTCTCCATTATTAGCCAATTCCATTATTATATAGAAATTTTTCGAATTTTCTATTATATCATATATTTTTATTATATTTGGATGGTTTAATTTTTTTAAAAAATTTATTTCTCGAGATATTCTTTCTAAATCTTCTCTATCCTGAATTTTATCTTTTTCTAATATTTTTATTGCTACTTTTTCCTCTGTTGGAATGTGAATTCCTAATTTTACTTTTCCAAAAGTTCCTTCTCCTATTGTTTTTTCTATTTGATAATTCCCTATAATTTGTTTTTTTGAGATTTTTTCTTTTTTCTTTTCTGATTCTTTTTCTTTATTTTCTGACATAAATTATTTTTAATTATAAATATTATTATTAATAAATACATGATAATAGATAAAATTATTTATTATATTATTTAATTTTAATTATTTTTTAATGGGATGTAAGAAAAAATACGTTAATTGATTGTTTTTTCACAATTAAATAATCATGTTTATTCTATAATTGAAATTAATTATATAAATTTATATAACAGATTCCAAAAGTTCTAAAATAAAACAATAAAAGGAATAATTCTTTTTCATTTTTTCAACAATTAATTATTTATAATAAAAAATGGTGAAAAGAAAAATAAAAGAAATTAAAGTTTATTGATTTATCCAAAAATTTATAATTGAAGTAGAATTAAAAGATGAATTACAATAGAATAAAAATATGAATATTATTTAAAAATATAATAATAGAATATTAATATTTCAATAATAATAAAAATGAAAATAACTTGAAAATAAATCATTAGTAAAAAGATTAATATCAATGAAGTATTGATGTTGGAAAAAATTAAATATTGTAAAAAACTTATTAACATTTTAAATTTTGAATCAATATGTTTATTTTTTTATTATATTATTTATGATTATTTCTTTTAATTTTTTATTATATCATTCAATAATTTTTGTAATTATTTAAATAATATTATTGTTAATTTTTATTATATTTTTTAATGTTTTTTGATTAAGGTTAAATAAAGATTTGTTTTTTAAGAAATATAGGTCTTTTAAATTTATAATTTATTGTAGTTGATTATTGAAAAACTTTTCTTTTTTATATTTTCTATCAAGTGTATCATTTATTAGAGATATTTTAACTTTTTGAAGGAATATTTTCAATTGAAATAAAATAAAAGGGCTTTTTTAAGAAGAATCGTAATGAATATAAAGTAGATATTTTGCATAATTATTTTATGGAATTCTAAAATATGAATGGAACAAAAATAAAAAATATATAGGAGAATAGAAAAATAATAAAATGAATAGGACAAAGAAAATTTAAAGATGATTACATTAACGAAAAGATTTTTATTAATAAGATTTTGTTAAAGAATATATGTATTTGTGATGAGAATAAATTGAATAAAGAATAATGGAATAATAATTCACAAACTAGAAAAGGAGTTTTTGATAACTGTTTATGAATGAACTTTACAAAAGAATTAATAAAAGAAAAGAAAATAACTATGAAAAATCATTCAATTCTAATCTAATTATTAATATAAAGGGATTCTTGAATATAATAATATATTAATCATGAAAAAGAAAAAGAAGAATAAATATTAAATTATGATAACATGATATATTTTTGGAATGGTGATTGTTAAAAATTTCAATTGTTTAATAATATAATTTTTATTTAAGAAAAGAAAAATAAAAAATAATAATTAAATAATTACATAAATAAAAAATGTCAAGAATGCATTCCGCGAATTTAAAAAGTTCTTTTGGTTCTTCAAATTCTCAACAGAACAATTATATGACAAGTATTTCAGATTCATCATACTCTAATAGAATAGATTATAATAATTCTAGAGAAAAAGATGAATTGAGTCAATATTTAAGAATTTATTCTGCAAATTCAAGAATTCCAAAAAAAAAATATAGAAATAATTTAATGATTAACTCTGGTTTAAAAACAACAACTTCTTCTAATTTTAGTTTAGAATATTTACCAAAAAGTAAAATAATGAGAAATAATAATAATTTTTTTAATAAAACATCTTTTTCTTATTGTAATAAAAAGGAAGAAAAAGAAAGATTAAATAAAATAAATAGAGAGTGTAAAGTAATTTTAAATGAAAAAAATGAAAGAAATATATTGGAAGAAATAAACAAACATTCAGAAGTTGATACATTAAAATTTCGAAATGAATTTATTTTAAAATATGCTAAAATTGCAGAATATTATAAAAATAATTATAGAAATTATAAAGAAGCCATTAATCCAAAAAGAATATCAGATTTTGATTATGTATATTTTAACTTAGATAAATTATATGAAAAGACAAATAGACTAATTTTAGATGAAATTAAATGTGATGAAAAAATTGATTGTGATCATTGGAAAAATTTAATTTATTTCTTTTTTAATTTTACAAATGGAATTGTAAATATGATTGATTTTTTATATAATGAAATTAAATATTCACAAAATGAAAATTATGAATTAAAAAAAGAATTGACAAAATTAGAAAATGATTTAAATAAAAAAAACTCAGATTTAAAACAAGTTAATAATTATATTAATAAATATAAAATAAATAAAGCATTTTCTGCTAAAAAAGAACTTGGTTCATTTAAATTAGAGACAGATTTTCTTCAGAAAGAAAATACATATATTTTAACAATATATAAACTAGAAGAAGAAATAAGAGGTTTAACTGAATTATTACAAAAAAATTCTATTAGTCAAGAAAAATTAAAATCAATGCAAAATGATAAAGAACAAAAAACAAAAGAATTAGATAGTGCTAGAAATAAATTTAATAAAGAAATGAATGATGTTGAAATTAAAATGGCTTTTTTAAGAGATCAACTTGATAATTTTAAAATGGAAAAAAATGAAATGCAAAGTGAAATAAAACAATTAAAAGATCAATTAAATAAAAAAAATCATCAAATTTATGATTTAGAAAAAGAAAAAGAAGAAATTTCTGAGTTTTTAAAAGAAAAAGATAATAAAATGAAAAAATTAAAAGAAGAAATATATTTCCTTGAAAATAAAGGTAATAATATTGATAATAATTTAATTGATATTCCAGTCAATACTGTAATGACAACAAGTCATAATGTTTAAGAGATAAATAGAAAATTTTTAATATTTATATTTTATGAAATAAATTAAATATTTTAAAGTCAAAAAAATTTTATAAATTTTTGAATTTATTGAATTTTTATCAATTTGATTAATATAAATATTAAATATATGTCTAGGAAATTAACGCTAGATTTCATAAAAACCAAAACAAATAATTCCAAATGTAATCAAATAAAATCATTGAATTTATGGGGAAATGAATTAGAAGATATTTCAATATTATCAGAATTACCAAAATTAGAAATAGTTTCATTAAATGATAATAATATAAGAAATTTAGAAGTTTTTCAAAATCATGAAAATCTAAAGGAATTATATTTAAGAAAGAACTTTATAGCAACTTTAGAACAAATAAAATATTTAGAAAAATGTAAAAATTTATCAATTCTTGTTTTAAAAGATAATCCTATAACTTCAATTTCAGATTATAAAAATAAAATTATAGAAATTCTTCCTCAATTAAAGAAATTAGATGATGAGGTCATTGACCCGAATTATATTAATAAAAATAATAAAATGAGTAAAAAAAATAGTATAAATAGTCCGAATAATAAAAAAGACATTAAAAAAACAACAATTAATTCAAGAGAATCAATTGGTTTAGATAATTCACAAAATCCTTTTGATAAAAATATGCAAAGTGAAAGTAATAATAATAAAGATAATATTAAAGAAAAAGATAAAGATATTGATAAAGAAAAAAATAAAGAAGAAACTTCAAATTTAATGAAAGCAATTAATGAATCTTTAAATATTGTAAATTCAACCGAAAATAAGATAAAAAAATTAGAAAAAGAAGATGTTAAAACTTCAAAAAGTATATCAAATTTTAAAGAATTTGTTAAAAAAAATAAAGGTCCTTTTAAAAAAAAAGAAATAAAATTTGAATTTGTAGAAAAAAGAAATAAAAGAATTCCAGTTTTAGAAAAAATAGATAGTCATAATAAATTGATTCAAAGTTATAGTGTTGCTGATTTTAATATGTTAAAAACTCATTATCAGAAAAAAATAATTCCAAATTTTAAAAAAGAATTATCTATTAAAACTGAAAGACCGGAAATTTTTAATAATCAAAATAAAGAAAATAAATATATTAAATCTAATGTAAATAACCAAATAAATAATCATTATATAAATAATAATAATAATAATAGAAATACAGTTATTCAAAGTATTAAACTTTTACTTTCTACAATTGATAATCAGGGACTTGAAGAATTAAAAAAAGAAATAGAAAAATTATTACTTTGGAATAAAAATAAATAAAATTTTATATTAATAATTTTTTTCTGTTATAAAAAACAATAATATTTTTTTATTTTGTTTTTAAATAAAATAATATATATTTAAATTATTAAAATTTCATTAATTAAAAAAAAAGTTTAAATTAAATTATTGTTTTGATGATTATTTCAATTATTTTTTAATTATTGAAATTCTACTATTTAAATTATATTTTAAAGATTTGATAATATTGATCTTCTAAATGACTATAATTATTTTGAAAATTATTCATATAAATTGATTTTTGTTTTAATTGATTATAATAAAATGTTTGAAAAGAATTAAGTTC
>JAEEGI010004227.1_pt1 | contig 33763 bp, 23 predicted proteins | sample 8958751 | NCBI WGS metagenome assembly JAEEGI01 (sample SAMN16246545, study PRJNA631951) | gut metagenome | biome: gut microbiome; feature: rumen; material: KS-attached | host: Bos | place: Iran: Karaj | collected 2018-10
AAAGTAAATTTTTTTGAATAGTAAAAGGAATAATATAACAAATATAAAAGAAAGTAAGTAAAATAAAAGTAACAATATTAATAATTACAATATTTTTTTCTAAAGTTGAAAATAAATTATTAAGACTTATATCAACAGAATTAATTAAATCAGAAATAACAGGATTCACTAAATAAATAACAATAACAGTATAATTTTTAAAAATTTCATCATTAAATATATAAAAAGGATTTTCTTCATGAGGACCAATAACACTATAATTTGAAGTACCATAATATAATTCATTATAAGAATATCCATTATTAATACTATTATAAATTTTGGTATTAATTATATTATATAAATAATAAACTGAATTCATACAATAAGAATAAATTAAAGCTAATCCTTGAGTTGTAATATTATTTGAAAAATCTTCACATAATATACTATAATTTGTTAAAAATCCTGAAAAATAATTACAAAGAGAATTTATTTCTGTGTATTTATATTTTACTTTTACTTCATTTGATAAATCATATTTTGAAATATTACCATATAATCTTGTAAAAGTTCTTGAAATATTAAAATATGCATTTATTATATCATTTTGAATAATATTTTCATGATGAGATAATTGTTCATCATTTAATATAACAGGATAAAATAATAAATACATTCTTAAATAATTTAATATTATTGTTGGAAGTCTTTCATATTTAATTGTTAAATATTCTATTGTTTCAAAATAAGGAATTTTACTTATAAAATGTATTACATACATTGATATATATACACATAATATTAATTCCATTAAATAAAAGAAAATTGTTAAAAAGATATTTAATCTTAATTCAGATAAATTTATTAATTTGTTATTATTACTATTTTTCAAATTTTTTTTCTTTTTTTTTATCATTATTTTATCTTCTTCATATGTAATTAAAGATGAATTTTCACTTGAAGTATTTTCATTTTCACTTTCTAAATTTATTTCTGGTTCTGAAATCATAGTTTTAGGAGTTTCTCTATTTAATTTTATAAATTTTTCACATCTACTTAAAATATTTTTAATCGGTTCATCTCCAATTTTATAAAAATATTTTAAATATCTTTCTTTTTCAAGAATTAATTTTTTACTTGCTATAAAACCTAAATAAGAAGCAATAATTTCAAGAAAAATAAAAATAAATAAATAAATATAAATTAATATATGTTCATCATGAATTTGGTCATTTATTTCTTGATAATATTTATCAAAAACAAATTCAATTCCTTCAATTAAATTGTCAACATTAAAAACCACAAAAAATAAATTAGGATTTTGAGGATTTAATGTATCTTTATCAGAATTACAATAATCATATAAAGAATAATCATATTCATTTAAAGCATCAGTTAATTTCATAAATAATGAAGTATATTTTAAACCTTCTACAGTAGTTTGATAATTTTTAATATTAATTTTATAATTATCAACAGCAAATTTTGTTTCATTTGAAACTTTAACTTTACTATAACAAAAATATTCAATTTGTTGAATTGAAGAATCAAATAAATCTAAAACGATACTTTTACATCTTTCAAAATATTCATTTTTATCTTGATATAAATTAGTATATTTATCATTTAATATTAAGATCATTTCTACAACATAAAAATTAGTATTTAAAATATCTCTATAAATATTTATTAGATATGCTATATCTGTATGAACTTTTAATATATTATTTCTTGAAGAATATATGTTTAAAAAAAATAATATTGCAATTATTAATATAAAAATCAAAATCAAAGAATATAAAAGAATAAAAATTAAAATAGAATCATTAATTGTTTTAGGAGAAATCATTTTATGAATTATTTCATAATTTCTTTCATTTGAATTCACTTTTTTATCATTTTCTTCATTTTTTTTTATATTATTTCCAACTTTAAAACTAATAGATTTAGTTCGATTAATATTTTGTGATTTATCTTTTTCAATTTCTCCTTTAATAATTTGTTCAACTTTACTTTCTTTATTAAAATTATTAATTTCAACATCAATATTTTGAGAATAATTATAAACAGAAAATTTAATATTATTGATATTTACTTTATAATAATCATTAATATTATCTTCAGAAAATAAACTTTTTTCTATTTTACTGTTTTCTTTTTTTTCTTCTTCTTCAAATTCAGAACTTTCACTTTCATCATCTTCATTTTCTTCATTTTCTTCTTTTTCTTCTTCTTCTTCTTCATTTTCATTAACAAGTTTAATTTCAGGCTGATAATATTTATCATTAAAATAATCTCCAATATTTTCAATAATATCTCCTTTTAAAGTTTTATCTTGAAATAAAAAAATTTTATCATTAATGTCAAAATTAATTTCATCATAATTTGAAGGAATATAATTTTGTCCGATTTGAGGAAAATCTTTTCTTTTTTCAATTTCTTTAATTGTAGTTATTGAATTTCTTCTTCCTTGTCCAATTCCACTTATTGTACTTAATCTTTGAGTTGAAGAAATTTGAGATTCTCTTAATTCATAATTTTCAAATCTAAAAATAAATCCACATGAATCTTCATTTATAGTTATTTCTTCTACTAACATTAAATATTTTTTATTGTTTTTCCATGTTATGGGATTTTCTTTTAAATATTTTTGTCTTAAAACTTTTAATTTTATTTTCAATTTTTCTGAATATTTTGCATTAATTAATTTACTTAAAACATCTTCATGAAATTCTTTTATAAAAGGAGTTATTTCTTTATTATTATTAATTATTTGATTTGATAAACCTAAATTATCTAAACAATTAGAAGTAAAAGATTCTATTATTAATTTATGATTAGTTAATAAAAAATAAACTCCAGGAGAAAAAAAATTATATTGTTCAGCATCATAATTAATTTTACAAAAAATAAGTGAATTATAATCTTCATCTAATAAAATTCCAACTGCTAAATTTATAGGAACAAAACATTTAGAACTAGTTTTTAATAAAACAAAATGATTTTTTAAATTTATTTTATTATTTTCTTCAATTTTAAAAACAATTGTTTTTTTCATTAACATTTCATTATGAACTTTATTAATACAATCAGGTAATAAAAATGCTAAATTTTGACCTATTAAATCTTGATCATTATAACCTAATAAATGACAAAAACCTAAAGAAATTTTATTAATAATACCAAAATTTTCTTCTTTTCCTGAAATAATAATATATTGTAAATCAGAATTTGGAGTAATAGTATTAATATCAAAATTTTTTTTAAAATTTTCATTTTGATCTATATTTAAATATGATAATGCTTTTTCTTGTTCATTTAAAATATCTCTAACATACATTCCATATAATTTTATTGTTCTTTTATTATTATAATTTGAATTTTGAAGAGATTTAAATTTATCTTCTATTTTATCCATCATTTCATTTATTTCAGAACCATATTCACTTAGTTTTATTATATCTTCATAATCAGATGATGATAATAATAAATTCCAAAAATAAGTATATATTATTGATATTCTTGATATCATTGATATTAATTGATTACATTGATATCTAAAAGATAAATTTGATTTATCTATTCCATCTTCAATTCCTTTTTCTTCTAATCTTCTTTTTATTCGATATATTAAAAATCCTTGTGAAAAAGAAAGATGTGGAGTTTCTGTTACTTTAGTTAAATTAATATATCCTTTATTATATCTACCTAATTTTTCTATTTGAAATATTGCATATGTTACTTGTAATATTACACTATCTCTAAAATAATTTATTGATTCTTTTAGTAATAAATCAACTTGTTGTAATAAATAATATTCAAATTCTTTATCTTTTATATGTGAAAAATTTTTAAAAGATTCTATTTTTCTTTTTAATATTAATTCATCATTTTCTAAATTTTCTTTTTGTAATTTTTCAGATAAATAAGCAAAAATATCAAATAATTTTTCTCTTTTTATAGATCTATCATCAATAGCATCAATCATTAATCTTATTTGATTATAAACATCAATTTCATTTCCAATAAATATATTAGAAGAAGTCATTCTCTTTTTTGGAAAAGTCAAAGCTAAAATAATAATTAAAATAACACCAATGAAAAAAACATTTAATATTCCTGTAAATTTTGTATTAGAAATTATTTTTCCAATAAATAAACAAAAACCATCCCAAAAATAAATTAAATTCAAATAATAAAATATATGACTTAAAATATTTTCTTCTTTTTGATATTTAGTTTGTAATTGATAACAATATGATATATATATTGATGATAAAAACATATAAACTACAACTACCATTAATATATCTCTCACACAAAGCAATTCTAATAATATGATTGTTATTGCTCTAATATATAAAAATTGAAGAGAAGCATTTATTATAAAAGCTTTTGATATATATTGTTCCATTTTATCTTTTTTTGAAAATGCAATTGATATAAATATATGAGAAAGAAACATTATAAATATAAAAGAAATTAATGATAATCCACAATATATTAAATGAGTTCCTGACCAACATTTAAATTTATTTTTAAAATAAATCTCATTATCACATACTATTATTGTAAAAAAAATTTCTAAAAAAAAATTTAAAATTTAAATTACCTATGAATGGAATTAATAAGATTGATCTTGTTAAATTTATTAATTCTCTCATTATTATCATTATATATATTTTTTTCTCAATTTTATTTCCCATAAATGAATAAATTACTAAATAAAAATAAATAAAGAAATTAGAGAAAATAAAGATAAAACAAATAATAACAGTTACAATAAAAAAATCATGATTATTATCAAGATAATGTAATATTCTAAAATACTGTAAAAAATTTGAAATATTATTATAAAATTTTCCTCCTTTCCAAGAGGGTTTTAACTAAAAATATAAATAATTTTTTTACTGGTGCATTTATTGTTAATGAAATTATTTGAAATATTTCAATCATTGCCAATAAAATTTCTTGATTAAAAGATATTGAATATTTATTAAAAGTTTGATATATTACATCGTAATTTGATAGTTTTATTCTTAATAAAAATGATTCTTTTTCATCATTACTTTGCATCTTAATTATTGTTTTTACCAATTAAATATTCTAAAATTAAAATACAAAAGAAAAAAAAATTATTTTATATAAATATTATAAATCATTTTTATGTGAAAATGATTAAAAAATTTTTATTATTTTTTAAGAAAACTTTTAATTAAATTAATATATAAAAAATAAAAATAAAAATAATAAATTTATTATAAAGGTAGTCAATCAAAAATATAAAAATTCCTCAAGAAAAAACTGAGCACCTTTAACATTTATTATATACAATAAACTTAAGTAAAAATAAAATTGCGATAAAACAAAATTTAAAATAGATCCAAGTTTTAGAGTTTATATAATATATTTAAAAAGAATAAAGTTTTAAAACTATTTTATCTCTTGAGCATATTATTGAAGATAATTATTAATTGGAAAATTTTTTATTTGGTGAAATTATTAAATTTAATTCAACAAACCCATTGACACATATATTTTTATGATAAAAAATAATGGAAAACTTTCAAAATAATATATTTATTTATGATTGATTTTTTCATAAAGAACTAAACTTTATAAATTATAAGTAAAAATAGAATATAATAAATAGTGAAAGAAAATATATATTTATTGATATAAATCCTTCAATATTTCAAAATTTGAATTAATGTTTTTTCATAATTCCAAAAATTTATACTTAAAATATTATATATAATGTACATTAATTTGAAGTTATGTTTTTTTAAAATATATAATTATTTATTGTGTTTCAATTCTTTCATTTATTTTTTAATATATAATATTAGAATAAATAAAATGGAATTATTTAAAATTAGTAGATTAAATTTCAATAAAAAAAAATTAAAAATAAAAACTTTTTCAGATATTCAACCAGTAAATAATAATAAAAAATTTCCAATATTATCTTTAAACAGTCAAAGATAAGACAAAATTCTGAAAAATTAACAGCAATAAGAAAAGAAAATACAGAAAGAATAAATCTTTCAAAAGAAGAACTTGAAAAAGAAAACAAAGAGTTGAAAAAAAAAATAGAAATTTTAGAATTAGAAAATAAACAATTAAGAATGGAAATAAAAGAATATAATTTATATTATGAAGAAGAAAAAAATTTATCTCCTAATAATAAAAAACAATTTTCTTTTAATTTTTCAAATAATTTTCAATCTTTTCAAGAATTATCACTACCTTTAAATAATAATATTCAAAAAAAATTATATATAAATTTAAGAAAACCTATAAATATAAAAGAATCTTCTTTTGGAAATAAAAATGAATTTGTTCATAGTGCTTTTTCAAGAACTGATAATTCTCCTAAGAAAATATTTTTAGATAATATTATAGGAAATAAAAATAATATTACTTCAAAAGGAAGTATTATTTTAAATAATTTTGAATTAAGTTCATTTGAAGATAATAATGAAATGAAAAATAAAATGAATGAAATAAAATCAAGAATGATAAATTTATTAAATAAATATAATAAAATAATGAAAAGTAATTGATAATAAAATAATAATAAAATTTTATAGAAAAAATAGTATACATTATATTTAATATATTTATTTATATTAATTTTTTAATTTGAATATATAAATTTGTAAATATATTAAAGCTAAAATTTTTATTATAATTATTAAAAAAATATATATAAAAATTAAAATTAAGAATTTTTCTTAGAAAACTTTTTTAATCCATTATATTTATTTTTATTCACATTTTTCATAAGCAAAAATTTATCTAAAGAATCATCAACAGTTAAATAATGATTAGCTAATTCAAATAATTTAGAATCAGATATTGATTGAAGAGTAACATGACTATTATCTTCTAAATTTTGATGAATTGCTTTATCTAAAAAATATTCATTTACAACTCCACTTGAAATTTCTAAGTTTTTAAAATTTATATTTTTTAAAGAATCTTTCTCATAAATAATAGTATTTTTATATTTTGAATTTTGAGTGGTTAATTTTTTATAACTATCTTCACCTGAGAAATCTAAATAAACTTTATTATTTAAATTCTTATTTTTATTTTTTATAATTTTCATATCATTTGTTTTTAAACTGTTATTTCTTGGAGAAAGTATATTAGTACTTTTATCAGATAAACTTTGTAAAGGAATATGATTTTTTAAAGGATAATAAGTATTATAATAAACTCTTCCAGTTTTAAAAGTATAAAAAAATTCTTTAGGTTTTTTATATTTTTTTTCATTTTGTAAATTTTCAAATAAATTTAAATTAGATAATTGTTCAATTCTACTTTGTTTATCTGTATAATAATTAGTTCCTCTATCACATAAATTTGTTGATGTTGATATTTCACCCATTGATTTTTGATTTTTCTTATGTAAATTTTTTTCTTCTTCATTTTGATGAAATGATAATAATTCTGATAAATTATCTGATGAATTATAACTGTTTAATGAATTGTATTCATTTAAATTATATAATAAATTATTGAAACTTTGAGAATTCCTTCTTTTATTTTTTGGAATTTTTTTTTCTTTTGATAAAGAACCTTTTATTTTTAAACTTTTTGGTTTTGTATTATTTATATTTTTAGTCTTGACCAATGAATTTTTTTTAGAAAAATTATTTTCTGATTTTAAAAAATAAGGAATGTCTTTTAAAGAGAAAGAATTTAATTTTGTATTATTTATATTATACATTAAATTTGGATTTAATTTTAAATTTTTTTGAGAATTATTTTTTAAATTACGTTTCATTAAAGAAATTTGACTTTCATTATTTCTTATGTGTTTTAAATTAATAAATGAATTACATTTTGAAAATTGAGAATTTTCATTAGAATGATATTCATTGTTATTATTATTAATATTTTCTTTACTTAATAAAGATAAAGAACTAGAATATTTTTTTTTAGGATAAATTAAATTTACATGATTTATTTTTGGAACAAAAGGATAATTTTTTGCTTCTTCTTCACAATATTTTTTATTTAAAATATCTTTTTTCATTTCTAATTCTATATATTGATGATATAATTTATCATATAATTCTTCTTTATTATAAAATTTTTTTTGGGATTCTTTTAAATTTATTTTTAATATTTTATATTTAAATTTATAAAAGTATTTAAATTCCAATTTCTTTAAGCTTTTCTGATAAATATGGAATAAATTGTATAATATTTTTATTATTTTATTATTGTCATTACAAATAAATTTGGAAAAAATATTTTCAGCAAGAACTAAATTTATAAATTTAAATTTTACCTTTTGATTTAATTGGATTTTTATTTATTTCTTTAAAAAGAAATTTAGATAATTTATTAACTAATAATTTTTTAGGAAGATTTATTTGTTTCATATTAATATAGGTTCTTGGAAATGGGATCCCCTAAATTATAAATAATCTATATTATACATTTGAATTAAGGAAATTTAAAAATTTATTACTTGTTGATATTTTCATATTTAATTATTGATTTAAATTTATAATTAAAATATTTGATATAAAAAATTTTTTTTATTCAACAAATTAATTTAATTTTTATAAATACCATTATTCCAAATATTAATTGAAATTAAAATAGATTTATAAAACCAAATAAAAATATTAAATATTAATATTAATAATATTACTCTCAATGATTTATTATTACGACATAAATAAATAATTAAAATATTTCTTTTTCTAATCTTAATAAATCTCTATAAATATCTTCATCATCAGAAATATATTGAAATGGTATAATTCCAACAAAATTGAAAAAAGAGCAAAAAACAGTTTTTTTATTTTGAACAAATATCAAAAGAACAAAACTCAAAAGAACAGAAATAGTAATATAAATAATCATAGTTAACTTAAAAACTTTATATATACTATTGACTTTATCTGCTCTTAGTTCATCTAATAAATCTTTAGTTTTTAAATAAGCATCCATAAAATAATAATTATAAAAATAATCTAATGTAGCAAACGATTCACTATATATAACATCTAAAAAATTTTTTTTTAAATTATTACAATGAATTAAATCACTTTGAATAGAATTTAAATTTACAGTTAATTGATTAAAAGTTTGTTCCATTCCTTGAGTAAAAATGGAAGCCCAAAATTGACTACAATAAGGAAAAATTTCACTTTCAGAATCATATAAAACTTTACAAGTATTTCCTTGATATAATTCTTTAATTTGAGTAGAATAACTTTGATCTATTATTTTTTTATTATTATTTGTTTTTGCATCTGACATAATTGATAATAGAATATTACCTATTTTATTGAAAGAAACATTAGGAACATTAATTTTATAATTTTGATTTTCTAATAATGTAATATCAGTATAATTTTTTCCTTCAAATTCAACATATGATTCTCCATTTTCTAAAAGTGAAATTGCCTTTTTTTTATTATCAATGTATGTTACATAATTTAACGCTTCATATTTTATATTTACATAAATATCAAAACATTGTTTATAAATTCCTTCTAAATTATTTATAATATCATCAAAATCAAAAAAATTATTTCTTTTTTGATTATATATTACGTTTATTATAATGTAATAAGTCATATATATAAAAAGAATAAATCCTAATTCTATTGCAAGAATTAAATTATTTATAAAAAAAAAAGATGACATTACTTTAATTTTTTCATTTTTTTGTTCTTGTAATTTAGATAATTTTCCTTTTATACTTTTTTTAGTTTTTTTCTTTTCATTTTTCTTTTTTTTATTACTAGTTATACTTCCTTTTCTTTCTAAATGTTTATTTTCATCACTTTCATTAGAATTATTATTATTATTTTCATCTTGATTTTTATCTTCTTCTTCTTCACCATTATCATTTCTTAATTTTTTCTTTAAATTTTCTAAATATTTAATATATTGTTCAAATTTAGGATTTTGAAATTTAATTAATTTCTGTAAAAAATGTTTTTCTTCTTTATATAATCTAATAATTAAATAAGCAAGTGAAATAACAGAGAATACAAAAATAATTATATTAATAATTAAAAATAATTTATTAGTTTGAAACTTTTGAATTGCTAATTTTCTTCTTTCATTATCATCAAAGCCTTTAATATAAGAAAGTTCAGTTATAAAATAATAAGAACCAAAAACTAAATTTTCAATTAAAGCATAAACTTCAGCATTAACATGTAATAAATCAATATGAAAATAAACATATAATCCACCTGTTAAAAAAAATCTTAAAAAATTTATAGTATCAAAATTTGTATATATTTTTTTATTTTTTTTATAAGCACTTAATATTATATTATATCTTTCAGTTAATTTTGTTTGATATTCTTCATTATAATTCGATGAATGTTCTAATATTTTTTTTAATGGATTTATACATAAAAATAATAAACTTTTATATAAAGTTTGACATTCTTCATCACATAAATAATTAGCTTTATATTCATTAAATTTATAATTTGAACTGGTTATGAAAAAACAATCTGCTGAAATTTTAGAAAAATTAAAAAATAAATTTTCATTTAAAAATTTATCAACTCCTGAAAATTCTTCATTTGTTTTTTGACAATCAATAACAATTAATATTATTGAAGCAATATTAAAAGCATATAAAATTATTTTCATATATATTATAAATAAAGGTTCTTTTTTATTTAAAATTTCAAATTTTAATTTATTAAAAGATGAATTATCTATTGAAGAATTTGATGAAAAATTTGATTTATTTGTTTTTTCAAAATTTATATTATCATTGTTAATAATTTGTTTTTCATTTTTATCTATTTCATTTTCATTCTTTTTATCTTCATCACTTATATTAAATTTAATTGCTTTAACTTTCTCTTTAAAATCAAAAATTTGATTATTTGAATTTAATATTGTTATTTTAGTTTCATTTAAATTTTTATTTACTTTACTTAAAGCTTCTATTAAAGTATTTCCTTGATTAATTAAACCATTATCAATAGTTATTTTATAAAAATAATATTTATGATTTAAAAATGATTTTTTTGTAATTTTATAAAACACATTATAACTTCTACCTTGAAATTTTTTAGACAAATCAAATAAATATTCTTTATATATTTGATTATTAGGTCCAATAATAGTTTTTTTTTTTCTTACAGAGCTTCTTATAGTTGATTCATGATTATTATTATTAAGTAAAGCTTGCTCTTCATTTATAAGTTGACCAGAAGATTTAATTTCTTTAATAATATTATCTACAGTTTTATCATATTCTGTTAAATCTCCTAAATTTGGAAATAAAATTCCTTTTAATTCAATATCTTCTTTTTTTAAAAAAAATTGATTTTCTTTATATTCAAGATTTGTTAAAAAATCTGGTATAATTATTCCTATATGATGACCTATTATTGATGAATTTAAATCATATAATTTTGTTGTTGTTGATTCAATGTTTTCTCCATTATTTAATGAATAAGATTCACTTAAACAATTAATTTGACAATTTTTATCTAATATAATTAAATATGATTTATCTGGTATTTTATCAATATCTAAAATAAAAATTAAACCATATGATAAATTTGGTAAACATTTTATATATGAAAATATATTATATAAACTATTATTTTTACCTTTTAATATCATTTTAATTTTTTTTGTAAATATATTAATTAAATTTGAATATTTAATTGATTCATCTTCTAATTCTTTATGAAATTCTGCAATTACAGGAGGCATTAAATCATAAATATATAAATTTATTATTTCTTTTGGTAAATAATTATATAAAAAAGAAAAATTAGGTGTTACATAAATTATTTTTCCTCTAAAAGCATGTCCATCAACTAAAATTATTGAAGAAATATCTCTATTAAATAATGAATAATATAAATTATTTTTTTGACTTAAAATTGAATTTCGATATTTAATAAATTTTTCTTCTTCTTTTTCTGCAAGTTCTAAATCTTGAATTATTGTTTCTAAATATAATAAATAATCTTTTTCATTTTCTTCACAAAAAGGATTTAATTTCATAATTTTATCCCATAACTCTAAAATTTGCTTTCTTAATAATAAAATTTTTTCACCTTTTTGCATAAAAGTAGGAGTTAAATTTTTATTTGTTTGATTATTTTTTAAACAATCAAAATAATCAATTTGAATACAAGCAGCATCATAAATTTTTAATTTAAAAGTATCTAAATAATTATTATATACAATCACACTTCCTAATTCCACATGATTAATTGATTCATTTTTTCCTGTTTGTAATAATTTATGCATTTGATATTTTTTATTTTTTTCCATAAATAAATATTTTAAATACATTATTTTATTTTCAGATACTTTAATTTGAGAACATAATAATGAAGCATAAGTATAATTATCTAAATTATTTACTAAAAAATATGACATAATTAATAACACATTATTTTTTATTGATGGCTTATCAAAAAAATATTCATATATTACAAATATTATATTATATACTGAAAATAATGGATTTTCCTTTCCTCCTAATTTTTTCTGAAGATATAAATTATCTAAAAATTTTTTATATTTTTCATTTAATTCTATTGAACTATTTAAATATTCTTCAAAACTATTTATAATTCCATTTATTAGTATTTTTGATTCTGGAGAATTTTCTTTTGCTTTTTTTAATAAATAAAAACTAAACATTTCAACATTTTTTAGACTATTTGTTTCAAATATATTTGATTCAGTTAAACATTTCATAATTTGCATATGATAAAAAATGTAATTGAATAGAATAATAATTAGCCAACCAATAAATAAAGAAATAATAATATTTTTGATTTCAAAGATTTCTTTAATAATAAGAAGAAAATAAAACCAAATTACAAAATACCATCCATTTATTAAAAAAATGTTTAAACCATGATTATAATAAAAAACATTATAATTAAAATAAATTGCAATGATAATACAGTTTATAAATATTATTCCTTTATAAATGATTCTATAAATCATTTTATTTTCTAAATGATGAAAAAGTATATAAGAAGAAAAAAAGCATAATTCAGATAAAATATTTTCTAAAGTTTCATAATAACAATTAGTTCTACATAAATAATTCTTATCTTGAATTGTTCCAATTTCATAATAATATATTGATAAAATAAAAGAATATCCTAATAAAATTATTAAAAAAAAAAAAGATATAATTAAATAAAATAAATGTTTTCCATTATAGCATTTAATTTCAAGATATTTATGTTTATTATTTTCACAATGAATAATAATCATCATTATATTTATTAAAGGACAAATTCCATAATTATTCAAAATTAAATTAAAAATATTTAAAAGTTTAATTGGAAATGTAAAAGAAACTTTTCTATGGAAAGAAACAATAATTATATAAATAATACATAAAAATATTATGGAACAAAAAACAATAGAAATTATAAATCTTGACATAAAAGAATTTTTATCAATAATATTTCTATGAGGAGCAATAACATATTTTATAGAATCAAGTAATCTTATTACATAATCATCTTTTATTAATTCTTTTGGCATATTTGTTGAAGATATTGATATAACTTGTAAAAAAAAAAGTGTTTTTAAAAAAATAAAAGTCAATTGATTATTAATTTTATAACTGAGCATAGTTTCAAATATTTGAAATAGAATTAATAATATTTTTTTTTGATAAACATCTAAGTTTTGCATTGATTCATCAAGATCAATATATTTAATTACATTATCTTCAATCATTTTTTTAAAAATAAAATCAATAATTTAATTATCTAAACATCCATAAAAATAAAATATAAAAAAATAAATTAATTATTTTAATTATGTTATTAATCATATAAAATTTAAATAATGAATAATCAAAATATTCAAGATTCAGTTTTTTTATTAATGACCTATGAATCAATAAATTATATTTTATCTAAAAATATTGAAAAAAAAGAAAAAAAAGATGAAATTGAAGAATTAGGAATGAATTTAGGAGAAAAAGTAACAAATCATTTAATGAATAATAATGTAAATGAAGGAAATAATAATTCAAAGAAAATAACAGATTATATTTTAATATTTATAACAAGGAATGTTTGGGAATATATATTTAAAGATGAAAATAGGAAATTAAAATCTGATAAAAAAGGAGTATATTATATTAATTCAGGAGATTTAAAATTATATAATTATTTAATAACAAATAAAGATTTTCAAAATGATGAAATTTTAGAATCAATTATTTGGTTTATAAGTGGAATTTTAAGAGGAGCATTATTAGCTTTTAATATTGAATCTTTAGTAACTGGTTCAGTAAAATTATGGACTAATGATGATAGTGATTCAAAAAATAAAATTAATGAATCTTATTTAGTTTTTACTTTTGCTATTAATATTGTTAATTTTGAATTTAAATATGATTCAGACTTTAATCAAAAATAAATAAAAAAAATATAATAAAAATAATAATTTTTAATAATTTACTTTCATTTATTTTTTTGAATAGGATATTCTTAATATACAATCATTTCCAAGATCAAATTTATCATATTTTAATAAAGCTTTAGTTGCATTTTCAACTGTATCATATTCTACAAAACAAATTCCTTTTGTTGGAAAATATTTTACTTCTTTAAATCCTTGTAAATTATTTTTAAATAAATCTACTAACATTTGATTTGTTACACTATTATTTAAACCTTGAACAAAAAGTGATTTATTTAATTCTTCTGGATTTATTTTTATTTTGATTTCATTTTCATTATTTAAATTATTAATTTCTATAATTTCATTATTATTATTATTTTTTTTATTTTTTAATTGTTCTACTTCATTTTTTAAATTTTCATAAAATTCATCTCTTATTCTTTTTCTAGATAAATCTTTTAATTTTTTTTGTTTTTCTGTTAATTTACCTTGTAACATTAAAATTGAATCTGAAGGATTTTTTGCAAATTCAATTATTAATTTTTTATTTAAAAATAATTTATCATTTAAATTTTTTTTTGCATTTATTGATTCTTCTTTTGTTTTAAAAGATATAAAAGCTTGTCCTTTTAATCTTATTGTATTTCTTACTCTTATTTCTATAATTTCTCCAAATTGAGAAAATTCTTTATCTAAAGCTTCTTTTAATTCATCTATTTTAATTTTTTCATTTAAATTTTTTATATATAATGTTTCACATGGTTTTTCTTTTGATTTCTTAGACATTTAAAATATAATTATTTTCCTAAAAAATTAAAGTTTAATTATTTAAAATATTTAATACTTTTATAAACTTAAAGATCTCAAATGAAAAAGAAAAATAAATTTAGTTAATCTCAAAACAAATTGTAAGATTAGAAATAATTAATTCTCATAAAATAAATAATAATAAAAAGAAAAATTATAAAAAATACAATAAAAATGTCTTTGGCTTTAAGAACAAAAGTATGAGAATAATTAAAGAAAATAAAAAATTTATATGTATGATCTCTTTTTTATAAGGAATATAATTTAGTATACTAATTAAAAAAAAATATTAAAAAAGATTTATCTTTAAGTGTGAACCTAAGAAAATATTTTTAATCAAAATACAGAAAAATAAATATGTATATAGAAATCATTTTGTGAATTAACTTTTGATTATATAAAAGTATGAGTAAGACAGTAATTTGAAAAAAATAAAAAAGAAAATAGGAAATTTATTAAATTCTGTTTATGATTTAACAATAAATTTATTAAAAAAATATTATATAAATGATGCTAATTATAATAATAAAAAAAATAATCATAATATATGTATAATAATAATAAAAAAATATATTCAGATTGAATAAAAATAAAAATAAACACAACACTTTAAAATTAATTTGAAAATATTCTTATGCAAACATACATTTAATTGAACATTATAAAACAAAAACTTAATAATATTCACAAAAAATTAATTATAGATGGTGAAAATGAATGGACACAATAACATTAGAAATAAATATAATAAAAGCTTTATCAGAATTAAAGTTATAAAAATAATTATTTTAAACGATATTCATTAAAAATAACATCAGATTCTATAATTTTATTGAAGTCTTAAGCAAAGCCAGATTGAAAAATAAATAGATTATAAAATAATATTTTACAATGAGCAAATCTTGTTAAAAAGTTAAAAGAATCGTTTTATGGATTAAAGTTAATGTAACATAAAAAATATTGTTCATAGAGATATTAAACCACAAAATATTTTATTAAGGAAAATTAAATTTTGTGATTTTGATGAAATAATTTTTGTTAAAAAAAACCTTATTTAAATTATGATATAAGAGGAATGAAAATATTTATATATCCAATATTATAAAATTAAATGTTATCTGGAAATAAAAAAACGGAATTAAACACTTATAAAAATTATGTTATTTTCTTGTTTAATGTATTATATTGTTTATATTGTCAACAAAATTAAAAGATGAAATAAAAATTTAAATATAAATTTAATATCAAATAATATCTAAATTGATGAAAAATATTATTAATATAATTATGAAAATGATAGTTTATAATAAAAAAGATATATTAATTTTATTCAATGAAATTGATGAGTCAATAATTTGAAAATAAATATTTTTTTTTTTTTCCAAATTTAAATTTTTTTTTGAAAAATTCAATTTAAAATAAATAAATGGGAAATAATTGTTATGATATAAAAAGTGATGAGAATCTTGAACTTAAAAATGAACGTCCTCCAATAAAGCCAACGTTAATTTGTTTTTTTGAACATGGAAACGAAGAACAAAAAAATTATTGTATTAAATTAAGAGATCATTTTCAAAATGAAAAAACAATTAATTATGAAATTAAATCTATTCCAAAAGTCCCTTTTCTTATTAAAATTATTTATAAAGATAAAGAAGAAAATTTACAAGTAGAATTTAGTAATAGCGATAGTGATATGGAAGAAACTTTAAGGAAAGCTTATGATTTTTTAAGTTCTATTGGTTAATTTTTTTATTTAATATTCAATTATATTTAAACGTTTATTAACATTTAATTTAATTCATTTATATTTATATCATTTATATTTAAAATTTTATATTTTTTTATTTAATAGAGAATTATAAAAAAAGCAAAAGAACATATAATATATATTATAAAATTATTATCTTTCTTTTTAAAGTAAATTGATTAATTCAAATAACCTTAAATATTCTTGAATTAAATATTGCAGAATATTGCCAATTTTTGTAGGCTTATTATGTAAAACGAGAGAAATTAATAATATTGATAAGGAAAATATAAATAAAAAAATAATAGTATTTTAGTTTCTTCATTAATTCTCTATTATTTTATATACTCAAAAATAAGGAAAAATTTTTTAAATTTTTTTTAAATATTTTTTTATTTTTAAACAAATATCAAATATTTTAAAATTGTAAATTCAAATATAATATATTAAAATAACTTATAATTCTAAATAAGTCATCATATAATGTCATATATATACTTAATTAAATAAAAAATATTTCTAAATTTATTTATAAATAATATCAATTAACGTTTTTAATTATTATCATTCACAAATTTCAACTTTTTTATCGAATGATACTCTTTTTAAAGGTAAATTATTTTTTTTAAAATTCCTTCTTCTTAAAATAGATTGAAGAGTTTTATTTTGTTTATTATTATCTTCATTATTATTATTTATATTTATTTGATTACTAAAGTTTTCTCCTAAATTTTTATCTAATTCTTTAGAAATATCAGTTTTTGAACTTATAGAAGAAGCATCATAACTCATTAATCTTTTTCTTGATTTTAATACAAATAATTCTTCCCAATGCTTTTCATTTTCAACTTTTTTTTTTTTACTTATCAAAAATTTTTTATCTTTCCTTTTTCTATAAAACATTCTTGATGTTAAAACATTATAAAAATTACCTTCATTATCATTAGTAATTGAATATCTTGGATCAATAAATTTTTCATTATTTACTTTAAAATTACATAATATTATTTTCCTCATTAATTTTATTTTTTTAATTGCCGTATAATAAGTATTTAGATATTTATTATATTTAAAATCTAAATTTATTTTTGGTTTTTCTATAATCATTGAAATATTTAACTCATTATTTTCCATTTTTTTTTTTAATTCATTTATATTTGAAGAAAGAAAAATTTTATCAATAATTTCATTTGATAATTTATAAAAAAAAAGAGCATCATTACTTAATAATTCTTTAATATTCTTTCGACAAATCTTCATTCGAATAATTGATTGAATTAAAATTATACTTTTAATTCTTTCTTTTAATATATATTTTATTATTTGAAAATTTTTATATCTTTTATATATTAAAAATGTTCTTATTTTTGATTGTATTTTTATCATATAAAATTTTCTTAATTCTATTATTCTTTTAATTAGAAACTCCCTTTTCTTTTTAATTAAAGAAGGTTTATTTAACTCATAATTAGATTTATATTTTTGTTTTAAAAGAGAAAATAATTTCTTTGATAAATATAAAGAATAATTTTTTCTTGAACGATAAATATTTGATAATGTAGAAAATTCATCGACAAAAATGTCGAGAAGCATTATTAAAAATTTATAATTAAAACTTAAAATAATTTTATTTTTAAAATAAGTAAAATTATTCTTTAATAAAAAATAAAAAAAATGTATATCATCCATTGAAAAAAAATGTAAACAATTTAATTAAAAAAATATTAAACTATTTTAATCATCAATTTAATATTCATTTGAAATAAAAGGAATTTTATGTAAAAATCCAAAAAATAAATTTCAATTTATTATTTATAGTAACAATTATTATTTCTCTAATTCTTTCATTATAAATATAAATCACTTGTTTTACAATATTTTTTTGTCGTATGAAAAAATAGTTTAAGTAAATTTTCTTTCTTTTCAAAATTAATATGAAAAAAGTATGAAAATATTATCTTCACTTTTTAAACCAATTAATGTATAATCTAATTCATTTAAATGTAAATTATCTTTTGGAAAAGAATTTTCTTTTATATTTTTCATTTAAATTTTTTTCCTAAAATTCTATTTGTCATAAATTTGTTTAATTGAATTTCAAGTAAAATTTTTTATTCAAGAGACTGAAAAAATATTTATTTTTAAAAATTATTTTATTGTATTTTTTCTTTTAAATCTGAGAAACTAAATATTACTTTTTAAAATTTCTTATAAAGGAATATAATCTGAATTTTTTTCTTTTGAAATTAATGATTTATTTATTTATTTTTTTAATAATAAAATTAGTATTTAATGAATTTTTTAATTATATCTATTATTTAGAATAAATAAACTGTAATGTGATAAAATAAATATTTTTCATATAAAATATGAATCAGCATATTAAATATAGTAATTTCTTTTCGTAAACTATTTATAATTTTATTATAGAAAACATTTGAAATCAACTGATGACAAACAAAAATATTATTTAAATAAATCTCCTGTTCTAGAATATTTCTTTAAAACTAGAAAATTTATTATGAATGAACGTAAAAGAAGAAAAAATAAAACTGTTTCTAAACATAAATGTGATTTTAATAATGATGAAGATAATAAAGAATTTTATGATACATTTTTAGAAAAATTAAAAAAAGAAAATGAATGTACTAATATTTCAACAACTTTAAAAACTAAACATGTTAAAAATAAATTTTCTAATGTTAAAAAAATTAATTTTAGTAATAATGGTGATAAGAAAAATGTTGATTCAATTATAGAAAAAGTTTTTGATGAAAATTTAAAAAAAAAAAAAGAAAGTGAAAATAATGTTAAATTATTTTTAATATCATACGATTCTGATAATAAAATGGATAGTTTAAAACAAATAGAAATAAAAAAGGAGAATTCTATTATTAATAAAAATATTAATATTAATAAAACCAATCACACAGTTAAATCTATAAAAAATCTTGAAAAAAATCTTATAAATAATATAAATCAAGTCCAAAAAAATGATAATAATAGTTTTGTAAAGTGTTTATTATGTTGCATGAATTAATGCTTTTAATATTATTTTTATTATTAGTATATGTATAAAATAATTTAATCATAATTATATTCATAATAAATATTTGCAACTATATAAATTTATAATTTATAGATTTATTTCTTTATAAATTAACTTTAAAAACTTTTTCGATTATTTTTTTAATTACTTAAATAAAAATATTTGTTTCAAAAAATTAACCACAAAAATTAATAATAAAATGAAAAATTAACTGTATAATAATATAATATATGGAATTAAAATTAACCAAAGTTTAATTAAAAATATTAAGAATTAAAAATAAGAAGTTATAACTAATGAAATAGAATAAAAATAATAATTAAATATAATAATTTATATCAATTAAATATTCAATATTTAATTTTAGATAAATATTGAAAAAACAATAAATTATATTATTTACAAAAAAATATTTTTTAGGTATATTTTTGTTTATTTATTTTTTTTTTGAAAAATAATTTAATGACAATTCGAAGTAGGATCTATACCTTTAATATATGTTGTCAAAGTAGGATCAAAAAAAAAAATCATAATCATATAAATTTCTAATTAATAAAATATCAAATCATCATATCAGAAAAATAAAAATGAAATATATTCAAAAAAGTCCTTTTCTGTTTGAAAAATCGAAATTAAAAAAACATATCAAATTCAAATTAAAAAGAAAATCGAAGAAAAAATCGTTAAAAATAAAATCACCAATTCAAATATTTTCTCAATCAAAAATCAAAAAAGTAAATAATAATTTAGAAATAAGTAAAAATAATATTCAATCTTATAAAGATTGGGATAAATATTATGAAAAAGAAATAGAAAATCATTTTAGAAGTTATGCTTCTAAAATTATGGAAAATTTAATTAAAAAAGATTTTATAAATAATTCAATTGTAAATAGAATCAAAAGTAATAATATAAATATAAATTTAAGATATTCACTAATTAATTATTTATTTCATATAGTTGAAATTAATAAAATTGAAATCGACATTTATTTTTTAACTATTGAAATTTTCGATTTATATATTGAAAAAAATGATAAAAATATTGATTTAAATGAAGGAAAAATATTATTAATTACTTGTTTTCTAATTGCTTTTAAATTAGAAGGTATCAAATTCTTTTCTTCTGAATATTTATCTTATTTTTATTTTAAAGATACTCAATTTTCTTCTTTTGAAATAGAAGAAAAAGAAAAAGAAATTTATCAAAAAATAGGTTTAATATTTTATAATAATAGTTTTACAGATTATTTCAGTGTTTGTATATTTGATTTTCAAATGAATTTGAAAAATAATTATCCAAATTATAATTATTTAATATTTGAAAAAATTCAAAATGTATTTGTATATAATTTAAAATTATTGCCTTTGGATTTAGAATTATTTTATTCAAATAAACATTTTTTGTTGATTATAGTAAGCTTAATTTTTTCTTTTGATTTAATAAGAAACCATTTCAATTTTCTTGAAAATGAGTTCAATGTTTTTTATGAATGGGCATTTAACTTTTTGAAATTTATGAATTATGATATTAATCTAATAAAAAAATTATATAATGACATTGAAACTTTTAATGAAAAAATTAAAATAAATGTATATGAAATTTGGGATAATAATGAGTGTTTAAATTTTGAATAAATAATTTTAAATAAAAACAGGTATATATAATATAATTAATAAAATAAATTTATAATAAAAAAATGAAAATTGTTTTTCTTGAATTGCAAATAGATTATCAGTTTTTTTCATCGATTTCAAATTTTGTGTATTAAATTAACTACTTATTTTTTTCTCAATTCCTTCAAATTAATAGTTCTCTTTATATAATTCCTGAATTATCCATTTTCTCCTTGAAATAAATAACTTTGATTTATTGTAATATATTTTTGATTTTAATTATTTTCTTTCTAAATATCTATATTCAATATTATTTATGTTTATTGTTAAGAATATTTTTTATATTTCTTTCATTTTAACAATCATACTTTTCATTTTATTTATGTTTTTTTGTTAAAGAAATATAATGTTTTATTCTTATTCTTGTAAATCATTCTTAAATAATTTTTTTATATTATTTTTTATAGGATTTTTCCTAATCTTTCTATTTGTATAATTATATTCCTTAATAAAATCTTCTTTTGTTATAAAAGATTCATTTTTGATTAATATTCATTTTTGGAAAATAGTCATTTTGTTTGTAATTAAATATTATATTTTAAAAATAATTATTTTTTTTATTTTAGAATATGAATGATAAAATTCCTTTAAAATTTACTTGTTTAAATAATGAAGAGAAAAATGAAAATATATTTTATTATGAACAATATTCAAGAAAATTAGTTAAAATAACATTAGATTCAATTGAAATATATAAAAAGAATAGAGAAAAAATAAAAACTATTACTAATATTCGTATTCCAACAGAATTAATATTATTTATTTCAATAGATTCAAATATGGAATTAATAAGTATTTTATTTGAAAAAAAAATAGGAAAAAATAAAATTTTATTTATAAATTTAACAACCACTGAAATAATAAAAATAGAATCAAATTCATATGATTATCTTTTAGGAATGTTCTTTATTAATAATAATAAAAATGAAAATAATAAAAAAGATTATTTAATGATTTATCCACATAAAATCATATTTAATTCTATTAATATGTCAGGTAATATTAAACAAATTTCAATTCATAATTCTACCAAGAACACTTTAATTAAAGATTTTTCTTATAATAATAAATATAATTTATTATGTTGTGTTAAAACAGATGATACTTTTGATTTTGTTGATTTATCTGAACAAAAAAATTATAATAAATTTTATTCAAAATCTTTTTCTTTTTATCAAAAAATAAATATTCCAAAATCAAAGTTGACTGAAAATAATCCAATTCATTATCAAAGAATTTATGAAGGATTTAATTCAATTGAAAAATATATTACAACTCAATTTTTTTTACAAAACATTTATAAACAACTTTATTTCATTTGTTTATCATATTTAGATAATAAAATTTATATTCTCCAATTAATATCATTACCTAATAATTTTAATAATCTAAAAATCATAGAAATATCACCTCCAAAACTTTCAACATTACAATTTGTAGATAATTTATTAGTCATTCATTCTTTTATGCAAAAAATGTCTTATATTTATGATATTTCAGATTCTACTTTAATAAATAAAGGTAATATTAAAGATTTTCCTTATCATAAATATTTAAATATAAAAGGAAATTATTTAGAAGAAAAAAAAGATAAAAGTAGAATATTATATAATATTGTATTTGATTGTGAAAAATATTTTGATCTTAATTATAATAGACACGTAAATCCTTATCACATTGGTGAGTTTTTATTTAAAAGAAATGATAATAAAAAAACTATGTTTAAATTAATTTATAATATGATTATTGATAATCAAAAAACTGTTAATGTATTAAAAATATTTAATTTTTTGAAATTAATTACAAGTAAGGATAATAATTTAGTTATTGACGATAAAAAGACAAAAATTATAACAACAACAGAAGAAATTGGAAATTTTTGTTTTAAATTATTTTTAGATAAAGATTTATCCCAGAATATAATTAATAATATAATCTTTTTTATGTCTTATTTAAAAAATTTATGGATAAATAAGGTTCATAAAAATAATAAAAATATATTATCTTACTATGAAGAAATGATTTTAATATTTATTAAAAAACTTGAAAATTTATATGAAATTTTTAATATTTTTGATAATAATTATATTTATTATAACACAGATTTTATTTTACAATTAATTTCAAAAAAAATAAATTTTGAAAAATTTGGTATTAATTTACTTATAAAATTAGATGCTTATGATGAAATATTAGAATATTATTGTAAAAAAGGAGATTTTAGTAAAGTTATTGGTTTTATTAATGAATATCATAATCAATTAAAAAATATTTCATTATCTTTACAAAAGTACAAAAATATAATAAGACAAAATAGAACTTCTATCATAAAACTATTAAAATAATAAATAATATCAATTAATATATATTTTTTAATTTTTGTAATATGGTTTTATTTAATGAAAATAAATATGATTTTTAAAAGAAAAAACTAATAATAAAAATATTTTAATTTATAAGAATTTCATCGCCAATTTCAATATTTTCAAACTTATATTTTAAATTTTTAGTTTTTTGAATGCAATAAACATTAAATATATGCAAATCTTCAGGATTTTTTATATTATCTAAATCATGTTTAATGTCTATATTATTAATATCATTAGTATATCCCATTGTTAAATTATTCGAATAAGATAAAGGAGATAAAATTTTTTTTCTTTGTTTTTTTCTAGAAGATAATCTAATTTTTAATATTGAATTCGTTTTTTTTAATTCATTCACATTTTCAAAAGATTCTTTTAAATTTGAATTACTATTTACATTATTTATTGAAGGTTCTGTACTTTGGTTTTTACTACTTAAATTTAATTTATTAACACTTGATATAAGATTATTTTTTTTATTTTCAAAATAATTATTATTTCTTGTCAAAATTCTTGGATAATTTAAATTTTTTGGATTTCTTTTAACCAATTTATATGGTAATATTAAATTTTTATTTGATTTTTCTTCTTTCTCAGTAGGGTATATTAATGAACTTTTATGTCTTGTTCGTTCAGAATTTATTTTTTCTATATGATTAGTTTGTTTCTTGTTTATTTGTACAAAATGGTTTAATGAAAAATCTTTTTTTAAAAATTGAAATGCCATTTCAAAAACTAAAATAATTTTTTATTATATAAATTCTTTTATTTCAATTAATTTTTTAATTATATTTCCGAATATTTTTTGTTTCATGGAAAATTTGAATTGTGTAAATAAAAGAAATTCAAAGAAAAAAAGAGTAAAATTTATTGGGTTAAAAAGAAAAAATTCAGAATGTCAAACTATTATAACATATAATGATATCATTGAAAATAATTATAACAGAAAATATTTATCTAACTTAGAATATATTTTATCATTTTATCAAAGAAAAAAGACTGTGAATAATATAATTAAAGGAAAAGAAAATGATAAAATTAAAAAAATTTTTCAAAGAAACTCTAAACATTCTCAAATTAAAATTCAAAAAAACAAGGAAAAAAATTGAAACAAATTTCTTTCTAATTATTTTAATATATCTATTAATTGTATTTATGAAAAATTTCTATCTTATAATAAATTTTAATAATCAAATCATTAATTATAATAAAAAATTTAAAAACGATAAGGGTGTATTTTTAACAAGTTGTCAGATTATAATATAAATACATTTTATATCAATTAAAAAATATAAACAAAAATTTAATATTTTTAAGATAAATTCATTAAAACATTTTTTAAAATTTAACTTATTAAATTAAAATGATAATCTCAATTTATATTGTGATCTAGAAAAATATGAGGAATTATATAAAAGAAAAAAAGAATTTAATATATTAGTCTTTAAAAAAATAAGTTTATTTTTAATTATATATATATATAAAAGAATCATATATAATAATTCTATGATGAGAAACATATTATAAAAAATTTAAAACTTACCAAATAAAAAAGCTTTGAATAATTATTTTTTTCATACAAAAATTATTGAATAAATATATCAAAATTAAAATCATTATTTTTAACATTACTTTCTTTAGTAATATCATTACAAAAAATAATGTTTCTTCTACTATTTATAGTGAGAATATTTAAATTTCATTATTATTATCATTATTATTAATATTAAATTCATTTTCCTCAACTTTAAATATTTTCTTCATTTCATTTTTTTCAAAATAATAAAAATGTGGATATAAAAGATTTCTTATTTGATTTTTCTATTTCTTTTTTTTCTTTTTCTATTTTTAACATTCAACTTTTTCATTCTATTTATTTTCTCTTATATTCAAAAAATCCATTTAATGTATTATTCAAATGATAACCTTAAATAATTAAGTTTATAATATTAAGGCTTTATTTTTTTATTTATAAAAGATTATTTTATTCTTAATCAAAAAGTTATTAAAATTTAATGAGAATATTTAATTTAAAATTATCAAATTTATTAACTGTATATTAACTTAATTAAAATTAATTCATATTAAATTTGATCACCAATATTAAATCAAAATTTTATTCACCCTCAATAATAATAAATAATATATAATATTTAACAAAAACAAAATCTAAAAATATATATAAAATTGTTTATTAACTTGACTCAATTTGAATCATCTTTGTTACTGAGTAATAAATTTTGATATTTATAATAAAAATTTTTTTCAATATATAAATTAAAATTCAACCCACAAATAAATTCATATTCCAATTGATTTAACAAAGATAAATCAATTCCACAAATTTTAGAATAATATTTATTCGTGAAATATTTATCTTCCAATAATTTGATAGCAACAATAATACTTATTGATATTAATCTATGAACATTAAAAATTGTCAAAAGTATTTTTTGCTTTTTACAATACCGATCTAATAAAATCAAACCTGAAATTAAAGTAGAATCTTCTATTTTAGAATAATAAGTTATTCTATAAATAAAATCACCGACACTAATTTTTGGTATTTGTTTTAAATTAAAAATTATATTTTTTTGTTTCTTTAATAAATGTTTAAAATTTTTTTTTAATTTATTTTCAGAAATTAAATTTAATAAAGAAATTGAAATATTGGAATTTAAAATATCATTTACTTTTCTTAATTGCTGACATAAATTTTCTTGTTTTCTTAAATATTTTATTTCTGAGTTTTCTTCATTTGGAGAACTTGTTTGAGTTTTTTCTTCGAACATTTTTTATATATATTTTTTTTTGGATTTTTTATTATAAATTCCTTTTAAAGAGTTAAAAATTATTTGTTTTTTTATTTTATATTATTTATGAATATAAAATTTATTTTTAATATAACTTTTTAAATTTAGAAGTTATATTTAATATGTTTTTATTCATTTTTATAATAGTTAAATTATTTTTTCTTTGTTTTATAATTATATTATTTATTTTTTATAAATTTCATAAATTCAGGATAAAAAAATACAATAGAAAATTAATATTTAAAATCAAATATATTTAAATAAATATAATAAAATGTCAAAAGAAGATAAATTCATTACAGAGTAAAATAAATATATTAACATAAACAATAGTCAATTAAATCAAACATTTAAAGATTCAAGAGAAAAAAGAAATTTAATAATTACAAAAATAAGAAAAGGAAATGATATATTTAATAGAACAGTTCAAAATAAAGAAATAAAAACTCATCCAAAGAAATCAATTTTATTGGAAGAATATTTAAAAAGAAATGAATTTAAACCTGAAAGAAGTCATATAAAGAGAAATTTTACACCTTATGATAGATTATTATTAACTGATAAAATAGAAAATAATAATGATTTTATCAGAAGTAATAGATGTAAATTAAGAGAACAACAAGAAGAAAAATATAAAAATCCTCGTCCACAAAGTAAAAAAATAAATCAACCTAATATATCCAATAATATGAATTCAATTTTAAAAAATAATTTAAATTACAACAACAATTATAGAAGTATTAGAAGAACTAATTATAAAACTAATAATTGTGATAATGCATATGATATTATTTTCCCTAAAAACAATAATAATAATAATCAATCAAATAATATTAAAACACAAAAAATTCCTATGATTAAAAGATTGAAAAGAGATCATATTAAAGATTTAATGCCTATTAATAATTACGATAATGAAATCAAAAAAAATGAAAAAAAATATCCAATTAATCCTAATAAAGTTCCTTATGAAATTCTTATTGAAGGAATAAAAGAAAATCAAAAAATATTATATACATATTCTTAAATAGAAATTTATTTTATTATTTTATTTTTAATTAAATATCATTATTATTTATTTAGAAAAATTATTTGTTTAGAAATGATTATAATATTTATCAAAAAAATAAAATGGGATGTACATGTAATAAAGCATTAAAATCAGCAACATTAGATATAAATGAAGAACAAGAAAATTATATGAAAGAAAGAGAAGCACAAAATTTAGATGAAATAAATATTGGAGAAACAATAATAAATGGAAATGAAAATGAAAATGAAAATGAAGAAATAAATGAAAAAAATAATCCTCCTTTAAAAAGTTTGAAAAAAAAAAATGATTTCGTTGAAGACGAAATTATAAAAAATTTTTATGAAAAAATAAATGAATTAGAAGATTATGAAATATTTCCAAAAGAAACAATTGATACTTTTATGTCTCCGGATTCATTAAATTCATATAATTATTATGAAAATAATAGGGGAAAATTTAACGAAATTGAAAATTTAAATAATAATAATATTCCAAATTCTTTTAAAATGCCTCCAATAAAAAATAAAAAAACAGAGGAAATTTATCAAGGAAATTATATTTATGATAAAGATAATGATGATTATAAAAAAATCGGAGAAGGAAAATTAGTTACAAAAGATAAAAGTATGATAATATTAAATTCAGATGAAAATATATCTAATTATGAAAATTCAAAAGTTTTTTATAATAATGGAGATATTTTTATAGGAGATATATCTAAAAAATATCCTTATGAAAAAGAAAAAGGAACTTTATTTTATAAAGATAATAATAATGATTTTTCTTCTTTTTTGAAATGTGAAAATTATAAATCAAATCCAATAAAAATTAAAAAAGTATTTCCTAATAAAGATGAATATGAAGGTGATTCAATAATAATCGATAATAAAATTATATTAGAAGGAATAGGAAAATATAAAAGAAAAAGTGATAATTCTATTTATGAAGGTGAATTTAAAAAAAATCAATTTAATGGAAAAGGAAATTTATTTATTCCTTTAGAAAATAATGATAATTATAAAAGTAAAACTATAATTACTAATTGGATTAATGGAAATGAATATGGAAAAGGAATTATTAAATTAAAAGATAATAATAATGAAAAAAATATTAATTGTGTTTTCAGATTTGGAAAAATTATATATTCTCTTGAAAAAGCAAGAAAGCCAGTTAAATTTCATAAAAATATTTATAAATTTTTAAATAATAATGAAATTTATCAACTTGCAAAAAATACTAAAATGAAATCTATGTTAGAATATTTAAAAGAAAATGGTTCAAAAGATTTAAACTATTTTCAATTTATTGATTTAATTCAAAATGTAAATAAAAGAAAATATAAAAGGCACAACTCAAAAATTTTGAACGACAAAATTTTAAAGTTTAAAATATCAAACATTTCAAATATATTAAACAATCAGCACAATAATAAAATTTCTTTTATTCCAATTCAAGCATATAAAACAAATGGAGGACAAGTAGAAGATAGATATAGATATCAAAATATATTTAATCCAAAGAAAACTAAAACTTATACAAGTCATTATCTTCATAATAAGAGAAATGATATTGTTATCAATGGAGTAATTAATTATAATATGTTTAAAAAATGTAATGATAATGAAATAGAAAATAAAATAAATTTATCTCAAAATGAAAATGAAAATGAATATATCTTATCTGAAATAATAAAACAACAAGAAAAATATATTAGTCATTTTGAAGAAAATGATAATATTTATCCTGAATGTGATAAATATAGAGATATTATAGATAATAGAAATTTAATTATAAAGGAAAATATTATTGGGAATGTGAATAATTATTTTTTTTCTCTTCATTATATTTCAGTGTTTATCCCAAAAAAATATAATTATTACAGTTTTATAAATTTACCTTGTCACTTTTTAACTGTTTACATTCATGAAAATGATGATTTAAAATCTGAAGAAAGTTCAATTGAAATTAATGAAAATGTTATTATTCAAAATAAAAAATCAATTGATAATATTTATAATAAATATTCAGAAAAAATTTTATTAATTGAAAAAAATGAAGGATTTTCATATATAGAATTTGATACAAATTCTCAAAGCGATAAAAGTAAGAAATTATTATGTTTAATTGAAATTAATAATATAAATGATAATAATAATCCATATATTATATCTTTAAAAAAATATTATCATTTTGGAAGATTTTTAACAGTAAAATTAATCGACCAAAATTCAATGTATGGTACAATAAATTTAAATTGTATAGATTTTGGTACTATTAATTTTTATGGGGAAGTTTATGAAATAAATTAAATATTATTATTTTATTTTTTTATTTAAAACTATATACTTTATAAAACTTATGTTATTTTGATAATATAATAAATTTCTTCAATTTTTCAATATTGAGAAAAAAGTAATAAATTTCAGTGATAAAAAAATTCAATATATAAATTAGACTTATTTTTTAGAATTATTCCAAAAATTTTATTATTTTAAATTTTATAAATAAGTTTATTGAATGAAATATATATTTTTATAATTGTTAAATTACTTTATTTATTTAATAATTATATTTTATTTACAATTCATTTATTTTGATAATCATAATTATACATGTTTCAAATTATTAAAATAACTATAATCATCATCTCTATTTTCATTATTTTTAATATTAATATAATCTGAATTTTTTTTATGAATTGAACTATTATTATTTTTAAATTTCCTTAAACTATTATATTTTTTAAATGATTTATTTCTATATGATTTTTCTGAATTCTGAACAGAATAATCAAAAGGAAAATAAAGTTTACTAGTTTCTGTATTTAATTGAACATTATTTTTTTCAATAGATAAAGAATTTTTTTTTAGTGGCTCTACATCACTATTATAATTCTCAATTAGAATATTAATATTTTTTTTACTATTATTTTTTTCTTTTTCATTTTTATTATTTTTATTTAAAGAATTATTATTCCTAATAGAATATGGAATTTTTGTTTTTAAAATTGGAATATCAATACTATTACTATTTTTAATTTTGAAGATATAATTATCTTCTTTTTCATCATTTAATTTATATTGAATAAATATTTTATTTCCTCTACTTGTTTTTGGTTCTTTATTTCCTGAAATTTGACTTTTAGTAAAATCTAATTGAATATGATCTTTTTTAATTTCACAACATCCTCCCATTTAAATTTTATATTTATTTATTATAAAATTCATTAGAAAAAATCTATTCAAAAAATAAAAATAACTTTTAACTTAAAAATAAAATACATAATTTAATTATAAATTCTAATTAAAAATATTTCAAATAAATAAATTAACCTTATCAATAAAATTAATTTATTATAAATTATAAAAATTTTTTTTTTAATTTAATGAAAGATAAATTAGATTTCTGTCGAATTCAATGGTTAAATAGAGAATTTCTTCCTTTTGATTATGCTTTCAAATATAATAAAAACGAATCAAGGTTTACAAGAATTTTTAAAACAATTTTAAATAGTAAAGAAACGAAAAATAATATTATAGAAAACAATATATCTATAAATTCAAATAATTTATTAAGAAATATTCAATCTAAAAATGATATTGATATTAGTAAAATATTAAAAATGGAAGAAAGAAGAAAAACTTTAATGATTAAAAATATTCCTAATAAATTTACAGTAAATGATTTTCTAAGAATTTTTTATGAGTTTAATCATAAATTTAATTTAATTTTAATGCCTACAGATATTAAAAGAAAAAAAAATTATGGATATGCTTATATTAATTTTATAGAACCTCTTGATATAATTTATTTTTATTATAAATTTAATGGGAAAAGATGGGCTAACACAAATTCAATTAAAATTTGTGAAATTCTTTTTTCAAAAATTCAAGGAAATAAAATAATAAAACATTTTCCAATTAAAAATATATATCTTAATCCAAATGTTAATGAAAATGAAAACGAAAATAATAAATTAATAATAATCCCTTTATGTTATTTAAATATATTTAAAAAAATTTATCCTCAAATAGAAATTAAAATGAGTAATGTGAAAGCGGATATTTTTTTAATAGAAAAAAATATTTTAGATAATATAAATAATAGTAATTCTATGTAGAGAACTTATGTATCTGAAGTTTTTAGTTTAGTAGTAGATAAAAAATATTATTTTAGGTATAAATAGTTATAATCGCTAAACTAAATTTCAATTCCTATATATTTATAATGTATATTATTTAAATATATATGAAAATAATAGCTTTAGATGTTAAAATTTATTTTTTTAGCTGCTTAGGTGTTATATTTTTAATTTTTAATTGCCTTATATATATATTACTTATTATTATTATTTTAGATATGAAAATAATAGATTTATAATTGTTGTTCTTTAATAAAATATTTATTATTTATTTATCCAAATAGTATATAATTATAATAGAATTATTTATTTTCTGCTTTAAATAATAAACATTTTTAAAAGCATTATTCAAAATTCTTCATTATTTTTATATATCAATTTTAAAAATTCTTCTTTTATTAAAAATCAAGAAAAATAAGTTAAAATTTTAATTTTTTCTATTCTCATTTATAAAAGAAATTAATCATTTAAATTATTTATTATAATAGTATGATTTTTATCAATTTCATTTCCCTTTTGATATATTATTTATTATTTTTCATAATTATTTAAATAAAATTGATTATTTTAGGTCAATATAAGAAATTAAATAAATATATTTTTTTTATTTATAATTTTAAACCCTAAAAATTTCATATTAAAAAAATATATAAAAAGAAAAAATTTAATAAGGACTATTAGAAAGACCTCCAATAGGATTCCAAGGTCCAATATCACTAAACAAGCAACCTCCTTCAATATGACTACAAGTGCAATTTCCACCAACAATATTAGGTAAATCATCTTCATGAACAAATTCCAATAATTTATTTCTATAATTTTTACCTTCAATTTGTATTTTTCCAACAGTTTTAGGATCTAAAAATTTTTTAACAATACTCCATAAAAGAGTAAAAAAACTACTTGTATTAATTAAAAACATAATTCCCATATTTTCTGGATAATAATCTTGTCCAATTTTAGTAGCAATACTTAAAAATTTCCTTGTTCTTCCTATTAAATTTGTAACTCCAATTCCTTCTAAATCTAATATTGTAAAAGATTGATCAATTATTTTTCCCATTCTTTTTGAACAACTTGGAAATCTATATTTCATTAATCTTTCATATTCTTGAACATAATATTTAATTAATCTTTCATCTGTTGTTGTGTTAAATAATTCATCTAAATTTATTTTACTAATTAATTCAATATATATTGGCCTTCCTAATTTATCTGTTTTATGATAACCATGTGGATATATTTTTTTTACTTTTAATCTTTCATCAAAAGTAAATATTTCATCTATTTTATCTACATTCTCTTTTTCTCTCCAATTTAAAAAGTTTTTAAACATTATTAATACTTTTTCTAAATCAAATTTTCGAGCACGACAAAATTTCAGTAAATAATAATCATCATAGTAATTAAAATTTGGAATTAATTTTTGCTCTTTACATGCTTTTTTAAAAAGGATAAATGAATCAAATTGAGATTGATTTAAATCATTTGGAAATCCTGATGCTTTTTTATCTGTTACTAATGTTAAGTGAGGATAGTCTTTTATGTTTGAAGATATGGATGAAGACATTTTTCTTTTGTTTAAGTTTATTTTTTTTTTTGAAATTTTTTTATTTTTTTTTACTTTTTATTCATGAATAATAATGGAATTTTTGAGACGAATAAATTATTAAAAATTAAATTAAAGGAAATTAAAGATAGAATTGAAAGTGAATTTATAAAAAATAAAAGAAT
>JAEEGI010004228.1_pt1 | contig 33748 bp, 25 predicted proteins | sample 8958751 | NCBI WGS metagenome assembly JAEEGI01 (sample SAMN16246545, study PRJNA631951) | gut metagenome | biome: gut microbiome; feature: rumen; material: KS-attached | host: Bos | place: Iran: Karaj | collected 2018-10
TTTGCTCTTTGGTAAGGTGATTATATCTTTTCATTTGACAACACAAAAGTAGTCATTTTACCTGAGAGTACCAAATTTTGGTACTCTTTTTTTCTACTTAGTGTTGCACTTGTAACTGGAATTTAGGTCCTTGTGGATTCGTCCGAGTACTATGCCTGCCTACATTACTCGGATTATTCAGAGAACTCAGGTTATTCAGAGTACTCCGATTGCCATCACCCACAATATAACACTCTCCCTCTAACAAACATTGTCGCGATATTTTTTTCTAATTGTAAAAAAAATATTATATTTGCAAAAATAATAAAAAATATATTGTATGGACGAAAACGAAATTACTCTCTTGAATCACAGTAAGATGAATGTTGTTAAAGTGGGGAAATTGATGGGTACTTTTTCCATTTTTGCTGCGCTTACCGTTCTCCTCATTGTTGCTGCTGGCCTGTTCCTGCTCTTCTACAGCAATACGCTTCCTGACGACATGCCCCACTATTTGGACAATATCCTGGGTCTCCTCGGCATTGGTCTCGTCTTGGTGGCAGCCTCGCTCCTTCCTGCCTTGGTGCTGCTGCGCCGTGCCAGACAGATGGCTGCACAGCTGAAGATTAGCTCCGACATCACTCCTATCCGCTCCTTCCTGCGTGCCAATCACGACCTCTGGCGTTATACAACCACGCTGCTGATTGTGCTCTTCATCCTAGCCGTACTCTTCTTTCTGATGCTTTACATCTACCTCTTCCCTACACTCTCCACGCTCTAATTGCAACGAGCCAACTCCAATGCTTCACCGTGTCCAGTCACTTATTATACGGTGTTTTGGGATTTCTACTGCTATGTTCACCAAAGCTTCGCAACACGAGGCCTTCCCTTTTACGTCCATCAAAAAAAATGATTATTTCTTCAACCTGCCCAAACCATGGGCGGGTTGTTCTCCTTTATTGAATTTAATATTGTTGTATGCGATACGAAGTTGACTTCTTAGTTATTGGTTCAGGCATTGCCGGACTTAGTTTTGCCCTTAAGGTTGCCCCTTATGGCAAGGTATGCATTCTTTCAAAAGGTGAGGCTTCAGAAGGCTCCACCCGTTATGCCCAAGGCGGTATCGCCGCTGTCATGTACGACAGCGACAGCTTTGACAAACATATCCAGGACACCCTGGTGGCAGGTGACGGCATCTGCGACCGCGATGTGGTGGAAATGACCATCCGTGAGGCTCCCGACCGCATTCGTGAGCTGGTGAGATACGGTGTGAATTTCGACAAGAGCAATGCCGGTGACCGCTTCGACCTCCACCGCGAAGGTGGCCATTCCGAGTTCCGCATCCTCCACCATAAGGATAATACGGGTGAGGAAATCGAGCGCGGCTTGTTGGAAGCTATCCACAATCATCCTAATATTGAGCTGAAAGAGAATCAGTTTGCTATTGATATCATCACCCAGCACCACCTTGGTCAACGTGTTACCAAACGTACGCCCGACATTGAGTGCTACGGCGTTTATGCCCTCGATTGCAATACCAACCAGATTGACACCTATCTTGCCAAGGTGACCCTGTTGGCTACTGGCGGCATGGGTAATGTATATACCACCACCACCACTCCCATCATCTCCACGGGTGACGGCGTGGCTATGGTGCACCGTGCAAGAGGAGTCCTCAAGGATTTGGAATTTATGCAGTTCCACCCTACTTCGTTGTACAATCCCACCGAGAAGCCCGCTTTCCTGATTACTGAGGCTATGCGTGGTGCTGGAGCTGTCCTGAAGGACTTCCATGGCAACGAGTTCATGCAAAAGTACGACAAACGCCTCTCGTTGGCCCCACGCGACATTGTGGCCCGTGCTATTGATAACGAGATGAAAATAGCTGGTGTCGACCACCTCTACCTCGATGCCCGCGGAATTGGAAAGGAAGAACTCATCAATGGGTTCCCCAACATCTATGCCAAGTGTATGGAACTGGGTATCCGAATTGATAAAGATATGATACCCATCCGTCCGGCGGCACACTACCAATGTGGCGGCATTAAGGTCGACCGCAATGGTGAGTCCTCCATCCATCATCTCTATGCCGCTGGCGAATGCTCGTGTACAGGTCTGCATGGCGGCAACCGACTGGCCAGCAACTCGTTGTTGGAGGCTGTGGTTTATGCCCACAATGCGGCTATGAGCGCTCTTGAGCAGGTGAAAACTATCGACTTCTGCCATCAGGTGCCCGACTGGAATGCTGAGGGCATGGTGCTCAATGAGGAGATGGTGTTGATCACACAAACCAAACGCGAGCTGCAAGAGCTGATGTGGAACTATGTGGGTATCGTCCGTAGCGACCTGCGTCTGCAGCGTGCTTTCGACCGCCTCAACCTCATTTATCGGGAGACCGAGGACCTCTACAATAGGTCGGTGCTTACTGAGGAGCTTTGCGAATTGCGCAATCTCATAGCTTGTGCCTATTTGATTATCAAGTTTGCACGTGCAAGGAGAGAGAATGTAGGTCTGCATTATAGCATAGACTTGGTTAAGTAAGGGCAAACTTTGATAAGGATGTGTGGGAGTTGGAGGAGACAAATGGGCATGCCAATCGGTTACATAATTTGATATTATTCAATGAAGTATAATTTTGACGAGATTATTGAGAGGAAGGGAACGAATTGCGTAAAACATGATGCGCTGAAAGCCTTTTTCGGACGTGATGACTTGCTTCCGATGTGGGTGGCGGACATGGATTTCCGCTCACCTGATTTTGTGATGGAAGCCATCCGCCAACGTTGTCAGCATGAGGTGTTGGGTTATGCGGTCCCCTCTGAAGGTTATTGGGAGGCTGTGGAACAATGGCTGAGCAGTCATTATCGTATTGATGCACGGCGCGATGAACTACATTATATCCCTGGCATTGTGGCAGGAATAGCATTTGTGCTGCAGGCCATGACCAAGCCGGGTGATGGCATTCTTGTCACCACCCCCGTTTATCCGCCTTTCCTTGACCTGCCCAAAAACAGCGCCCGTCAGCTGGTTGCAAGTCCACTCCATGTGGTCGACGGTCGTTTTGCAATAGATTTCGACGACCTTGAATGGCGTGCCCGCCAATGCAGCTGGATGATTTTGAGCAATCCCCACAATCCCGGTGGCACGGTTTGGGGAACAGAAACGCTCAAACAGATTGCCGATATTTGCTATCGTCATAACGTCAACGTTATATCTGATGAGATTCATGCCGATCTCACCCTCCCTGGGCACCATCATGTCAGTTTCAGTACTGTCAGCGATCATGCACGCGACATCTCGGTTACGTTTATCGCTCCCAGCAAGACTTTCAATATCGCCGGACTCAGCAGTTCGGTGTGCTATTGTCCCAACGAGGCGTTGCGCAAGCGTTTCTACGGATTTCTCGACGGTTATGAGATTGCCAATGGGAATATTTTTGCCTACGTGGGGGCAGAGGCAGCCTTCCGCCAAGGTGAGGATTGGCTGCGCCAGATGCTGCAGTATGTGCAAAGTAATGTCGGGTTCCTGCGCCAGTTTTTGACCGAACGGATGCCATTTGTGAAAGCGATATTGCCCGAGGCTTCCTTCTTGCCTTGGCTCGATTTCAATGAATTAGGACTAACCCACGAAGAATTGAAAGAGCGTCTGTTGGATCGTGCAAAGGTGGCATTGAATGATGGTACTACTTTTGGAGGGAAGGCTTACGAGGGCTGTTTCCGGCTGAATATCGGTACTCCCAGAAAAGTGCTGCAGGAAGCGGTGGAGCGGATTGCATCGGCGATGTGTAATTAAACACGGAGCACACCGTATGCCCGGCAGTCAGTTGGAGGATGTTGTTTCCAACATGGCTGTTCTGCATGAAGACCCCATTTCTTCATTGGTTATCAGGTGTGCTGAGAGGCTGATTTTTGGAGCAAAAAAGTGAGGTGAGAGCGTCTGAGCAAGAAGTGATTATGTGAGAGGGCGGTTTTTTGTGGAGAAAAAAGTGTTTAATTGATTTTTTTTTCTTATTTTTGTTACCCTATTTAAGTGTGCTATGCCGACCTTGTTGTCAGTATGTATTGTATTGTATAATAGAAATTTAAATACTTATTAACTCTATAAATTAAACAACTATGTCATTACTCATTTTGTTACAAGCTGCTGGTCAGATAGCTCTTGGCTATCTTGGTGCAGCTATCGGAGCAGGTCTTGCCACCATCGGTGCTGGCCTTGGTATCGGTAAGATTGGTCAGGGTGCCATGGAAGGTATGGCTCGCCAACCCGAGGCAGGTGGCGACATCCGCACCACCATGATCATCGCTGCCGCTCTGGTTGAAGGTGTTGCCTTCTTTGCAGTAGTAGTATGCTTGCTGGTTGTCCTCAAGTAACTCCGATGACGGATTGGATGTTGGCGCGATTGGCGTCAACATCCAGTCTTACTTTACTAATCACGACTGAAAAAAACTAAATCGATGAATAACCCTTTAATCAATCCTGGAATAGGTACTTTCTTTTGGATGCTTGTCTCCTTTGGTGTGCTGGTGTTCATCCTTGGCAAATGGGGTTGGCCCATGTTGCTCAAGGCACTTACCAAACGCGAGAAAGATATTGAGGATAAACTCAATGCTGCAGAGAAAGCCCATGAGGAGATGAAGCAACTGACGGCCCACAACGAAGAGCTCATCCGTCAAGCCAAGCAGGAACGCGATGAAATCATCTATGCTGCCAAGCTGAGGGCCGAGAAGGGCGCAGAAGAAATCTTGGCCAAGGCTTCCTCCGAGGCCAATGCGATCCTGGCCAAAGCCCGTCAGGACATTGAGAATGAAAAGAAGCGTGCCATTGTGGACCTCCGCAACGAGATTGCCAATCTCTCTATCGACATTGCTGAGCGGCTCATTGAGTCGGAACTCTCCGACCGGAACAAGGCCGACGCTATCATCAAGAAGGAACTTCAGGACGCTCATTTAAACTAATTTAGACGTGCAAGACTACCGTATTAATATCAACTATGCCAAGGCACTCTTCCAGCTGGCTGACGACACCCAAGAGCAGGAACGGGTGAGTCAGGACATGAGGTTGGTGCACCAAGTGTGTGTTGAAAACCGCGAGTTGAATGCCATCTTCGACAATCCCGAGATAAACGCTGGCAAGAAAGCGGGCATTCTCACAGCTCTCTTCGGCGAGCATGTGAGCAAGACCACGCTGGTTTTCCTTGTCTTTGTGGCAAAGAAGAAACGTTCGGTCAACCTAAAGGGAATCTGTTCGATGTATCTGAGTCTCTATCGCGACAGCCGCGGCATAGTGCTTTCGCAACTCACCACCGCCCAGCCTGCCGACGAGGAGACCAAGGCCATGGTGCGCAAGACCATTGGCGACTACACCCACAAACAGGTGGAGCTTGAAACCAAGACGGATCCAAGTGTGATTGGTGGCTTTGCGATGGAGTTCGACAACAATATGTACGATGCTACGATAGCCACCCAGCTGCTAAAGCTGCGGAGGGAGTTTGCGGAAAATGTGTATGAGAGTAAGCTTTAGGCTGTTTTACAACATGCAATGCAGTCTTATGATATACTTCACATACTACAAAACTACTATAACTTTGAAATAAAAAACAGAGAAATATGTCAGAAATTAAACCTGCCGAAGTATCGGCAATTCTGAAAAAACAACTGGCCGATGCCAATATCGATGTGGCACTGGAAGAGGTAGGCACCGTGCTGACCGTTGGTGACGGCATTGCCCGTGTCTACGGTCTGAACAACGCCCAGGCCGGCGAGCTGGTGGAGTTTGCCACTGGCGAGCAGGGCATCGTCCAGAACCTTGAGGAGGACAATGTCGGCGTTGTGATGCTGACGGAGGCTTCCTCCATCAATGAAGGCGATACTGTCAAACGTACCAAACGCATTGCCTCTATCAAGGTAGGCGAAGGCTTGGTGGGACGTGTGGTCAATACCATCGGACAGCCCATCGACGGTAAGGGCGTCATCCAAGGCGAACTGTTTGAGATGCCCCTGGAGCGCAAAGCCCCCGGCGTTATCTACCGTCAGCCCGTTGAGCAGCCTTTGCAGACTGGTCTTAAGGCCATCGACTCGATGATCCCTATCGGACGCGGTCAGCGCGAGCTTATCATCGGCGACCGTCAGACGGGTAAGACCGCTATTGCCATCGATACGATTATCAATCAGAAAAACAACTACGATGCCGGTGACCCTGTTTACTGCATCTACGTGGCTTGCGGACAGAAAGGTTCTACCGTTGCCAACCTGGTGAAGAACCTGGAGCAGAAAGGTGCCATGGCCTACACCATCGTGGTGGCCGCCACGGCGTCCGACCCTGCCGCCATGCAGTTCTATGCACCCTTTGCCGGAGCTGCCATCGGCGAATATTTCCGCGACACGGGACGCAACGCTTTGGTTATCTACGACGATCTGAGCAAACAGGCTGTTGCTTACCGCGAAGTCTCTTTGCTGCTCCGTCGCCCCCCTGGACGTGAGGCATATCCCGGTGATGTCTTCTATCTGCACAGCCGCCTTTTGGAGCGTGCTGCCCGCATCATCCAGAGCGACGAGATTGCGCGTCAGATGAACGACCTGCCCGCTTGCTTGAAGGACCATGTCAAAGGTGGTGGTTCCCTGACCGCTCTGCCTATCATTGAGACTCAGGCAGGCGATGTCTCGGCTTATATCCCCACCAATGTGATTTCCATCACCGACGGTCAGATATTCTTAGAGACCAACCTCTTCAATTCGGGCATCAGGCCTGCTATTAATGTGGGTATTTCTGTGTCTCGTGTGGGTGGTAAGGCTCAGATTAAGTCTATGAAAAAGATTGCCGGTACCCTGAAGTTGGACCAGGCTCAGTATCGTGAGTTGGAGGCCTTCTCCAAATTTGGCTCCGACTTGGATGCTGCCACCAAGGCTGTCCTGGACAAGGGCGCCCGTAATGTGGAAATCCTCAAGCAGCCCCAGTACAGTCCTATGCCTGTTGCCGAACAGGTGGCTATAATCTTCTGTGGCACCAAGGGATTGCTGCAGAAAGTGGCCGTTGACAAGGTGCGCCAATTCGAGAAGGACTTTCTCTTTTCGCTACGACAGAACCATCCCGACGTGCTGGAGAACCTGGGCAAGGGTAAGCTCTTGGACGAAGACCTCGAAACCCTGCGGCAAGAGGCTTTGAGCATGGCAGAAAGATACAAGTAATCTGAAAAGAGATTGTTATGGCAAATTTAAAAGAAGTACGCACCCGTATCGCTTCTGTGAGCTCGACGCAGCAGATTACCTCCGCCATGAAGATGGTCTCCGCTGCCAAGTTCCGTCGTGCCCAGGTGGCTATCATCGGTATGCGTCCCTATGCCAATCAGCTCAACGACATCGTCTCCGACATTGACACCGGCGACGGCGTGCAGACCCCATACCATGAGGTGCGCAAACTGGAACATGTATTGTTAGTGGTTGTCACCTCCAACAAGGGGCTTTGTGGTGCCTTCAACAGCAATGTTATCAAACAGGCACAGGCACGTATTGACTACTACAAAGACAATGCTACCCAAGCCCAACCTGCCGAGCTGAGCATGATAACCATTGGCAAACGTGGCAGCGAGTTTTTTGCCAAACGGTTTGATAATATCGTCGGTTCCTATGACGAGCTGTTGGACGGTATCACCTTTGACTCTACCGCCATCTTGGCCGACCAGTTGATGCAACAATTCTGTGAGAAGAAGTATGATCGCATAGAGCTGATTTATAATCAGTTCAAAAATTCGTTGGTGCAAATTCTTTCCACAGAACAGTTTCTTCCGATTGTTCCTCGCCCGACTTCCAAAGCCAAAGTAGATGCCGGCGCTGGCTCAATGGCCAACGATTATATTTATGAACCTTCCAAGGAAGATATTCTGCGCGAGATGATTCCGTTGATGTTGCGTTCTCAATTTTACCGTGTCTTGCTCGATTCGTTAGCTGCCGAGCATGGTGCCCGCATGAATGCCATGCAGAAAGCTACCGACAATGCAACAGAGCTCCTCAAAGAGCTGCGCTTGAGCTATAACAAGGCTCGTCAGGCTGCCATTACCAACGAAATCATTGAGATTGTGAGCGGGTCTGAGGCGTTGAAAGGCTAATAAAATAATGTAATACTAATCATATATAAAGAAAAAACAATGAAAAAACTTTCAACGCTGTTGCTCCTGATGCTCAGCACCCTGTCAATGATGGCAGCCCCTGTGAAACTGAAAGAAGCAACCCAGGTGGCCAGTAATTTCTGGTCATCCGTTACCTCCCAGCCCATCGATGAGATTCAGGTCGTTTCTCAAACTGGCTTTAATCAGTTTTTTATTTTCAACATCAATCATGGCGGTGGTTTCGTCATCGTCCCCAGCGATGATGTGGCCTATCCTATTTTAGGTTATTCTACTTCCGAACCAGCTGGCGAGCTGGGGCCTGAGACACGTTTCTGGTTGGGCCAATATGAAGCAGAGATTGAAGCATTGGCTGCCGGTAACGTAGAGGTAGAGCCTGAACTACAAACCTTTGTGCGTGAGGCTTGGAACCAGTTACTCCAGGGCTCTTGGCATTCTCCCAAGACTTCTTATGTGTACCCTATGCTTACCACCCAGTGGAACCAGAGCCCCTATTACAATGCGCTCTGCCCGTCGGGTACCCCTGCTGGCTGTGTGGCCACAGCTACTGCACAGATTATGAAGTATTGGAATCATCCCGTGGTGGGCAACGGCTCCCACACCTATTATACGGGTAGCTATGGCATGCTTAGTGCTGACTTTGGCAGCACCACATACGACTGGGATAATATGCCCAACCGCCTGACCAGCTCCAGCACCAACGACCAGCATATGGCTGTTGCCACCCTCTGTTATCATATAGGCGTGGCCATTGAGATGAACTACGCTCCCGAAGGCAGCGGCGCGCAAGTGATTGGTTATGCTCCTTCCTCCGAGTCTGCGCTGGTTGATTACTTCAACTACGAAAGCACCCTTTCGGGTATCCGCAAGTCCAGCTATTCCGATGCCCAATGGATTTCTGTCTTGAAGGAGGAACTGGATGAGGGAAGACCCATTCTATATGCAGGATATGACAGCGAAGGCGGCCATGCTTTTGTCTTTGACGGCTACGATGTCAACGACCACTTCCATGTCAATTGGGGTTGGGGAGGCAGCTACAATGGCTATTTTGCCATGGGCGCACTCAATCCTGGCGGCGGCGGAGTGGGTACTAACACTTCCAACACCTTTAACTATTCCAACCAGGCTCTTATTGGCATCGAACCCAAGCCCACTTTGGCTGCTATCCCCTCTTTCCTCACTTTTGATGTGAATGGTGGCACTATCCAGTTCGAGGTGCGTAGCGATTTTGGCGTCTCTGCCAACTGGACAGCCACTACCGATGCTTCCTGGCTCACCCTTACGCCCAACAACGGCTCGGGAAGTGGCAGCATCACCAATGTGGTGGCTACTGCAACTCCCACCAGTGCCGGACACTCTCGCACGGCCACCATCACCATCGTTCAGGCCGACGACACCGTTTTGGTACCCGTTTATCAGTATGTCTGCCAAACTGAAGATATGTGTAGCCTCACGGTCAATATGACCGATCGCACTGGCGACGGCTGGGATGATGCCTATCTCTCTTTTGAATCTCCTTCGGGTGTTCTTTATGGCATCGCCCATCTACGAGCCGGCAACTATGCCACTCAGACCGTCAATGTATGTCCCGACACGGTTCTTGTCGTCTGGCACGGTGCAGGCCCCTCTAGCGATGCCCAATGCGCTTATTTTATTGAGAATGCCCATGGCATCATGTGGTTGAGTCATGAAGAAGGAGCTCCCTTCGCCGCCGCAGATACCATAGTTTCCCCTTGCGCTTCCATTGGTGGCTCCCCCACCTATACCTATTCTTTGGAATTGGTGCCTAACGACACCCTCTATGGCTCTGTCTCGGGTGCCGACAGCAATATACATTTTGGAGAGTACCGCACCATTCAGGCCGAGGCAAAACCCGGCTACCGCTTTGTCCGTTGGAGCGACTATGTGTATGAGAATCCGCGCGATGTGTTGCTTGTCCGCGACAGGTCTTTCTTTGCTCGTTTCGACAATCTTGGCGAAGACACACTCCACTACGACAACGGCAATTACTCTTCTGCTGTGAGTGGTGGCAACAATTTTGCTTGGGGTATCCGTCTCGGTGTTGAGCAGTTGGTAGGCCATCAGAATCTTGAGGGTGTCAAGTTCTATTGCGCAAGCCGTGGCAGCTACACCGTCACCATCTATCAGAATGCTTCCAACAGCCCCTTAATACAGGTTGCCCAAAAGACTGCCAGCCTCACCTATCGCAATGTGGGCAGATGGTATGAAATGACTTTCGACACTCCTGTCGCCATCAACCACACCCGTCCTCTTTGGATTGTCATCAAGTCTTCCAATGCAAGCGCCCCTGCTGCCATGACTTCATGGTGTGGCAATAATGATGGCAGTTGGTATACTGAGAATGGCAGCACGTGGATGTCCCTCACCCAGGATGATGATCCTGTCTATGGCACTTGGATGATACGTGCTGTTATGCCGCTCGACCGCAACCAATACACCCTCACCGTCACCTCTATGCGTCCCACTTGGGGCACCGTCTCTGGCGGCGGCCGTTATCGTTATGGCGAGCAGGTTTCTATCGAGGCATACCCCAAGGAGGGTTATCATTTTGAACGTTGGAGCGACAACAATACCAACAATCCCCGCACCATTGTCGTCACGGGCGATTCTATCTTCCGTGCAGTCTTTGCCGAGGGCGAGGTGGGCATTGACGACCTCGAGGCCAGAGGTATCGAGCTTTTCACCGAAGGCCAGACCCTCCATGTGCGTGGTGCCGAAGGACTTCCTTTGCGTGTTCACGATGTGGTAGGCCGCTGCGTCTATTATTCTGAGCATTATAATGGCCAACCCATTCGGCTTTCTGCAGCCGGAGTATATATGGTCAGAGTAGAAGACTATGCTGCCCGTCGGGTGGTAGCCCTCAAGAGATAATATTCTTAGGGGCTGTCAGCATTTTTCCTCCAAGTGGCTGATGACTCATCATACTGAATAAGATAATAACAACAACACAATACAATGGAAAAGAAAAATAGTAACGTAGTAGCTATTGTGACCATGATATTCATGTTCGCAATGATTTCTTTCGTCACCAATATGGCTGCTCCTTTTGGCAACATTTGGCGCAACCACTACGAGTGGGCCGGCATGCTGGGCAACATGATGAACTTCCTTGCCTACCTTTTCATGGGCATCCCTGCTGGTAAGATGCTCTCCAAGATTGGGTACAAGAAGACCGCCCTCATTGCCTTGGCAGTGGGTTTCGTGGGTATGGTCATCCAGTATCTCTCCAGCCGAGTGGGGGCCGACGTGGCTACCTTCTCTGTTGGCGGTCAGCCCGTCATGCTCAACTATGTCATCTACCTGTTGGGTGCTTTTGTCTGTGGCTTCTGTGTCTGCATGCTCAACACCGTGGTCAACCCCATGCTCAATATCCTGGGCGGCGGTGGCAACCGTGGCAACCAGCTCATCCAGACAGGTGGTACTTTCAACTCCCTCACAGGCACCCTCACCCCGCTGTTGGTGGGTGCGCTGATTGGCCAGGTCACCGACAAGACCGCCATGAGCGATGTGGCCCCGTTGCTCTTCATCGCCATGGGCGTTTTTGCGCTGGCTTTCATCATTATCTGCTGTGTCAAGTTTGTCGAGCCTAATCTGGGCAAACTCAAGAAAGAGGGCAAAGATAAGTATAGTGCATGGAGCTTCCGGCATCTGGTCTTGGGTGTCGTCGCCATCTTCTTCTATGTGGGCATCGAGGTGGGTATCCCCAACGAACTCAATTTCTACCTCACCGACGACCCCGCTTGCGGAGCCGCTATTGGCGGTGCTGTGGCTGCCATCTATTGGCTGCTCATGATGGTGGGCCGTGCCCTGAGCACCGCTATCAGCGGCAAAGTCTCCACCAAGGCACAACTCTCCTTTGTCTCCCTGTTGGCTATCATCCTTATTATTGTTGCCATCATCCTGCCCGACACCATTCGTGTCTCGATGCCTGGCTATAGTGTGGCCGATGGTTTCGCCATGTTCCAGGTGCCCATTAGTGCTTTGTTCCTCGTCCTTTGCGGACTCTGCACTTCGCTGATGTGGGGCGGCATCTTCAACCTCAGTGTTGAGGGACTTGGCAAATACACCGAACAGGCCTCCGGCATCTTCATGATGATGGTGGTGGGTGGCGGCGTCATGCCCTTCATCCAGAACGCCATTGCCAAGGGTGTTGGCTATATGGGCAGCTACTGGCTGGTCGTTGCCATGCTCGCCTACATTCTCTTCTATGCCATGGTGGGCTGCAAGAACGTCAACAAAGACATCCCTGTCGAGTAATCCCATTCTACATTACCTTTCAAGGGCTTCCCTTCTCCAGCAGGAGGGAGGCCCTTGCCTTATTATGGGGTTGCCCACACAAATTTTCCTCCCTTGCCTAATCTATACCCATTGATCTTGTCACCATATTACATCGAGGCAGTACAGGACATACCGGTCATTTACGGCAGGTGGTTTCTTGAATTACTATTGGAAAGAACGTTAATTGTATACAACGTGATAACCGTTCGGCCGAAGTGTCAACTGCATTTAGTGCCCCGTCAGAATGATATGGCAACATGCCTTGTTAAAAAACCCGACTAATAAAGTCTGAATAGAATGAATTCGGGCTTCTGCTTTTCTGCGGAAGCCCGAATTCATTCTATTTTGGGAAAAGTTAAATCTTTGAAATTCACGAATGTGTAGCCGAGTTCTTGTCAACAGGGCATGCATTGAACAGCGTGTAAAATTGTTCTATCCAAATGGGTCATGCCTTTCTTCACAATCAAGCTCCTAACCCGACACGATTCCATCTAACCATTTAATAGAAGAATCTATTAGTTGGTAGAAAGAGGCTCAAAAACAACATAGCTAGGTGTATCTGCGTTATTAGTATTGCCTCTATCGTTTTCAAAGAATGTCTTGACAGTAGTTGAACAAGTAATAGTACAGGCTTGAGGTGAATTACCTATCTTATAGAACATACTTCCGAAATGTAAAGTAGATGCTGCCACGCTATAGCCCGTTCCCATCGTAATGCTACTCAAACTGTAGCAGTTATAAAACATATACATCATATCTGTAACATAGGTCGTATTGAAATTATTAAGATTGAGGCTTGTTAGGTTATGGCACTCTCTGAACATACCATTCATATTTGTTACTTTTCCGCCAGTAAAATTGGTGTTGAAAGCAATGCTTCCAAGGCTATTACATCCATTGAACATACTGGACATGTTAATATCCTTATCGGTTCTGCTAGTGGTGAAGTTGGAGATATCGAGAGTACTCAGGTTATTGCACCCCAAAAACATGCCATACATACTAATAACATTGTTCGTCTTAAACGTTGAGGGAAACTCTATCACTGTCAGGCTACTGCAGTTTTTGAACATGTACTGAGTATTATATAAAACGTTGTTTGTGCCATTTTCTTCATTGTTGAAGAAGGCGGCAAAATTGTTAATAGTAGCTAAATTACTGCAACCTTCAAACATGCTTTGCATGTTTGCAACTCTCTTGATGTTTGTGTTTGAGGGTAGTGTAATTGTTGTCAAATTGCTACAATTTTGAAACATGCCCTTCATACTTTGATTACCTGACACACTTTCTGTGTTGAAAGAAGAGAGGTCGAGGCTTGTTAGATTAGTGTTGCTGCAACCAAAGAACATACACTCCATATTCGTCACCTTCCCAGTATTAAAAGTAGAGAGGTCGATGCTCTGCAAAGCACTGCAATTGTAAAACATGGCGTTCATCTCCCCCACCTTGCCTGTGTTGAAACTGCTGAGAGCGGAAATGCTCACAAGGCTTGTGCATCCATTAAACAAGTGATGCATGGTTGTCACATTTTCAGTAGTGAATGTTGAGTTGCCACTGAAGCCTGTATTAGTGACACCAGTCAAATGAGTACAACCGCTGAACATTTCACCCATATTTTTCAATGCGTAGGTGTTGGCGAATACGCCGAGGTTGAAGCTCGTCAGGCTTGTGCAACCCATGAACATCTTCCACATAGATGCAATGCCCTCTGCGATGAAGTGGTCGCCATAATTGCCACTCGAGGTCTTGGCTGAGGTGAATCCGTCGAAATTGGGGGTCTCCACTAAGGAAGTGAAGTCCTGGAACATCTGTTGGCAATTTCTGTTAGCTCTGATTTTATCGGCAGATGTGGAGAGAGTCAGAGTTCCCGCATTGTAGGTGCCATAAATTGGTGTTTGAGAATTCGATGTCTGGAATTCGTATTGCGAAGTTGTGCTGGATCCGTATTCGAACACAACGTGCTGGATGTTACTCAAAGCTCCGGCGGCCTCAGCTGCTTTTGCATTGAAAATCTGACCAGGAAGCAGCGTGGCAGGATAGGGTATCAGGCTTTCGATTGACTTGGTGAGTGTGACGATCTTGTTATGCCCCAAATTGACACCATTGGCTGTGGCCTCTATGTATCCGTCAGTCGTCTCAACAGTTATATTGATATTGTCGGAGTTGAACTCTGGTACAAAGATGTCAAAAGTACGCTGCTCATTCCGTGCAAGCGACACACCACAATACAGACTCACATCATGCTTTCCACTGGAAATGACAATTTTGTCGTTGTCTTCATCATCATTGATAGTGGCGGTGCCATCACCACTGAGGAATGCGTTCGCAGCTGTTATAGTAATTTTATTAATAGTCAATCCCTCGGAGGAAGAAGAACTACTATAACTATTTGTCAAATTCAGACGGATAACCGAGCAGAGGTTGTGAAACACCAGGATGTCGTCGTCAGTATAGGCTCCCATGGGGAGCTCGACCTTCTGTGTGATGGCATTCGAGTTATTTGCATCCTCAAAAGTACGGTAGGTCTGATTGCCCAGTGTCACGGGCACAGTAGTACTTTCACCGATGTTGGTACCTTGAGCCACAAGATTGGAGGGGTAGATGGCACGGAAACCGTTAGCGGTCGACGCTACGTTCGGTATTTCGGCAGTAGTGCTACTGATATTCTGAAGTACATATGAGTTGTTGTTGACATACACCTTGTCGCCCTCGTTCCAATAGGGGTAACGGTCGCTATTAATATACACCTTGCTGGGTTGGTCAATCACAGCTCGGAGGGTGACGAAATCCTGATCTTTCTTACAGCTGGTCATTAGGACAATGCCAGTCAGCAATATACAGAGTATATAGTTCTTCTTCATCTTCATTCCATGTTACTAAATGAATAATATTAATAATGCAGGAGGTTGATTACTGTGCACTTTGGTGCCAATCAACAGACCAAGGGTCTTGAGATTCAAAACACTGCGTACCATTGGTCATAGGTGGATTTGCAACACCCACTTTAACTTCTGAGCCTGCAAAGCCCTGTTCAACCATAAAAGAAACAATTTTTACAATGGGTGGGTTGTACCCTTCGCTAATGTTTTTCATGTCCATGATGTGCATTATTACGTTATATGGTATCTTATTTATTAATAATTTTTCTCACGAGTATCGTTTTGACGCACAACAGCCCTCCAATGCTTGAAAATTGACATAGTATTGAGGGACATTTTTCTTATGTCCTCTTATGAGTTTGTTGCCATTTCCTTTTGTATATCAATGTTCTACGCAAGTGCTATCAAGTTTTTTTTCGTTTGCAAATATAAGATTTTTTTTTTATATGACTAGATTTTATATGTTTCAGCTTGGTACACACGTATCCCATCTCCCGTAAAGAAAAAAAGTATTGATGCCCCCTGTTGGCCATTAGGCGCTTGTCGACGAGGCTTCCGTTGTCTTAGTGGAAGTCCGATTTTTTTTCTTTTTATTTAGAAAAAAGTTGTATCTTTGCAATTCACGAATGTGTAGCCGAGTTCCTGTCAACTAGGTATTGCACAGCGTGTTATATATGTTTAACCCAGGCGGGCAGGCGTCTATAAAAACAAAAAATCTCACACATGGATTACAAAAATGTGCAGCCGTTAGCAGACTTTGACTGGAGTGCTATCGACAAAAAAGAAGAAGTCAAATCCGAACTGTCTCAGAAAATGACCGAGCAGTACGAGCAGACCTTTAACGCTTTCACCGAACAGGAAGTGATTGAGGGTACCATCGTCAGCATCAGCGATCGCGAGGCAGTGGTCAACATCGGTTACAAGAGCGACGGCGTTATCCCCGCTTCCGAGTTGCGCTACAACCCCGACCTCAAAGCTGGTGACAAAATCGAGGTCTTCGTTGAGAGTCAGGAAGACTCCAACGGTCAGCTGCTCCTCTCCCACAAGAAGGCCCGCATCCTCAAGTCTTGGGACCGCGTCAACGAGGCCTTCGAGAACCAGGAAATCATCACCGGCTTCGTCAAGAGCCGCACCAAAGGTGGTCTTATCGTTACCGTCTTCGACAACATCGAGGCCTTCCTCCCCGGTTCTCAGATCGATGTCAAGCCCATCCGCGACTATGATGTCTTCGTTGGTAAGAACATGGAATTCAAGGTTGTGAAAATCAACCACGAATACAAGAATGTTGTTGTTTCTCATAAGGCTCTTATCGAGGACGAAATCGAGGCTCAGAAGGCCGAGATTATCAGCCACCTCGAGAAGGGTCAGGTGCTCGAGGGAACTGTCAAGAACATCACTCCTTATGGTGTCTTCGTTGACCTGGGTGGTGTTGACGGTCTCGTGCACATCACCGACCTCAGCTGGGGCCGTGTTTCCGATCCTAAGGACATTGTCGAGCTCGACCAGAAAATCAATGTCGTTATCCTCGACTTTGATGAGGCTAAGCACCGCATCGCTCTGGGTCTGAAACAGCTCACTCCTCACCCCTGGGATGCTCTCGATCCCAATCTCAAAGAGGGTGACCACGTAAAGGGTAAAGTCGTTGTCATTGCCGACTACGGCGCATTTGTTGAAGTGGTTCCCGGTGTTGAGGGTCTCATCCACGTCAGCGAGATGAGCTGGAGCCAGCACCTGCGCAGCGCTCAGGATTTCCTGAAAGTGGGCCAGGAGGTGGAAGCAGTCATCCTCACCCTCGACCGCGAGCAGCGTAAGATGAGCCTGGGTCTGAAGCAGCTCATGCCCGATCCTTGGCTGACCATCGCCGAGAAATATCCTGTCGGAAGCAAGCACACCGCTACCGTCCGCAATTTCACCAATTTCGGTATCTTCGTGGAGCTTGAAGAAGGTGTTGACGGTTTGATCCACATCAGCGACCTCAGCTGGAGCAAGAAGATCAAACACCCCGCCGAGTTCACCAAGATTGGCGACAAGATCGATGTCGTTGTGCTCGAAGTCGATGCCGACAACCGTCGTCTCAGCCTCGGCCACAAGCAGCTCGAGGAGAATCCTTGGGATGTATACGAGTCGCTGTTCACCGTGGGTAGCGTCCATGAGGGCACTATCGCCACCTTGAACGACAAGGGTGCCACCGTCACTCTGCCTTACGGCGTTGAAGGTTTCGCTCCCATGCGTCACCTCGAGAAGGAAGACAAGAAGAAAGCTCGTCAGGGCGAAACTCTTGAATTCAAAGTGATTGAGTTCTCCAAAGAGAACAAGAAAATCATCCTCTCCCACACCCGCACCTTCCAGGATGCCGCTGAGGGCGACCACGCTAAGAGCGAGAACGACGAGGCTAAGAAAGAACGCGCTACCAAGAAGACCGTTAAGAAGATCAACGAGACTCTTGAGAAGACCACCCTCGGTGACCTCAGCGTTCTGGCTAACCTGAAAGAAGAGCTTGATAAAGAGCAGAAGAGTGAATAATCACTCCCTTAGCTCCGACTGCACGAAGCTTCTTACATAAAAAAGTGCTTCCATTTCCCATGGAGGCACTTTTTTTGTCCTATACATGACAAGTCAATCGGTCTAACCCCAATCGGTCATTAGGCCGACTTCTTTATTAATTGTTGGTTTCTCAAGTCTTTTTGGGCCATCTCAGCATTTCTTCCAGCATCTTGACCACATCCCTGTCTCGTCGTAGCCCGCTACGCCTTAACTTCGTTGTCGTTGCTATGTCTCGGCAGAGCAAGCGGGCTTTCTTTGCTCTCGCTTTCCGCAACGTTCGCAAGCGATGAGCCAAGCTGCTCGAGATTAATACTAATCTGGCACAAACCCGAATGACCGATTGGGGTTTAACTGGCTAAAACCGAATAAGTGTTTTCTGAAAATCACAAGGAGAATGCTAAGTGAACTGAAGCTCCTCCTCTTTCTTGTCGTCTCCTTGCTAACTCCTCGCTAGTTAATCTCTTTACAAGCAGGATCAGCAGAAGTTCTACGCAATACTTTTGCAAGCAATTGGGATGAAAGAGATTCAGCAAGGGATAACCTACCTTTCCCCAGGGGGTGGGAGTGGGATAGAATCAAGGTTTTGTGGATGTGGATTTTAGAGAGAGAATAGGGGTCTTAGGAACAAATGATGTTTCTTTGTGGAGTGTGGGAAAGGTATTTGAGGAAAGAGGGGAGGAGAGGAAGAACGTTTGATTCAAGTTGTGGCGAAGGATTGCATGTCGATGAGTTTCTTGTATAGGCCATTGAGGGAGAGCAGCTGGTCGTGGGTGCCGCGTTCGACGATGTGGCCTTTGTCCATGACGATGATCTCGTCGGCATGGCAAATGGTGGAGAGCCGGTGGGCGATGATGATGCTTGTGCGGCCTTTCATGAGATGCTCCAAGGCTTGCTGTACGGCTTGCTCGCTCTCGGTGTCGAGGGCGCTGGTGGCCTCGTCGAGGATGAGGATGGGCGGGTCCTTCAGAACGGCGCGTGCGATACTGAGGCGTTGCCGTTGGCCACCGCTGAGGTTGAGGCCGCGGTCGCCGATATTGGTGGAGTAGCCTTCTTCCATCTGCTCGATGAACTCGTCGGCATGAGCGATGCGGGCAGCTTGGCGTACTTGTTCGGGGGTGAAGTCGGTGCGGCCAAAGGCGATATTGTTGGCCACGGTGTCGTTGAAAAGAATGCAGTTTTGCGAGACCAGCCCTATCTGTGCACGGAGGCTGTTGATGTTGAGGTCGGGGAGGGGAATGCCGTCGATAAGAATCTCGCCCGAAGTACAGTCATAGAAGCGGGGCAGGAGGTCCACCAAGGTGGTCTTGCCGGCACCAGAAGACCCTACAATAGCAATCGTCCTGCCTTTGGGTATGACCAGGTCTATGTCGCGAAGCACATAGGTGGGGTGGGGTTGTCCCTCATGCTGGTAGGCAAACGAGACTTTGCGGTAGACAATCTCCTTTTGAAAATCGGCAAGCAATTGGGCATCCTTCTTCTCATAGATTTTCTCGTCGGCATCCATTACCTCAAAGACCCGCTGGGCTGCAGCATTGGCTTTCTGCAAGTTGTTGTATACGCGCACCATTGACTGCACAGGTGGGATAAGGCGGGCAAAGAGGATAATGAAAAGGATGAAGACAGAGGAAAGAATCTCGCCATTGAGTACTGCCATGCCGCCGAGGATAAGGATGAATACCAGGCCGAGGGTAAGCAGAATTTCAGAGAGTGGGCTGCTCAGCTCGCGGCGTTCAGCCACTCGAATCATGGTGCGGGCGTAGTCGTCGTTGGTTTGGGAGAAACGATTGATGCGGCGTTGCTCCTGGCCAAAGGAGAGAATGGTTCGGATGCCTGCCAACGATTCTTCCAGCAGGGCAAAAAGTTGTCCAAGCCGGTTCTGCCCTTCGGCCGAATTGCGGCGGAGACTCTTGCCAATAAGGCCGATGAGCCATACCGCTATGGGCATGATGATAAGAAAATAGAGAAAGAGGCGGGGACTGATGAAGATGAGGGCGGCGGCAAAGAGAATGATGTTGATGGGGTCTTTGCCAAGGGAGATGACCGAGGTGAGCACGCCCCATTCGATGTCGGCAATGTCGTTGGACATGCGGCTGATGAGGTCGCCCTTGCGTTGGGAGGTGAAATAGGAGACGGGAAGGATGGTGATGTGATGGTAGATGTCGTTGCGCAGGCGCATGGTGATGCCGTTGCGCATGGGGCTGATGAAGAACTGCGCCAGATAGCGGCATAGGTTGGACAAAAAAGAAAATGCCAGATACCCTCCCGAGATGGCCAACAGGCAGGGCCAAAGCCCATAAAGTGCCTTATAGCGAGCCAATGTGTAGGTGAGCCAGAGGGAGAAATACTCCTGGTTGAAGGCGAAGGGGGGGAGAGTCTCTACCGATTGCGAGGTGCCGAAGAGCAACTCGACGAAAGGTACTATCATGATGAAGGTGAACATGTTGAATAGTACCGCCAGGGTGTTGAAAAGCAGGTTCACGGCAATATTGCCGGGATAGTATTTCAAGTAGCGGAAAACTCTCCAGATGTCCTTCATGATAGCGTGGTGGCTATAGCTTGGTGGGGTCGATGTGGAAATTGACTTCGGGACCATTGCAGGGTGAGCTGCAGTGGAGTGAGCATTCCGAGCAAGGAGTCAGTTCGCCATGGAGGCGTTTTTTCACCAAGTCGATGAGGCTGTTGCGCACAGGCTCCAGCAGGATTTGCTGCAGCACCTCATCGCAGAAGGCATAGGAAAGCATGGTCATGGCTGTGCGCTCGCTGATGCCACGGGAGCGGATGTAGAAGAGGGCCTGCTCGTCAAGTTGTCCCACGGTGCTGCCATGGGAGCATTTCACATCGTCGTTGTAGATTTCTAAGAAAGGTTTGGTGGTGATGTGGGCCTTGTCGGTGAGGAGGATGTTCTTGTTCGATTGGTAGGCCTCGGTCTTCTTGGCACCATCCTCCACCAGCACATGGCCGTTGAAGGTGCCATGGGCACTATCGTCGAGGATACCTTTGAAGAGCTCCCGGCTGTGGCAGTTGGGAAAGGCATGGTCGACAAAGATGTAGTTGTCCACCTGCTGTTCTTGGTCGTTGAGATAGAGGCCGTGGGCTTCCACTTCGCAATGTTCACCCAGCATTCGAATCTCGGTGTGGTTGCGGATGTGGCCACCGTTGAGGGTGAGGGCCACGCTACGGAACGAAGCCCCTTGCTGCATGGTGACATAGGTGTGGTTGAGCAGACCTGTCTGGTTGTTGAGGTTCTGCATCTTATAGTATTCCACATGGGCTCCTTCCATCACGTGTATTTCGGTCACGTTGTTGGCGAAAGCGGGGGCGTTGTCGTAGGAGTCGTCGCAATGGAGGATGACGACATGGCTGTTGCGTCCCACCACCACCAGGTTTCGTGTTTGGAGGAAAAGGCCGTGACCGGCATTGATGACCGACTGTAACTGGATGGGTTTTTGCTGGTGGGTGTTGTCGGGTATGAAGGCGAAGATGCCGTCGGTGTAGTGGTCTGTGTTGATGTCCAGGTAGGGGTTTGCCTTGGGGCAACATTTGCCGAAATAATGACGGATGAGGTCGGGTCGTTGGCTGCAGTAGTCGCGGAAACCGGCCAGGAGGGTACCCTCATCGGTTTGTAGGGTCGGCTGGTAGCAGTAGCCGTTTTCTGTAACCATGCGCACGGCATCCAGGTTGGGTATGTTGCAATGATATTCGGCAGTTTGGCGTTCTCCCTTGGGCAGTTGCAGCTCGTCGGAGAGGAGCGCAGCAAAGTCGACATGGCGCCACACCTCGTTTTTCCTCAACGTGGGTTGGAGGTCACGAAACTGCTGTACTATTTTTTCCATGAGTGGGTTGCTTGAGTCTTTTATTGAACGTATTTGTGGCAAAAACAAAATGTGCCATCTTTAATTAGAAGTAGCTCGGAATGCGCTGATGCTGTCAGGCCTGTTTTTCCAACTCCTCTTTAATCCATTCGTAGCCGCGGGATTCCAACTCGAGGGCCAACTCCTTGGGGCCGGTCTTTACGATGCGCCCTTCATACAGAACATGCACAAAGTCGGGCACAATGTAGTCGAGCAGACGTTGGTAGTGGGTGATGACCACGGTGGCATTGTCTGGTCGGCGCAGTTTGTTAACACCGGTGGCAACGATGCGGAGGGCATCAATGTCGAGGCCCGAGTCGGTCTCGTCGAGGATGGCCAGGGTGGGGTCGAGCATTGCCATCTGGAAGATCTCGTTCTTTTTCTTTTCGCCACCGCTAAAGCCCTCGTTTACAGAACGGTTGGCCAGATTGGTGGTCATTTCCACGATTGCCTTCTTCTCATTCATCAGTTTCAGGAACTGAGCACCAGAGAGGGGATCGAGTCCACGGTATTTGCGCTGCTCGTTCACGGCGGTGCGCATAAAGTTGGTGATGCTCACGCCGGGGATTTCCACAGGGTATTGGAAGCCGAGGAAGATGCCTTCGCAGGCACGCACATCCACAGGCATCTCAAGTATGTTCTTGCCCTTGTAGATCACCTCGCCTTCGGTGACGGTATATTTGGTGTTGCCGGCGATGATGCCTGCCAGGGTGCTTTTGCCGTTGCCGTTGGGACCCATGATAGAGTGCACCTCACCGAGGTTGATTTCGAGGTTCACGCCCTTGAGAATCTCTTTGTCGCCAATCGAAGCGTGCAAATTGCGTATCGAAAGTAATGACATATTACAATGTAAATATTTAGTTCTTATTATATTATAATGATATATTTTTTTACCAATAAAACACAAAAATACAAATTTTTGGGCAAATAACAATTTGTATTTCTTCAGTTGCCAAAAAATATGTACTTTTGCATTTCACGAACAAGTCTACAAATCATCATTAAATAAGTAAAAAGCACGCAGTTCTATGCAATCACCGATAGTGACACTTACCACCGATTGGGGCGATCGCGATTTCTTCGCTGGCAAAGTCAAGGGCAAGCTCTATTCCTACATCCCGGGAGTGCGGGTTGTGGACATCACCCACAATATCGAGCCGTTCCAGTTCATGAAGGCCATTTTTGTCGTCAAGAATGCCTGTCTTGACTTTCCTAAAGGCACAATCCACATCATCGACATCAATTCCTCTGAGACGGCCCAAATGCCCTTCGTGGTGGTGGAATATAAAGAACAATATTACATCTGCATCGACAATGGTGTGCCCGGTGCCCTCTTTGGTCGCGATGCCACTCAAACTGTGCTGATTGACGTGCCGCGTGAGACGGATTTCTTTACCTTTGCCGCTGCAGACTTATTCTGCAAGGTTGCCGCCATGCTGGCTCAAGGCACTCCGCTCACCGACATTGGTGAACCCCACGAGCTGGACATCAAGACTCCCATCCTCACCGACCTCTCCGGCGATGTCATCAAGGTGCCGGTCATTCATGTCGACAGCTATGGCAATGCCTATCTGTCTATGACCTATGAGGAATTTGAGCGTTTGCGTCGCGGACGTCCGTTCACCCTCATGGCTCGCGAGTTCACCCTTAACAAGGTCTGTCACAGCTATTCCGATGTCCGTTCGGGCGACCTGCTGCTCACGGTCTCCTCAACCCGCAACCTGCAGGTGGCCGTGCGCGACGGCTCTGCCCAGATGCTTGTGGGATTGGACTACCTCAGGACCGTGGTCCTCACATTCAAAAACAATGTCTGATTTGGGGTTCAGTTACGCCGCCACATCACGAAGAAAACCCCAGACAGTACCACGATTGTCAGGGGTTTATAGCATCTGAATAAAGCGTTTCTGTGTAAGTGGCCTTTATACAAGCGTTGTTGAAAATAGAACGCGCTAAAAAAGTAAGCGTGAAAAACAACCTTTAGGGCTAGTAAATCCTATAGCCCAATAGGCAAATACGTCAGCGAGTAAGCCCCACTTCTATTCGTTCGAGTCGGCAGAAACCTCGTCGGCAAAGTTGGCGGCAAGCATCGTCTGAATTTCAGGCGACTCATAACCACGGGATGCCAAGAAAGTCACCAACTTCGAGCGGCGTTTGGCCTTGGTCTCGTTGGGGTCGTAGGTCTTCCATTTGGTGTTGGCCACATCAAGCAGTATGTTGCGGTACTCCTCGTCCGGTATCTCACTCAGCGCCTCGGTGATAAATTTCGGTGGCACCTGTTTCGAGCGCAGCTGGTAGATAACCTTTAGCCGTCCCCATTTCTGTGTGCGCAGTTTCGAACTCACATAAGCTTTCGCATACCGTTTCTCGTCGATGTAACCCTGGTCTATCAGTCGATTGACAATCCGACCCGACAACTCTATCGAGGCACCCCAGTCACTCAGCTTCTTCCTTACCGATGTGCGGCATTGCTCTTCGTTGGCACAGTAGCGTTCTGCTCTGGCTAACAGCGACATTTCTTCTTCTGTTATATTCTGAACCATGGTGCAAAAGTACAAAAAAAATGAATGCGTCAAATTTTTTAAGATTTTTTTTTATTAACAATCGGTTAATATGTCGAAATAATTGTGTATGAATTTTTTTTAACTATTTGGTTTGCAATTAAGAATGGCAAGAATGGGTTGATGATGAGTCTTCCTTTTCTCAGGCTCCTCTTTTACGCGAAAAAAACGCAGACGGGCTCACGCTAAGGCTTTTTTTCAGCCTCGAAGGAAAAATATATTTCCATTTATTCAAAAAAAATTCGTATATTTGCAAGAATAATACTATAGACTAAAGATTATGGCGAAAGGAAGGATACTGTTTGTGAACCAGAGCATTGTGCCGTTTTCCGCAGAATCGGAGGCGGCGGTTTTGGGTCGTCATTTACCCCAGTTTACGCAAGAGTTGGGACGAGAGATTCGCGTTTTCATGCCTCGATTTAACGATGTGAATGAGCGGAAGCATCAGCTGCATGAAGTAATACGGCTGTCAGGAATGAACCTGATAGTGAACAGTTGCGACCACCAGTTGATCATCAAGGTGGGTTCGATACCGTCGGCCCGCCTGCAGGTTTATTTTATCGACAACGAAGAGTATTTTGCCCGTTTTGGCAACACTTTTGATGATCAGGGTGTCTTGAGGCCGGAGAACGACGAGCGCATCCTGTTTTTTGGGCGCGGTACGTTGGAGGCTGTGCGCAAGCTGGCTTGGCAGCCCCACCTAATCCATTTCTCGGGTTGGTTCAGCTGCATGGTGCCGTTCTACCTGCGCAGAATCAACAAGGAGAATGCCTTCTTTAGCGGAGCCCGTACGGTGCTTTCGTTGACTGACGATGCTTTTGAGGGCTCTTTCAGCGAGGACTTGGAGAAGAAGATGCGTGCCGACGGGGCCACAGCCAAGGACCTGCGTCTTTACCAGCATCTGGACTATATGACCCTGATGAAGGCCGCCATCACCTACGCCAACGGCATCGTGATAGCGTCGCCAACAGTCAATCCTGAGTTGGTGCAGTTTGCCAAAGAGAACAAGCGCTACGTGCTGGACTACAATCCTAACGCTACTGAATTCTACACGAAAATCAACAAGCTCTACGAAACCCTCTGCGGAAGTGCCATTAACAATTAGACCCCTATTTACATAAGCAATGTCATTAAAGAAACTCATACTCCCCTTGGGACTTTTTCTGCTTCTGCTGCCGATCGCATGTACCGAGGATGAAACTGATTTGGGCATGTCGTTGCAGGACCCCTTCACACGCTACCATGGTACCCGCGACACCATCTCCCTAACAGCTTGCACCATTTTGGACGACTCGCTCGCCACGGTGGGCTATACGGCTGGCGTGTTGGGCGATTATGCAGATGCCACCTTTGGCAGCATGAAGGCCATCCTTTACTCACAGATTGCCGCCCCCAGCGAGGGAATCAACATATCTGATGCCGTTATTATTGACTCGGTGGTGATGACCTTGGTGATTGACACGGTGTACCCTGTGCTTCCCGACTCGACACCACGCACCCTGCACGTGATTGTAAACCAGCTGGCTGAACCCTTCAGGCCCGACAGCAGTTTCTTGTCGACCAAGCAGGTCGCAGAGAGCGAGGTCTGCTTTTTTGACGATGAGGTGACCTACTATGCCGACAGCATCAGATTGCGTATGAATGAGCGCATCTATCCCGTGTTGAGACAGTCCTGCACCTACGACGATTTCTTCAATTATTCCAAGGGTATCGCTATCAAGCTGGCCGACAACTCTCAGACGGCTGTCACTGTGGACCTTTCCGCTTCTAATACAAGCTTGCGAATGTACTACCACACCTATGCGATGGACAGCACGTTGCAGTTTGTCTTTACCATCAATAGCGGAGCCGGCCACTCGATGTATTACGCTCACGACTACTCAGGCACTCCTTTAGCCCCCTTTGCCACTAACCGCAAGGCATCCATCAGCGGCACGGAAAAACTATATCTCGAACCCCTTGGAGGAACCCGCATCCGCCTCGACATGCAGGCATTTATTGACCAGTTCAGGACGGAGCATCCCACTGCCGTAATCCACTATGCCGAACTTCTGATGCCGGTAAGCACGGGTGTCGGCGACACTTCCATGCCAGTGCGAATCTTGGCATTGAAAAACCATGCCGATGGCTCGTCGACCTATGTTACCGATGCCAACGTGATTACCAACGCATATACTTATGGCGGTTTCGATGGTTACTACAACCGCGAGAAGAAGCAGTACCGCTTGCGCATTACCCGCCATCTGCAGGAGTTGTTGCGCACGGGTAAGGACTATGGCACAGAATTGATTATCGATGCCCGACGCTCGTCGGCTTTTCGCACCGTTATCAATGGCACTGCCTCTGACAATCCTATTCGCATTGATTTTGTTTATTCTGAATAAATCCATTTAAGATATGAAAAAAACGCTCACTTTTGCTTTTGGGTGCCTACTGGCTCTTACTGCCAGTGCCCAGATTCACTACGAAGAGGCTTATGCCACCCATCCCGATCAGATGTATGTCTCCGGCACACTCAACGACGATAGTGTGCATATAGGTAATTGGACTTGGTGGCACCCCAACGGACAGGTGTTCCGTCAGGGCAAATACGACAACCAGGGCCGCAAGGTAGGGGTATGGCGTACTTTCTACAACGACGGCACCAAGCACGAGGAGACTGTGATGAGTGGCTCGGGCACATCGCGCACGTGGTATGCCAATGGTGCCAAACAGAGCGAGGTTTCCGTGGTGGATGGCAAGAAGCAGGGTATGTTTGTTTCGTGGTATCCCAATGGCAAGCAAAAGGATGAAGTGCCCTACGTGGATGGTGTCCGTGAGGGCAAGACTCACGAATGGCATGAGAACGGCAAACTGAAATTTGAAGGCACTTATGTCGACGACCAGTTGGAGGGTCCCGCCACATGGTGGTTGCCCAATGGCAAGAAGGACCAGGAAGGCCGTCTCTCGGAGGGTGAGCAGGAAGGTGAATGGATTTTTTATTGGCGCACTAACGGCAATGTGGGCATTCGTGGACACTACACGCATGGCAACGAAACAGGTGTCTGGACTTATTACTACGAAACTGGCGAGAAATGGCGCGAAGGCGAATACTCCAACGGCTACAAGCAAGGCCTATGGACTACTTGGTATGAGAGTGGAAAGAAACTTCACGAGGGCCAGTATGTGAACGATAAGGAGGAGGGTACTTGGACCGCCTGGTATGAGAACGGCAAGCTTGACTATACCGGCAGTTTCCACAAGGGACTCAAAGAAGGACTCTGGCGTGGTGTGTATGAAGACGGCAGCGTCCGCTATGAGATGAACTACCACAATGACCTGCAGCATGGCAAGACGGTGCGCTACCATCCCAATGGCAAGGTGGAGATAGCCGAGAACTACATCGATGGCGAACGCGACGGCAGCTATGAACGCTACAACGAAGGTGGCTATCCTGAGGAGAAAGGCACTTTTGTGAAAGGCCGCAAGCAGGGTAAATGGATTTGGTTCGACAAGTATGGCAACGAGGGTATTGTTGCCCAGTTTAAAGACGGATTTATGACCTCTATGGAGGACAAAACCGCCAAGAAACAAGATTCTAAAGACTCCCGTAGACGCTAATGCACCTCTTGTTGGCTTCTAAGTCTCCACGCCGACGCGAGTTGTTGGCACAGATGGGACTCCCGTTTTCGACTGTAGACATTGATGTCGAAGAACATATAGCGACTCCGCTTCCTGCCTCACAGGTGGCGGAGTCGTTGGCTTTGCTTAAGGCTGGAGGCTACAAGCCTCAGTTGGCTGAAGGGGAGGTGTTGGTGACGGCCGACACCGTAGTGGTGCATCAGGAGCAGGTGTTGGGCAAACCTCACAATCGAGAGGAAGCGGTGGCAATGTTGCAGTCGCTTTCAGGATGCGTCCATCAGGTCTACACCGGGGTTTGTCTGCGCAGTTGTTCTCGCAAGGTCAGTTTCACAGAGTGCACACAGGTGCATTTCCGGCATTTGTCGGCTCGTGAGATAGATTATTATATCGACCATTACCAGCCTTACGACAAGGCGGGTTCGTATGGCATACAGGAATGGATAGGCATGGTGGGAATCGAGCGCATTGAAGGTTGTTTCTACAATGTGATGGGATTGCCAGTGTCTCGGCTATACTGTGAATTGCAGGGCATCGTTGATACACACGATGTCTTCGTTGACTAATTGGCGCAACTCCTGCTTCACCATCTCCTCGTCGTTGTGAGGCAACAATTCCAGCAGTTGGTCGCTTCGTAAGGGCTGTTTCTCCAGCAGTTGTAGGATTTGTTCTCTAATGGAGGAGACCTTGGTATGGTTGTGCTGGGTTAGGCAAAGGTCGCAAACGCCGCAGGGGTCAGATGTTGTTTCGCCAAAATATTGTAACATGATGTTGCTGCGACAGCCCTCTTGGGCAGTCACATATTGTTGCATCGCCTCCTTCCGCATGTTGGCCTTTTCTTTTAACTCTTTGTAGTTGCTGTCGCTCAGATAGAGGTCTTTGGTATCGATGCGTGGAGAGGAGAATACAATCTGCGGTCTTTTCTTTTTGGGCTGATAAACGATGACTTTCAGCGCGTCCATGTGCAGCAACATGTTGGTAATCTGCTCCACGTCCATGAACATGCGGCGAGCAAGCAGCCGCTCAGAGATGGGGACAAAGTCGGAAAAGAGCCCCCCGTAGAGTCTTAACAGCAGGAAGAGGAGGTCGCTGTATTTGGGTTGGTCTACTTGGAATTTATATAGCTCTTCACGGCTGATGGGCACATATACTTTCGATTCACTATCTTCTATTTCGGGTAGCAACAGGAGTCCTTCGCGTTCCAAGAAGCGGGTGGCGTTGTATAGTTCCAGCACATTGAAATGGTAGGTTGCGCACAATCCTTCGAGGTCGAAATCGAACTGACAGTTCTCGCCGGAGCCCACTGGGAGTTGGTAGTAGTTGCAGATGGCTCGGTATATGTTGGCTATCTTTTGTCGCGAAGGGAAACTCAGCTCGAAATTCTGTTGAAGTGTTTCGAGGTCGCTCTCGTTGTAGAGCATCACGGCATAGGATTTCTTGCCGTCGCGCCCGCCCCTGCCTGCTTCTTGGAAATAGGCCTCAATGGAAGATGGGATGTCTAGATGAATCACATATCGCACATCCGGTTTGTCAATGCCCATGCCGAACGCGTTGGTGGCCACGATGACCGACACATCTCCTTTCATCCAGCGTGCTTGTGCCATATTGCGCTCCTTGGGCTCGAGTCCGCCATGGTAGTAGGCAGCGGTGATGCCATTGTGGGTTAGCAGTTCGGCAATTTCTCGGGTTCTGCGTCGGTTGCGCACATAGACTATGCCACAACCTCCGGTCTTCCTAATAATGCGCAGCATACGGCCTTCTTTGTCCATCTCGTGAAATACCATATAGGCCAAGTTACCCCTCGAGAAACTGGTTTGGAATAGGCGCTTTTGTGGTCGAAAGAGCAGCTTTTGCTGGATGTCGGACACAACCTCTGGTGTGGCGGTGGCGGTGAGGGCGATGATGGGTATGGAGGGGAAATAGACTCGGATGTTGGCAATCTCAAGATAGCTGGGACGGAAGTCGTAGCCCCATTGGGAAATGCAGTGGGCTTCGTCAACGGCTATCATCGATATATTCATTTGTCGGAAGTGCTCAATGAAAACCCGCTGGCGCAGCCGTTCGGGCGACACATAGAGCAATTTGACGTTGTCGTGAAGGCAGTTGTTGAAGACAATTTCCTGCTCGATGCCGTTGATGCCCGAAATCAGGCAGGCGGCCTTGATGCCATGTTCGTGCAACTGATGCACTTGGTCTTTCATGAGCGAAATCAAAGGCGAAACTACCAGACAGATGCCCTCTTTCATCAATGCCGGGATTTGGTAGCACAGCGACTTGCCGCCACCTGTAGGCATGAGTACCAGCGTGTCGTTGCCCTGTGTCACAGAGTTGATAATCTCCTCCTGCATAGGGCGGAAGGTATCATAGCCCCAATATCTCTTTAGTAGTTCTTTTGCGCTTTTGGCCGACATGGATGAGTTGTGTGTATAAATGGTGACAGCCTTTCGGCTCCCTTGCTGCAAAATGAAGTGTTACAATATTTGTTTTTTAATTTGTTACTAATCAAATAGATGTTTTAGGTAGTAAGGATGTTCCTCGGTAGTGGGGTGCTTTAGGTGATAGGGTGGGAATAGGGTACTGTTTTTCGTAAAGAAGCCAACAAGTTTTAAGTCTTGTTGGCTTCTTGTGGGAGTAATTGGATTCGAACCAATGACCCTCTGCTTGTAAGGCAGATGCTCTGAACCGACTGAGCTATACTCCCTTAGTTGTGTTTCGAGTTATTCCTGTCCTCTTGAAATCGAGTGCAAAGATACTACTTTTTTTCGACATAGCAAGAAAAAAAACACTTTCTTGATTATTTTTCTACCGATACCCTTCTTTTTCACCCACTCATATTTTTTCTTCATGCGTGTCCATGCCGACTTTATTGTTCTGTTTCTCTTGTACTATTGGCCAACATGATGAGTTTGGGTTAAATAAAAGGGCGACAGCCTTTCGGCTCCCGCCCTTATCGATTATTGTATTATTAGAGAATTAACTCAGCGTAGGACTTTATCTGAGCAGGGTCACCGTGCCCTTTTGGGTGACGATGTCTTCGGTGCCGGGTCTGCGGTAGCGGATGACATAGGTGTAGGTTCCTTGCGGCAGTTTCTGGCCCTCGTAGTTGCCGTCCCATGCGAAGTGGAGGTCTTGGCTGGTGTAGACCTGCCGTCCCATGCGGTCGTAGATATAGACTGAGAAGTTCTCCTGCTGGTTGGCGGTGAAGATACGGAAGGTGTTGTTGTCTGGCCGCTCGGGGGTGAAGACGTTGGGAGCGAAGAAAGTGAACTGGGTGACGGGCAGCTTGAAGTTGATGGTGTCGGAGCAGTCGAGGTCGTTGTATGCGACCATGGTGATGGCGGAGGAGTCGGAAGAGACTTCTCCGAAGTTGTGGCTGCAGGGCGAGGTGTACTCTTCAGCCACACCGTCATCGAAGTACCACACGCGGCGCACGCTGTAGGGCGAGGCATCGGTGAGGGTGACCACGGGGTTGTCGGAGTCGATGAAGTTGGGGTTGGTCTCAACGGTGGCCACAGGGATGGGGTGAACGGTAATCTGCTCGGTGAGCGGAGAGGCGTTGCAGTCGTTGGTTCCGTGGCCCACCATGGTGTAGACGGTGGTCACGGAGGGGTTCACGGTGATGACCTCGGGTCCATGTCCGGTGGGATCCAGCAGTTGGTCCAGAGTGGAGTCGGCGGGACTGGCTGTCCAGCTGTAGCTGAAGGCGTTGTCGGCCGTCAGGGTGACCGCGTCGCCGGCACACATGTCGTGGCGGGAGATGGCGAGGGTGGGGTTGACCCTGTAGGCGTTGACGCTGCACCAGGCTTCGCACTGCATGGGGCTGATTACCTTAACGTAGTAGACGCACGTGTCGGCATAGGGCATGGTGCGGAGAGTCTGGCCTTCGGAGATAAAGCCGTTGCCCAGGGTGTCGAGATACCAGAGGTAGCGGCAGCCTTCGGTCTCGGTGTTAACGGTGATGTTTGTCTGCTCACCGTTGCACACCACGGTGTCGCCCGAAATTGAGAGTTCGGGATGCTGGAAGACCACAACGGCGTCGGTGGGCCTAGATGTGCACCAGATGGTGTCGTATGTGTTGATGCTGTCGCGGGTGTAGTCGTGGTTGTAAGCAACCATGACGATAGGGTTGCGGTAGTTCACGAAGACGCGGTGGATGGTATCGTTATCGCCTTCCCCTTGTCTCACAATAGTGCTGTCAACGACCTGACCGTCGACATAATCATAGAAAATCCAGTCGCGGCGGATGCTTTCGGAGGAGGTGTCCTGCAGGATAACGGTCTCGGCGGCGCAGACATCGCGGCCAGGATAGATGGTAAAACCGGCATGGGGTCTGCCAAGGGCGTGAATGACATAGGTGCTGTCGGTGAAGCAGGTGTGGTCGAGGTTGTTGAAAGAACGCACCTTCACGGCATACCGACCTTTGTCCGGCCAGCGGTGGCTCACCTGTGAGCCCACAGCGCTGTCGACGATGGGGGTGAGGGTGTCGCTGCCGGCATAGAACCACCACTTGGTGATGGTGGTGTCGCAGCCCGTAATGTCGTTGGGCACATAGCTGTTGTTGGTCAGCGTGACCTCGCTGTCGCAGCTCTTGAGGGTGTCGATGGACATGGTGGGCTTGGTGTTCTTCACGCGCACATAGACCTTAGAAGTGAAGGGGATGGTCTCATTCATGCGGGAGGTCATGTCGCAGCGGAAGACCTGCTCGTTGGTGTATTGGCCAGCCATGGAGCCCTCGGTCAGATAGAAGTCTTCGATTTGGCATCGGTAAACATTGTTGGTGCTGGTGTTGGGAGTCAGCTGGGTGAAGTTGATGGAGGCGGGCACGTTGTAAAGGCTGGAGATGCCCTCGGTGCCAGAGTTGCACTTAAACCATACGTAGTTTTCCAAACCGCTGGGTGCGGTCAGCTCCTGCACCATCTGGGTGGCACCGGCCGGGCAGCCGGAGGTCTTAATCTCCATGGGCTGACATTCACCGGCAATATAGGCACAGCCGTAGTGAACAGTCTGGTTGCAGTCGCCGGCACCAATCTTGATACGGACGGTTTCGTAGAGGTAATTGTTCAAGTTGATGGCCACCTTGTTCCAAGGTAGATAAATGTTATCACCAGAGCCGGCACCGCTCTGTGTGCCGGTGCTGCCCGCGTAGAAGGGGGCTAATGCAGCACCCGATGCCGGAGTGGGGCGGATATAGCAGAGTGTGTCATTACCGATGCGCTGCCAAACAGCACTGGCGCCTGAGCCGCTCACAAGCCGCTCAATCTCGATGGCAAACTCGGGGTTTTGTGAAATGGGGTGCTGTCCGTTCTGCAGAGAAAGGGCATACCAAATGAAAATCAGAGAGTTCTGTGGGCGTACCTGGAATTGGTAACAAAGCATCTCTGCCTCATGCGTTCCACCGCAGTTGTTGCCTAAACGGATGGAACTGGTGTAAGTAGGGTCAGGAGGCAGATAGCTCAGGTGGTTGTAAGTAAGTGCGTCGTAACCCGGACCTTTGATGACAAAGCGGTTCATGTAGTCGCCTTGACCGTTGATATTGGTGGATGCGGGGGAAGCCGAGGTGCAGTACGAACCGGAGGTCTGGGAGGCCAACTGGCTGGCAGGGATTTGGGATCCCCAGTTTCTCATACCCCAGTTGCCGCACTGGCTGACCTGATTTTCTCGGGAACCGGTGAATCCGTACCACTGGGCATTGGCTGAGTTGCCGGCAGAAGTAATGACGAAACTGGTGGGATTTTTCAACCCTTTGCAGTAGTCGGTTGTTTGGGCAGTGGCATTAACTACAAGCAGTAGGGATGCGCAAAGTCCAACTAAGTATTTGAGTTGTCCTGTTGTTTTCATAATGAAGGTTCTTATTCGTTTCAGTTTGATACTAAAGATTTATTTTTCGGAGGGTTTATCTAT
>JAEEGI010004230.1_pt1 | contig 33745 bp, 28 predicted proteins | sample 8958751 | NCBI WGS metagenome assembly JAEEGI01 (sample SAMN16246545, study PRJNA631951) | gut metagenome | biome: gut microbiome; feature: rumen; material: KS-attached | host: Bos | place: Iran: Karaj | collected 2018-10
GGGGTGGCACTTTCCACCACGTCGGTGTCCGCCATCATGATCGCGCTGATCCCATGTATGACCATGATCATCGGGGCGGTGTTCTTCCACAAAAAAATAAGCAGGAAAGTTGCGATAGGCATCGCTCTTGCCTTGGCAGGCGTGGTGCTGAGCACGGCTCTCGGCCAGGGTGACGGCGGAGGAGGCAGCCTTAAGGGCATAGTATTCCTGTTTGTGGCAATAGTCATAGGAGGTCTATACGGCCACACTTCGCAGAAGGTCACTGCGAGCTACACACCCATGGAGCTCACCTGCTGGATGGCTCTGACGGGAGCGGTGTTCTTCAATGCGCTGAACTTCGCCATGGGCTACGGTCTCAGCGGATACAGGACGGCTCTTTCGGATATGCACGTCCTGGGCGGCGTGCTGTTCCTGGGAGTGGGCTGCTCCTTCATCTGCTATGTGATCCTCAACTATATACTTTCCAAGATGGATGCTGCGGGAGCCAACAACATATCCGCCAGCGCCACCACCATGGTAGGAGTGATCTCCGGAATTGCCATTGCAGGAGATCCCTGGGGATGGTACACCATTGCAGGGCTCATCCTTACTGTGGCCGGAGTGTGGATCACTTCCCAGGAGGCCAAAGGATGATAATACAGACGGGACAGCGGACAGACATCCCTGCATTCTACTCTGAATGGCTGGTGAACAGGCTCAGGGAGGGCTTCGTCATGGTGAGGAATCCCTTCGAACCGCGGAGCGTCACCAGATATGTGCTGGACCCTTCTGTGGTGGACGTCATGGGCTTCTGCACCAAGGATCCCTCGCCAATGCTTCCGAAGATGGATGCCCTAAGGGATTACAGAACATACTGGCATGTGACCATCACTCCCTACGGCAGGGACATAGAGCCCAACGTTCCCGGAAAGGACGAAGTGATCCGGTCCTTCAGGACATTGTCGGACATGGTGGGCCCGGAAAGGATGGCCTGGAGGTACGATCCGATCCTCCTGAACGATACCTACGATATGAGTGCTCACATCAGGGAATTCACCAGGATGGCGGGAGAACTGGAAGGGTATACCAAGGTCTGCATCATAAGCTTTCTGGACCTGTACGACAAGGTCAGGGAGAATTTTCCGGAGGCAAGGGCGGTCCCGAAGGAGGCCAGACTTGAGCTGGGCAAGGCCATGATCGAGATAGCGGGGGAGAGGGGCATGACCCTGAGACCCTGCGCGGAAGGAAATGAACTTGCGGCATACGGCGCCGACTGCCGGGGATGTATGACACAGGAGATATGGCAGGAAGCCGCGGGGATCAGACTCAGGTTTCCCAGCCGTAAGAACATGCGTAAGGACTGTCAGTGTTTTCTCTCGGGAGACATAGGACAGTACGATACCTGTGGCCACATGTGCAGGTACTGTTATGCAAATACCAGCCGGGAAAGGGTCTTGAGAAACATGAGGGACCACGACCCGAAGTCGCCGCTTATGGTGGGGCATCTGATGCCTGAGGACACAGTCCACGAAGCGCCGGCTTCCAGCTGGGCTGTGAGACAGATGGACATGTTCGCGGACATCTGAAACATAAACTAAGTTAAATATCGGCCGGGCAGAAGACCGGCCGCGCAATGATAAAACAAGGAGGCAGTATGGGAAGAGGAATATATAATTACTCTGAGATAGGCAAGCTGAACAAGGCACTTCTCCACAGGCCGGGAGCAGAGCTGGAGGCTCTGACACCGGACACCCTTCAGAAGATGCTGTTTGAGGACATCCCGTTCCTTACGGTATCCAAGAGGGAACACGATGACTTCGCTGATCTTCTTCGTAAAAACGGAGTGCAGGTCCTGTACTACGTGGATGAGGCCGCAAAGGCACTGGCTGACAGGGAGGTCCGCAGCCAGTTCTTCAACGAGCTGTTCGATCTCTCCAAGATCACATCTCAGGGAATGAGAGAGGCTCTTGAGGAGTATCTCATGGCAATGGAGCCCAGCGCCATGGTGGAGAAAGTCATCTCCGGCATCAAGAGGGCGGAGATCAGCACAGGCAGGATCACTTCTCTCATGGATCTGATCGAGGGGGAGGATACCTACATTTCCGAGCCCATGCCCAATCTTTACATGACCAGGGATCCGGGAGCATGTGTGGGCGAGGGCATCAATATCCACCACATGCACCACGAGGCAAGACACCGTGAGGCACTGATCCTGAAGTACATCTACAAGTACAGCCCGGATTTCGCAAAAGAAGGAGATCAGATCTGGTACGACCTGTCTGACAGCTTCTCCATCGAGGGAGGAGACGTCATGGTGCTCTCAAAGGACGTTGTGGCCGTGGGTATTTCCATGAGGACCACCATCCTGGGAGCGGAAAACTTCGCCAGAAATCTTTTGCTCAGGTCAAAGTTCAAGAAGGTCCTGGCCATCGACCTGCCCAAGTACGGCGCTTTCAGCCATCTGGACACGGTTTTCACCATGGTGGATCACGACAAGTTCACCATCGATCCCATGATCGAAGGACCCCTGGCAGCCTATGAGATGACTCTTTCTCCCAAGGGAGAGCTCAAATTCAGGGCTATGAAGGACGGCCTCAACAAAATACTGGCGAAGGAACTGAAACTCCCTGCAGTGGACATGATCAAATGCGGCGGGAGCGACGTCCTGGTGTCTCAGAGAGAGCAGTGGAATGACGCATCCAACACCCTGGCGATCGCGCCGGCCGAGGTGGTGACCATCGACAGGAACTACGTCACCAACGATCTTCTGGACAAGCACGGACTCAAGGTACACACCATTTCCCTGTCGGAGCTTTCCAGGGGAAGAGGCGGCCCGAGATGCATGGTATGTCCTGTTGACAGAGACGACATCTAGCATTATTTAAAAGATCTCAAAAAGAGAGGCAGCGGACGCCTCTCTTTTTTTATGCTGAAAAACCCACCCGAGTGGAGAAATCCATGAAAAAGTGGCTGATTTACCCAAAAAAGTGGGGGAAAGTGCTTGCAAAGTGGTGACCAGTGGTGTATAGTGGTGTCAAGATACTTTTCGGGATTGGGACTTTGCGCCCTGAAACCGGAAATATCGGCAATCAAACACGTCTGTTAGCTGCGGTCCGACGGGCCGGGTCCGACTGAGGAGAACGAAATGTTCATGGGAACGAATTACAATTCCATAGACGATAAGAACAGGATGATCGTTCCTTCACGCTTCAGGAATGAACTCGGCAGGAGCTGTGTACTTACCAGAGGTCTTGACAGGTGCCTCTATATCTACACCATGGAAGACTGGCAGAAGCAGATGGAAAAGATCGATAAGCTTCCGGAATCGGATCCTAAGGTCAGAGCGTTCATAAGGCACTATTTAGGCAATGCAGCCGAGTGCGAATTCGACAAACAAGGCAGAATAGTCATCCCCCAAGAATTAAAGTCGTATGCCAGAGTCGGAAAAGAACTAGTGACCATAGGAGCCAGAAGTAAGATCGAAGTCTGGGCCAGAGAAGTCTGGGAGGATCCGTTGAATGACAGTAAGATGGAGACCGAGGACTTCGGAGAAGCGCTTAAGGAGTACGGATTCTAAGGAGGTATCCTATGGAGTTCATACATGCTTCAGTACTTTTCAATGAGGTAATGGACGGACTTGATCCAAAGCCGGACGGAATTTATTTAGACGGCACACTGGGAGGCGGAGGCCATTCCAGCGGGATCTGCAGCAAGTTGGGAGAGGACGGACTCTTAGTCGGGATAGACCGCGATAATGATGCACTTTGCGCGGCCGGCAAGAGGCTCTCCCAATGGCAGTGCCGAAAAGAATTCGTCCACGCCAGATTTTCGGAAGTGAAGAAGGTCCTCGCGGGACTTGGGATCGACAAGATCGACGGAGCCCTGCTGGACCTGGGAGTCAGCTCTTTTCAGCTGGATAACCCTGACAGAGGTTTCAGCTACATGAGAGAGGCCCCCCTGGACATGAGAATGGACCAGACAGCAAGTTTCACCGCTTACGATGTGGTGAATGACTATACAAAGGAGCAGCTCACCGAAGTCATCCGCAATTACGGAGAGGAGAGGTGGGCGTCAAGGATCTCCGAATTCATTGTTAAAGAGAGGCGGCGCAAGCCCCTTGAAACGACCACAGAACTTGTGGACGTCATAAAAGCAGCGATCCCGGCGTCTGCGAGACGCGAAGGACCGCACCCGGCAAAGAGAACTTTCCAGGCCATAAGGATCGAGGTGAACGATGAGCTCACGGAGCTCAGGAACGCCGTTGACGATTATCTGGACGTTCTGAAACCGGGAGGAAGGCTGGCGATCATCACCTTCCACAGCCTGGAAGACAGGATCGTCAAGGAAGCCTTCAGGACCCGATATGATCCCTGCATCTGTCCGCCCGGACTTCCGGTATGCGTTTGCGGAAGAGTGGGGGATATCGAGAGACCGGGTAAACCCATAGTGCCCGGCAAGGAAGAGTTGGAAGAGAATCCCAGATCCAGAAGCGCCAAGCTTCGCATAGCGATCAGGAAATAGGTCCCGGGACCGCAAGGTGCCCGGAGATCAAAGGTATTGGAGAAAAGATGGCACCCAGTTCTTATGCCCAGGAATATCTGGACAGCCTCGCAAAAAAAGGAAAAACGGTAACTGACTTCTCTGCGGTTTCCGGTTCCCAGGCACTGGCTCTTGAAGAACCCGAGCCTGCGGAAGTTCCTGCGGTCGCCCCTTCCAGGTCGGCCGTGAGGAAGCAGGAACGCCAGCTCAGGAGAAGACTTGAAGCGGTACCCCAGGCAGGACAGAGACTCATGTCCGCGCCGGCTATGGTGCGCTCTGCTTTCCTTGTCTTCTTCATCAGCGCACTTCTGATACTGTCGGTATGGATGGGTGCACAGGCAACAGCCATCCAGTACAGGATAAACACCCTCACCAGACAGAATCTCCAGCTTGAGGATGAGATAACCAATCTGCAGATCCAGATCGAAGGGGCGGTCAGTTTCGAGACTATCGAAAGATACGCGATCAGTGACCTGAAGATGGCTTATCCCAAGGAAAGCCAGTGCGTATACATCGAGGACGGGATGGAAGTTTCACCCGGACTTGCAGACACCATCAGAACTAAAGTTTACGGTAATTAATAGGGGTAGTTTATATATGAGCAGCCGGACGAAAGTTCGGCTCATTTTACTAAAAAGGCTAAAAAATGAAAGACAAACGTCCGAGTCAAATGAATAAGAGCAGAGTGGTCATTGGTTTTGCGCTGATCGCATTCCTGTTTTTTGTGCTGACCATAAGACTGGCTGACATCATGATCATCGACGCGGACAGTCTGTCCAGGATGGCTGTGTCTCAGCAGACCAAGGACACCACCATCGCCGCCAAGAGAGGCGTGATCTACGACAGAAACGGCAAGGAGCTGGCTACATCCACCATATGCTATACACTGTACGGCTTCCCTCAGACTTTCAGGGGTGAAGATGAGGACAAGGTGGTCGACAGTAACATAGAGGACCTGATGGACGCCATAGGGCTCACCGGCGAGGAGGAAAGGACCGCTTTCTACGACAAGATGAAGAACGGCACCTCCGTCACGACTCTCGCAAAACATCTGACCAAGGAGCAGACCCAGGCCGTCAGAGCTCTGAAACTCAAGGGACTGGACATAGCAGAGGCCACCATGAGGTATTATCCACTGGGCAACTTTGCCTCACAGGTGCTGGGCTCGGTAAACGATGACGGCGAAGGCAGGACCGGTATCGAGATGGAGTATGACGGCTATCTCTCCGGAGTAAACGGACGCTGGGTCACCAACACAGACGTTTCCGGAAACGAACTGGTGGAGGGCACGGAGAAACTATACGACGCCAAGGACGGCCTGAGCATCGTGACCACGCTGGACGAGGCAATCCAGTACTACTGCCAGAAGGAGGCCGAAGCGGTCTACGCCAAGTGGAAGGCAAAGAAGGTGGAGGTTCTTGCCATGGATCCCAAGACAGGAGAGATCCTGGCTTCTGTGGTATGGCCGGGGTTCGACCCCAACGACGCCTTTACGCCGCAGGGTCTCAGCGCAGAGCAGATGGATGCCTATAACAAGATGACAGAGGACGAGAAGGTGGCTTTTCTCTTCCAGATGTGGAGGAACCCCATCGTCTCAGATACCTATGAGCCCGGATCCACATTCAAGCTGATCACCGCATCGGCAGGACTGGACTCAAAGGTCATAGACATGGATGATACCTTCTACTGCGACGGATCTTTCGACGTAGCGGACTACACGCTGAACTGCTGGTATCTGGCAGGTCACGGTGTCCAGAACATCACCCAGGCCATAGGAAACTCCTGCAACCCCGCTCTGGCAGAAGTGGGAAAGAGGCTGGGAGCATCCAGATTCAAGAATTACATCCAGTGCTTCGGTTTCGGATCCGCTACCGGCGTGGATTATCCCGGTGAGGCCACAGGACTGATCCAGTCCACAATAGGACCCGTTGAGCTGGCCAACATGAGTTTCGGACAGGGCATCGCGGTGACGCCGGTGCAGCTGGTGTCAGCCATAAGCGCTCTCGGAAACGGCGGCAACCTGGTGCTTCCTCACTACGTGAAGGCGCTGGTGAATTCTGACGGCGAAGTGGTCCAGGAGTTCGGGACCACCGTGGTCAGGCAGGTGATCTCCAGGGAGACATCGGATCTGATGAGAGGGATCATGGAGTACGAAGTCGCCGAATCAGGAGGAAACACAGCGGCGATCCCGGGATACAGGATCGGAGGAAAGACCGGAACAGCTGAGAAGGCTGAGAACGGCGTCTATTCAAAGTCCGACTACTACAGTTCATTCATCTGCATGGCGCCCATGGATGATCCGAAGATCACCCTTCTTGTGGTGGTGGATTCCCCGAGAGGAGCCATCTACGGATCAGTGGTGGCAGCCCCCGCAGCAAAGAATATACTGACAAACGTTTTGAGATACATGGGCATAAGCCCCTCGGAGGAAGCTGGGGAAGCGGCCCAGTCCTCCGCCGCACAGGTCACCGTACCCAATCTGGTGGGCATGACCTACGCCAACGCTGACGCGACCCTGAAGAATCTGGGGCTGACGATCACCAGACCCTCCAGTGCTGAAGGAAGAGATGACTGGGTCATCGTGGACCAGTATCCGAAGGCGGGCACCAGCGTGGCCAAGGGCACCATGGTATACGTATACAAGGAGTGACAGCCATGAAAACACTTACTATCAGAGAGATAACAGAAGCCGTTAACGGCAGGATCATTGCAGGCCCGTCCGATTCATGTGTGAACGGAGTTTCCACGGATTCAAGGACAGTGAAGGAAGGGGATCTCTTCGTAGCTCTCATAGGAGCCAGAAGCGACGCCCACGATTACTTGTCTCAGGTGGCAGCAGCCGGCGCAAAGGCGGTGATCGTCTCGGATGAAGAGAAGACCCTCAGCGCCCTGGGAGCAGATACCAAGGTCACGGCGGTCCTGGTGGAAGATACACTTCAGGCTCTCCTGGACCTGGGCGGATACTATCTCAGGAACCTGGGATACAGGCATGTGTTCGGAGTCACCGGCTCCGTGGGCAAGACATCCACCAAAGATTTCCTGGGAAGCGTGCTCAGTCAAAAGTTCAGAACGGTCTGCTCCACCAAGAACCATAACAGTGTCTACGGACTGCCACTCTGCATTTTTGAACTGGACCCGGAGGCTGAGGCTGCGGTGCTGGAAATGGGCATCACAGACAGAGATTCAATGTCGAAGCTGGCTGACATGGTCAGACCTGAGGCGGCAGTGATCTCCAACATAGGGATCTCTCATCTGGAGTATTTCCCGGAAGAAAAGAGAGAAGGGATCCTTAAGGCTAAGCTTAGCGTCACCAGATATTTTGATGAGAACTCAGTGCTGGCTGTGTACTCCAACAACGACATCCTCCACGAACTGAACCTTGAGGAGAGGGGTATCAAAGGACGTCTTCTCAAAGTGGGAACCGAGCCGGAATGTGATTTCATGATCTCCGGCGTGAAGGACAAAGGTTCCGACGGAATAGAATTTTCTTTGACATATGAGCAAAAGACATATAACATCAAACTGGGGATCCCCGGGGCTCACAACGCTGTGAACGGCAGCCTTGCCATCGCAATAGGCGTGAGCTATGGACTCACCATGGAAGAGGCTGTGAAAGGCCTGGAGAATGCCGTGATCACCGAGCACAGACTGGATGTCAAGGAGACCAGAGGGATCAAGATCATAGACGATTCCTACAATGCAGCCCCTGACTCCATGTTCAGCGCCATGAACACCCTTATGGCAACACCCATCGGAGAGGATGGGAGACATGTGGCCATCCTGGGAGACATCGGCGAGCTGGGATCCGAGAGAGAGGCCGGCCACAGAGCAGTGGGCGAGTACGCTTTCTCCAAGGAGATCGGCACTGTCCTGGCAGTGGGCAAGGATTCCAAGTACATCTTTGACGGATGGATGGATGCCGCTCTGGCTGAGGGTCACCGCATCAAGAAGGTCAACGAGGTTCCCCTGATCCTGGTGGACGACGATACCGGCTGTGCCGTTGAATACTTCGACTCGGCAGAGATGGTCATCGGAGGCGTCAGAGATCACATCAAAGCAGGGGATGTCGTACTGGTCAAGGCGTCCCACTTCATGGGCTTCGACAGGATCGTTGCCCGCCTCATGGAAGAATAGGGCAGGCGCTAAGCGCCGCAGGGCGAAATGAAAGGCGCCCTGAAACCATTTAAGGAAGGAAAGGCTGTCATATGAATAATTATCTGCCTATGATCCTCGCGTTCGTAATAAGCGTCATACTTGGCGCAGTGCTGACGGGAAGGCTCATACCGTTTCTCAAAAAACATCAGTTCGCGCAGTTCACAAAAGAGATAGGTCCCACCTGGCATCAGGTGAAGAGCGGAACTCCCTCCATGGGAGGCATCGCCATCCTCACCGCCACCGTGGTGACGGCTCTGGTGATCGCCGCGGTCTTCCATGTGCTGACGGTTTCCATGGTCTGCGTGGCAGTCACCATGATAGCCTTCAGCTTCATAGGCTTCCTTGACGATTACGAGAAAGCCATCAAAAAGAACAACAACGGCCTCAGCGCCAAGCAGAAGCTGGTGCTCCAGCTGGTCTTCGGCCTGGCCTTCGCCGTCATGGCATATTTCTTCAGCGGAAACTACATCGTGGACGGGACCGCACAGCAGTTTGCTTCCCACACATCCATATGGATCCCCATCTGGGATCACTACGTGGAACTGGGGATCTTCTACATCCCCTGGGTCATGTTCATCATGGCGGCTTTCTCCAACTCCGTGAACCTGACGGACGGCCTGGACGGACTGGCCTCATCGGTGACGGCTCTGGTATCGCTTTTCATGGCTCTGATGGCACAGGGACTGTCCATAGGAGACAGCGCCGTGTTCTATACAGCTCTTTCAGGAGCCTGCGTGGGCTTCCTGGTATATAACCACTATCCCGCCAAGGTGTTCATGGGAGACACCGGTTCAATGGCACTGGGCTCGGCCATCGCAGCCTGCGCCGTAATGATGAAGATGGAGTTCATCCTTGCCATCGCAGGATTCATCTACATCATGGAATCCGGAAGCGTCATCATCCAGGTGGCATATTTCAAGAAGACCCATGGCAAGAGGATCTTCAGAATGTCACCCATTCACCATCACTTTGAGCTGGGAGGCATGCACGAGACCAAGGTGGTAAGGATGTTCGTGACACTTACCCTGATCTTCTGTCTCATCGCGTTCGGAGTATCCCTGATCTAAAGGAGAATCAATGAGAGCAATAATCGTAGGAATGGGAAGAAGCGGCAAATGCGCGCTCTACGCACTGTCGGACCTGGGTTACGAACTTGCGGTCCAGGACTCCAAGAGCGCTGACAAGGCCGATCCCGAAATAAGAGAATACTGCAAAAAACACAACGTGGAGGAGTTCTACGGAACCCTCCCCGAAGATTTCAGCTCATATGACCAGATGATCATCTCCCCGGGAGCCGATCCGGAGCAGGACTTCGTCCTGAAGGCTCAGGCTCAGGGCTGTGAGGTCATCGGCGAACTTGAGCTGGCATACAGGCTGTCCAAGGGAACATTCATCGGAATAACCGGAACCAACGGCAAGACCACCACCACGTCCCTTACGGGAGAGATCTTCAAGGCCTCCGGACGCAAGTCCACTGTGGCGGGAAACATCGGCATCCCGGTGGTCCAGTTCGCTGCTCAGAGCACACCTGAGGACTGGATGGTGACCGAGGTCTCCAGCTTCCAGCTTCAGACTGTTTCCACCTTCAGACCGAAGGTGGCGGCCATACTGAACCTTACGCCTGACCATCTCAACCGTCATCACACCATGGAGAACTACGGCCTCACCAAGGCCAGGATCTGGCAGAATCAGACAGAGGACGACTATCTGATCCTCAACGCCGACGATCCGGTGCTCCTGGATCTGTGCCTGGCCAAAACAGGCATGGAGAGGAGAGCAAAACTTGCGCTCTTCAGCAGGAAGACAGAAGTTGAACTGGGAGCCTTCCTTAAGGGAGACATGCTGGTGATCCGCGACGAGGAGGGGAGAGACCATCCTCTGGTGGACAGGAACGAACTTAAGATACTGGGAGATCATAACGTTGAGAACGCCCTTGCGGCTTCTGCCATCGCGTTTTTCAGCGGCATAGATACAGATGTCATATGCAAAGTCCTGAGGGAATTCCCCGGCGTGGAACACAGGCTGGAATTCGTGAAGGAGATCGACGGAGTCAGATACTACAACGACTCCAAGGGCACCAACGTGGACGCGACCCTTATCGCGCTGAACGCCCTTAAGGAAAACATCATACTCATCGCCGGAGGCGACGCAAAGATGCAGGATTTCGGATTTTTTGCGACGAAGCTCAGGGGAAGAGTCAAGCAGGTCCTGCTTTTCGGACGTGACCGCGGAATGATCAAAGAGGCCATGGACGCCGAAGGATACACGGATTACGTGGAACTCAGTGACCTGGAGGAATGCGTGAGATATGCGGCGAAGGCCGCCGTGCCGGGGGACAAGGTGCTCCTGAGCCCGGCCTGCGCATCCTGGGATATGTATAAGGATTTCGAAGTGAGAGGACGTCACTTCAAGGATTGTGTCGCAAGACTGTAAATGAAGATCAGAAACGCAGAAAAACTAAAGATAACGGACAGCTTCAGAGGCAAGAGCAACGGAGATCTTATAATGGTGCTCATAGTTCTGGCTCTCTGTCTTTTCGGTATAATCATGGTATTCTCAGCGAGCTACTATGATTCCATCTCGGAGACAGGGTCCCCCTATGCGTACCTCATCAGGCAGTCCCTCTGGTTCGGGCTGGGTCTGGTCACCATGGTACTTTTCTCCAGGATAGACTATCACCTCTGGGGAAAGATCTGGCTTTTTGCTTACGTGGCGGGCCTGATACTTCTTGTGGCAGTCATCATACCGGGGATCGGTGTGAACATCAACGGTGCCACCAGGTGGATCAACGTTGGCCCCATAACCATCATGCCGGGAGAGATCGCCAAGATATGCCTGATTTTCTACGTCTCAGGTCTCTACGCCAGAAGCCCGGAGCTTCCCAGACAGTTTGGAGGAATGCTGGCCATAATCGCGCTGACAGGCGTGTATGCGGCGCTCATACTCAAGCAGCCCAACATGTCCACCGCCTTCACCATAATATTCATCTGCGGCGGCATGCTGCTGGTGGGCGGGGCGAAGATCTACCAGCTGGCTCTTCTGGGCGGTATCGGCGCAGGCGCAGGAGTCATGCTGATATTATCATCGGAGTACAGGCGGGCCAGACTTCTGAGCTTCCTGGACCCCTTCGAGGATCCCCTGGGCAAGGGATATCAGGTAGTGCAGTCGCTGCTTGCCCTCGGAACCGGAGGCTTTAAAGGACTGGGCCTGGGTAACAGCGTACAGAAATATCTCTACCTTCCCGAATCCCAGAACGACTTCATCCTGGCAATAATAGGAGAGGAACTTGGATTCATCGGGATCGTGGTCCTTCTCATAGTATATCTGGTACTGATCTGGAGAGGCTGCAGAGCAGCCATGCGTGCAAAAGACCTGTACGGCATGATGCTGGCCTCCGGAATAACCATAATGATAGGCGTCCAGGTGGCCATCAACGTGGCCGTCGTAACATCCTCCATGCCTCCCACGGGAGTCATCCTCCCCTTCGTGAGCTACGGAGGAAACGCCTTGCTTCTTCTCATGGGACTGATCGGGATACTTTGGAACGTCACCAGGCAGTCAGAGGAGGCCGAGGCGGAGATCGTCGCCGAAAGGCTGCGGCTGAAAGAGGAAGAATCCAAAAAGATGGTGAAGAGGAACGTGGCTGTACAGCCCGGCAAGAGTTTCAGATAATGAAGACTGTTATAACAGGCGGAGGGTCGGGAGGCCATGTGTATCCCGCCCTGGCCATAGCGGAAAAGTTCAGAGAGAAGGATCCTCAGGGCAAGATAATCTACGCCGGATATCCGGGCGGATTCGAGCACGGCGTGGTCCCCAAGTACGGCTATGAGATGGTGGACATCGACACCAGGTGGTACGAGAGGGGCAGCATCATCGAACTCTTCAAGTTCGGATGGCACGTCACCAACGGCATCAGGCAGGCAAGGAAGTTCCTTAAGGAATTCAAGCCGGACCTCATCATAGGTACCGGCGGTTTCGTGTGTTTTCCCGTGATTTTTGCGGGGAACCGACTGGGCATCAAGTGCTACGTCCACGAGCAGAACGCCTTCCCGGGACTTTCCAACAGGAAACTGGAGAAATACGTGAGAAAGATATTCCTCGGCTTCAAGGAGGGCGGGGAGTACTTCTCGGATAAGGACAAGCTGATCGTAAGCGGCAACCCGGTGAGACAGGAGTTTTTCACACTGGAGAAGGAGGCCGCAAGGGAGAGACTGGGCATAGCTCAGGATGACTTCGTCGTCCTGATCTTCGGAGGATCCCTGGGCGCGGAGACCATCGACAAGATCGGAGTGGAGTTCACCGGCGCCATGAACGGAAAGCCCAAAGAGACCCTTATATTCGGCACCGGAAAGTGGTATTATGACAAGGTGCTGGAGGAACTGTCATTAAGAGGCATAAAAACGGAGCAAAACATCCGTCTCACCAGCTACATAGACAACATGCAGGACTGTCTGGCAGCCTGTGACGTGGTGATATCAAGGGCGGGAGCACTTTCCATGGCTGAGGCCATGGCTCAGGGCAAGGCTTCCATCCTCATACCGTCACCCAACGTATCCGCCAACCATCAGTACTACAACGCCAAGGCGGCTGCCGATGCGGGAGCGGCCTTCATGATCGAGGAGAAGGACGTTACTCCGGAGAAGGTGATGGACATGGTAAGGGAACTCAGAGAGGATCCGGACAAAGCCCTTGAGATGGGCAGGATCGCAAGGACACTTGCACCTTCCATGGCTACGGATATAATATACGAAGAGATAGTGAAGGATGCCGGACTGCAGAACTCATGAAAAAGTGAGAGACGAGGCGCCCGGTTCAGAATATGGCAAAAAGTGACAGAGAAGCAAAAAGAAAGATAAGGAGATTCAGAGGATTCACCATCCTCGTCATCATCCTGGCGATGATCGGCGCCGTGATCTACGGCCTGAAATCGCCTCATTTTGATGTCACGACCTACGAGGTGGAGGGAAACACCTACTACAACGACGAAGAGATAATCAACATGGGCGACTGCGATACAGGGGTGAACATCTTCACCGGATTCAAACCCTCAGACATCAAGAAGCAGCTCATGAAGGATCCCTATATGGAAAAGGTCAGGATCACCAGGAAACTTCCCTCGACGGTGGTCATCCACATAACGGAGAGAAAGCAGACCGCCGCTGTGGTCTACGGCGACAGATTCGTTGTCATAGATGACGAGGGCACAGTTCTCAGGCTGACTTCGGTGGATCCCAAGGTCACCATCATCCACGGACTGAGCATCAAAAAGATGACTCTGGGAGAGCCCCTGGAGGTGGAGGAGACCGTGCTCTACAGACAGAGCATGGAGATAGTCTACGCCATGCTGGCCAACGATATGTACTTCAGGGCCATTCACATAAGCGATGCAGGAGTCAGCGCCTATGTGCTGGACAACCTGGTGGTGAAGGGACTTTCTGACAACATAGTGGACGCCCTGAAGCACAAGGATATCCAGCTGGTGGTACAGAATCTTTTCAGCCAGGGAATTGAGAGGGGGACCATCAAGGTAACGGGAGAAAACTACGTTTCCTTTGACCCTGCTCTGGATTGAGATCAGACAGTTTGAGCCGGCGATGCCGGCTTTTTTGATGAGGTAAAGAATACTTGTTTTTTGTGCGGGAGTTATATATAATAATATAATTCTTTATTTTTTTACACAAAATACGGGCGGAATCATGAACAAGGAACTGATAGTGGTCAAGATCGGCACCAGCTCGATCACGGACAGAGACGGAAACATAAATCAGAAAAAGATCCGGAACATCGTGAGACAGATCTGCGATCTGAAGGATCAGGGACACAGAGTCATCGTGGTGTCTTCCGGATCCATCGCTGCAGGCTTCAGGAGGCTGGGTTACACCATGCGTCCTACCACGGTTCAGAGGAAGCAGGCTGCGGCGGCCGCAGGGCAGGGACTTCTCATGGAAATGTACACGGAGGCCCTGGATGAGAGGGGATATGTATCCGCCCAGATACTTCTTACAAGGGCGGACTTCACAGACAAGGAAAGGTACATGAATGCCTTCAACGCCCTGGGCACCCTCATAAAGGCAGGTGCTGTCCCCATCATCAACGAGAACGACAGCGTAGCCACGGATGAGATAAAGCTTGGTGACAATGATACTCTTTCCGCCCAGGTGGCAGGAATGATGCATGCGGACCTGCTGGTCCTCCTCACTGACGTGGACGGGCTCTATACCAAGGATCCCGCCAAGGAAGGGGCAGAGAGGATACCTGTGGTGGACAGGATCACCAGAGATATAGAGAGGCTGGCGGGAGGCGCAGGCTCCGGAAACGGAACGGGCGGCATGAAGACTAAGCTCACTGCTGCCAAATTCGCCACCACTGCAGGAGTTCCGGTATTCATCTGTTCCTATAAGGATGAGGATGCCGTAAGCAACGCGGTGGCGGGCACCGGACAGGGCACGCTCTTCACAGCGGGAAGCAGGCTGAAGACCAGGCTCCAGTGGATGGCCTTCTATGCCAGACCCCATGGAAACATCTATGTGGACAAGGGAGCGGCTGAAGCCATAACCCTCAAGGGCAAGAGCCTCCTGAGAAAGGGTGTGGTGGCCTGGGAAGGAGATTTTGAGGAGGGAGACGTGGTGAACATTCTCATGAGCGAGACCCATGAGCGCCTGGGCAAGGGCACTGCAGGCTGCTCCTTCAGAGATCTGGACAAAGGTACCGAGAAAGTAAACGAAGTGGTGCACAAGGATAACATGGCGGTGAATATCTATGAAGGAATTTAGAGAAGTTACGGACAAGGCCAGGTCGGTGAGGCAGCACGCCTTCGGCCTGGGACTGTTATCATCGGACGAAAAGAACGAGGCTCTCCTTAAGATAGCGGAGGCTCTTCTGGATAACATGGATGGCATCCTCCGGGCCAACCTTGAGGACCAGGCCGCCGCAAAAGATTCAGGCATGAACGACCAGCTTCTGGACAGGCTTAAACTGACCGAGGACAGGATAAGAGGGATGGCCGAAGGAGTGCGCCAGGTGGCGGAACTGGAGGATCCCGTGGGCAGGGTGCTGGAAGAGTACAGCAGGCCCAACGGTCTTTTGATCCGCAAGGTCTCCGTGCCCATGGGTGTCATAGCAATGATCTATGAGGCCAGGCCCAATGTGACTGTGGACGCTGCAGTCCTTGCTTTAAAGGCAGGAAGCGGTATAATCTTAAGGGGAAGCGGAAGCGCTCTCAGGTCCAACAGGAAACTGGTTGAGGTCATGAAGTCTGCCCTCTCTGGATCTGCCATCGATCCCGGATGCCTTGAACTGATAGAGGAGAAGTCCCATGACGCCGTGAACCAGCTGATGCAGCTCACGGAGTATCTGGACCTGATAATACCCAGAGGGGGAGCAGACCTTATCAACAACGTGGTTCAGAACTCCAGGGTCCCCGTGCTGGAGACAGGAGTTGGGAACTGCCACGTTTTCATTGACGAGAGCGCGGACTATGACATGGCTGAAAAGATAGTTTTAAACGCCAAGACCCAGCGGCCTTCGGTGTGCAACGCCTGCGAGAGTCTTTTGATCCACAGGAAGTGGCTGGGAAACGCCGGAAGGCTCATGGAGGCGCTTAAGAAGCACGGAGTGACGGTCCACGCAGATGACTCCATAAGAGAACTGGCCCCGGGACTGGTACCCGCCGGTCCGGAGGACTGGGGCAGGGAGTACCTCAGCATGGATATTTCCGCAGGGACCGTGGACAGTCTTGAGGAGGCCATCGCTCACATCAACAGATACGGTACTCATCACACGGAGTGCATACTCACGGAAGATCAGTCAAGGGCCGAGAGATTCCTTAAGGAGGTGGACGCGGCCTGCGTGAACTGGAACGCATCCACCAGGTTCACCGACGGATTCGAGTTCGGATTCGGCGCGGAGATAGGCATATCCACGCAGAAGATGCACGCCAGAGGACCCCTGGGACTGAGAGAGATAACGTCATATAAGTATATAGTCAGAGGAAACGGACAGACGAGGAATTAGGAAATGATCGAAACACTCAGGACTGCCTTTCTGGGCAGCGGATTCATTGCAAAAGCCATGGTGGCAGGCCTCACGGAGAGCGGGGCGGTGCCTGCGGAGAACATAACCGTGATCAACCCCGGTAACCCGGTGACCGCGGGAGCTCTGTCGGAGCAGTACGGAGTGGTGCAGGGCAGGCCGGAGGACGTGGCTGATGCGGACATAGTATTCTTCTGTGTGAAGCCCCAGAATTTCAGAGACGCCATGGATCAGTACGGGAAGTTTTTCGACAGTGAGAAACTCTACGTCTCGGTGATGGCGGGCATTACCACGGAGACCATGGAAGGGCTGATCCCCGGCGCCAGGGTGGTGAGAGCCATGCCTAACCTGGGACTGTCCATCAAAAAGAGCGCCACGGGCTACGCCCTGGGACGTTTCGCTGGAGAAGAAGACGGAAGGCTTGCAGAGGAACTCTTTGCACCTCTGGGACTCACCGAGAGGGTGGATGAGAGCCTCATATCGGCGGTCACAGCCCTTTCAGGGTCGGGTCCGGCATATTTCTACCTTCTGACCGATGCGATGACAGAAGCGGCCGTAAGAGACGGCATGGATCGGGAGACGGCGGAGAAACTGGCGCTTCAGACCTTCTTCGGAGCTGCTGAGCTCATGGAGAGGAACGGTGCGTCTGCCAAGGAGATGATATCCCATGTGGCCTCAAAAGGCGGCACCACCGAGGCAGGAGTGAACGCCATGGAGAAGGACGGTTTCCGGGAGACGGTGGAGAAGGGATATCTGGCTGCGAGGAAAAGAAGCGACGAGCTTGGAAAATAAAAGGGGGAACGGGTTTTTTGTGCCTTGAAAAAACGTGCACGATATGTGTTCCCGGACCTAAAAAAAATAGTGCAAAAAAAATAATCGTATGCTATAATGCACTTAAGTATGTTTAGTGACACTATGGAGGTAGAATTAAATGCTACAGTTTGATACTAACGAGAGAAAAGGAGCAGTCATCAAAGTTATCGGCGTAGGCGGAGGCGGATGCAACGCCATCAACCAGATGATCGAGGCCGAACTCAGGGGAATCGATTACATCGCTGTGAACACTGACACCCAGGCTCTCGGCAATGCAGATACAAAGATCCAGATCGGAGAGAAACTTACGAGAGGGCTCGGAGCAGGCGCGAATCCGGAGATCGGTATGCTGGCTGCTGAAGAATCCATCGAGGATATAGTTGCCCACATCGAAGACGCTGACATGGTATTCATCACTGCCGGAATGGGCGGCGGCACAGGAACGGGAGCAGCTCCCGTCATTGCCAAGGCTTCCAAGGCAATGGGCATCCTTACAGTAGGAGTGGTTACCAAGCCGTTTTCTTTCGAAGGCAAGAAGAGAGCCAAGCAGGCTGAACTGGGCGTAGAATACCTGAAGGAATATGTGGACGCTCTCGTAGTGGTCCCCAACGATAAGCTCATCGAGAACAGCTCCAAGACCACATCGATGCTTGAAGCTTTCAAGATGTCTGACGACGTTCTCCGCCAGGGCGTACAGGGCATCGCCGACCTTATCAGGGATGACGCTCTCATCAACGTTGACTTCGCTGACGTCCGCTCAGTCATGACGGACAGAGGAGTTGCTCACATGGGCGTCGGACACGGATTCGGCGAGACAAGAGCTCAGGACGCTGTAAAGGGAGCCGTGGAGAGCCCGTTGCTTGAGACCACCATCGACGGTGCAAAGGCCATCCTGCTCTACATCGTAGGCGGATATGACATCGGAATGATGGAGATCAATGAGATCGCTTCTGAAGTTCAGAAGAGAGCAGACGATGACTGCATCCTGATCTTCGGAGTTTCCAACGAAGAGTCCATGAAGGACGAGATCAAGGTCACCGTCATAGCCACCGGATTCGATGAAGAAGATGACTATGAAGAAGAACCCGTCGTTGCGGCACCCGCACCGGAGCCGAAGCCTGTGACCACAGGTCTGAACAGGACTGACGAGGAGACCAGAATGCCCAAGGAAGCACCTCAGGCAAAGGGACTTGACGAAGTATTCGGCAAGGTTGACGGTCTCAGCGGAACAGAGATCACCCTTCAGGAGCTCCTGGAGAAGAAGAAGAACGAAGAAGAAGGATCAGAGAGATCTGAGTTTGTGATCCCCAGCTTTCTTGAAGAATAACTGAAACCGGAAAACCGGTTTTGAAATGACCGAGCCGGCATAGCCGGCTTTCGGTGTATAATTGAACAAGCCGTTTGAAAGAGATATTATCTGACAAAAACAAAATATTCAGACATGCTCTTGAACTTAAGAAGAAGAAATACCGTGAAAAGTGGAGAGAGTACCTTATAGAGGGGCCGAATCTTCTGGAAGAGGCCCTGAAAGAAGGTATCGAGATCAAAGCTCTCATGGTAAGGCGTGAGGTTGGACCGGAAAGCCCAGACGGCATCGGACCTGCTCTCAGCGAAGTACCGGGGGACAGGATCTTCATGCTGCCCCCTTCTTTGTTCTCTAAGCTGAGCGACACCGTGACTCCCCAGGGCATATTGGGGATAGTCGGAATGAAGGACACCGATCCCTACACCCTGGATCTCAAGGACGGGAACATCATCGTGCTTGACCGGCTGCAGGACCCGGGGAACATCGGTACCATCCTGAGAACTGCGGATGCTGCCGGCTTCAGTCTGGCAGTGTTTTTGAAGGGGACCGCAGATCCGTATTCACCCAAGGCGGTGAGATCCGCCGCAGGGTCGGTCCTGAGGATGCCCGTTGCATTTTTTGAGACAAACGAAGAACTGTCCGCATTTCTTAAGTCTCGGAACAAGAAACTTGCTGTTTCCTACATGACTGCGGAGAAGGCGTATTACGAGGAAGATCTTTCCAGAGACTGCGCCATAGTCGTAGGCAACGAGGGAAACGGCGTCTCACCGGAGCTCATTGAGATGGCGGACTTGAAAATACGTATTCCCATGGCCGGAGATACCGAGAGCCTGAACGCATCCATGGCGGCGGGAATACTGATGTATGAAAGGATAAGAAGCAAGAAATGAAGGAATCGTTACAGGAGATCCTTAACGAAGCGAAGAGGAGACTGGATGAAGCCACGTCCCTTAAGGATGCTGAAGACGTAAGGATAAAGATACTGGGCAAAAAAGGCGATCTGACATCCATCCTCAAATCCATGGGTGGTCTTTCGCCTGAGGAGAGAAAAGAACTGGGCATGGAAGCCAACACGGTGAAGGCCCAGATCGAGCAGATGCTTAAGAACACACAGGAGCAGCTCAAGGCGGCGGCTCAGGAAGCCAGGTTCAAGGCCGAGAAGATCGACGTAACGGAGCCGGGCAAGGAGTTCCACCTGGGAACAGAGCATCCTGTCACGATAACCATCAATGAGATATCAGATGTGTTCAAGTCCATGGGATTCACTCTGACAGAGGGTCCTGAGATCGAGACGGTGTACAACAATTTCGATGCGCTGAACGCAGGCCCCGACCATCCCGCCAGAGACTGGACCGACACTTTCTACATAAACGATCAGGTCCTTCTGAGGACTCAGACATCACCGGTACAGGTAAGGACACTTCAGTCCATGAAGCCTCCCATCAGAGTTTTTGCTCCGGGCAGATGCTTCAGATGCGACACTCCTGACGCCACCCATTCTCCCATGTTCCATCAGGTGGAAGGCCTGGTGGTGGACGAGGGCATAACCATGGCTGACCTCAAGGGCGTTCTGGACACCTTCGCCAAGAAGATGTTCGGATCCGAGACCAGGACCAAGTTCAGACCTCACCACTTCCCCTTCACGGAACCCTCCGCAGAGATGGACGTGTCCTGCTTCAAGTGCGGCGGAAGAGGATGCAGAGTCTGCAAGGGATCCGGCTGGATCGAGATCCTTGGCTGCGGAATGGTCCATCCCTCCGTGCTCAAGGTAGGCGGCATCGACACTGAGAAGTACACGGGCTTCGCCTTCGGACTGGGCGTTGAGCGTGTGGCCATGCTCAAGCATGAGATCGACGACATAAGACTTCTCTATGAGAACGACGTACGTTTCATTGAACAGTTCAAATAGAGAGGAGGCGGCATAAATGATAGTTTCTTTAGAATGGTTAAAAGATTATACGGACGTTAATGTCAGCCCCGAAGTTTTCTGCGACAGGATGATCATGTCAGGATCCAACCTGGAGACCATGGAACTTACAGGCCTGGACATTTCCGGTGTAGTCGTAGGTAAGATAGAAAAGATCGAGAAGCATCCCCATGCAGACAAGCTGGTGGTGCTTCAGGTGAACGTTGGCGACGCAAAAGCATTCGGCAAAGATCCGGAGACCGGACTTCTCCAGATCGTTACAGGCGCCCCCAACGTATATGAGGGAGCATATGTCCCCGTGGCTCTGGATGGGGCGCACATACCGGGACCCCTTCACGGACAGCCGAAGACGGAAGAGGGCGTGGACCTCAAGGCCGGCGAGCTGAGAGGTGTTATGTCCTACGGAATGCTGTGCTCCTTCGGTGAGCTGGGCTATGATGACAAGGTAGTCCCCGTGAACCAGAAGGACGGCATCTGGCTCCTGGATCATGACAGGAAAAACTCCGCAGCCTTCGAGAGCGCTCTGGGCAAGGACGTAGTTGAAGTCATGGGCCTCAGGGACGCAGTGATCGATTTCGAGATCACCCCCAACCGTCCTGACTGCCTGGCCATGATAGGCATGGCCAGGGAAGCTGCAGCCACCTTCGGCACAGAACTGAAGTACCCCGCGATCACCACCGGTGAAGAGGTGGAGGACATCAGCGACTATATCAAGGCTGAGGTCAGATCTGATCTCTGCAAGAGATACACTGCGAGAGTGGTGAAGGACATCAAGGTGGAGGATTCCCCCTGGTGGCTCCAGAAGAGGCTGATCCACGCAGGCATGAGACCCATCAACAACATAGTGGACATCACCAACTTCGTGATGCTGGAATACGGCCAGCCCATGCACGCATTTGACATCGAGACCATTGCGGACCACAGGATCATAGTCGATACCGCGAAGAACGGGGAGAAGTTCGTGACTCTGGACGGAACTGAGAGAACTCTGGACGACAGGATGCTGATGATCAACGACGCCGAGAAGCCCGTGGGCATCGCAGGTGTCATGGGAGGTCTGAACTCTGAGATCACAGAGGACACCAGGACCATCGTAATCGAATCCGCCAACTTCCAGGCCAATTCCGTCAGGACCACAGCCAAGAGGCTTGGTCTTAGGACAGAGGCATCCGGAAGATACGAGAAGGGGATCGACCCCAATCTGGCAGGAACCGCTGCAGACAGAATGTGCCACCTGATCGAGCTCATCGGAGCAGGCACGGTGGTGAAGGGAATGATCGACATCTATCCCGTTCCCGAGGAAGCTGTTCCGGTACACGCAAGAGTTTCCAGGATCAACAAGGTCCTGGGCATCGATATCCCCAGAGAGCAGATGGTATCATACCTCGAATCTCTTGAGATGACTGTGACCGGCGAGGGAGACGACATGTATGTCAGCTATCCTACGGTCAGACAGGACATCAAGATCGAGGAAGACATCGTGGAGGAAGTGGCCAGACTTTACGGCTATGACCAGCTTCCCGTTACCATCCCCAAGGGCAACAACGAAGCATCCCAGTCATATTCCAGGGATATCAGAGACACCATCAGGGAGAGCCTCTGCGCCCTGGGAATGGATGAGATCCAGACATATTCATTCGTAAGCCCCAAGGGAGTGGACAACGTCAGGATAGCTGAGGACTCCTGGGAGAGAGGTTTCGTCAGGATCCTCAATCCTCTGGGAGAGGACACATCTGTCATGAGGACCATACTCATGCCCCAGATGATGGAAGTCCTTGGCAGGAACTACTCCAGAAACATAGACACGGTCAAGGCTTTCGAGATCGGAAACACCTTCATGATGAACTATCTGGAGGAGAACGGGCTTCCCTTCGAAGGATATGATATTTCCTTCGGAATGTACGGAGCAGGGGCAGGCTTCTTCGAACTCAAGGGCATCATCACTGAGATGCTTTATAAACTTGGCATCAGAGATCTTGAATTCGTTCCGGAAACAGAATACGGACCCTATCATCCGGGAAGATGCGCCAGGATCCGCGCCACTCACATGGCTCATCTTGAAAACGGCGACAAGCCCGAAGAGATCGAGATCGGCATTATGGGTGAGGTACATCCGGAAGTCACTGAGAAGTACGGCATCGGAACCAAGACATACGCCGCAGAGCTTGCTCTGGACGGCATCCTTGCTCTGGCCAACACCACCAAGATCTTCAAACCGCTTCCCAAATATCCTGCCATCATCAGAGACATCGCCCTGGTGGTGAAGGAGAGCGAGACGGTTGGAAACATAGAAGCAGTCATAAAGAAGACCGCGGGAGACCTCCTGAAGGATGTGAAACTTTTCGACATCTACAGAGGAGTTCCCATTCCTCCGGGAAAGAAGAGCGTCGCCTTCAGCCTGACCTACAGGTCGGATGAGAAGACACTTAAGGATGACGAGGCTGCTGCGGTCCACGCTAAGGTAGTCAAAGCTCTGGCAGAGGAGCTTGGGGCCATCCTTAGAGAGATATAGGTTATCCCTGGTTTAATTGAACTTAAGGAGACATCATGGAAGACAACAAGGTAACAGTCAGGATCTACGGACAGGAATACACAATTTCCGGAGAGAGAGACCCTGAGACAATTCAGGAGATCGCTGCGTACGTAGACGAAAAGATGAGAGAGATCTCAAAATTCACCTCAAGCGCAAGAGCCGGTTCCCTTGCTACGCTGGCCTGCGTCAACATGGCGGACGAAGTGTTCGGCATGAGGGAAGAAGTCGCCAAACTCAGGGAGGAGAAGGAAAGGCTTGAGAACGACACCCAGCACTACATGAAGCTGTGGGACGAAGCCAAGCAGAACTTCATTCAGTACAAGGAAGGCGCATCCAAGGCCGACGAGGACAAGAAGGAGATCGAGGATTACGCTGCCAAGCTGGAGAACAAGGTGAAGGAGTTCGAATCCGCATATTTTGATCTTCAGATGGAAAACATCCAGCTTAAGGACGAGCTTTCAAAGCTCAAAAAAATATGATCAAGGGCCGATAAGGGGAAATGAACAAGAGAGCATCGGACATTCTTGAATACAACAAAATAATAGAGATGCTTTCGGGTGAGGCCTGCTCCCAGATGGCAAAGGAGAGGATCTCAAGATTCAGCCCCCGGACCGATCCAAGAGAAATAAGAGATCTCCTGGAGGAGACTTCGGAAGCGGCGGAAGTTATCGTAAGGAAGGGCCCGCTCCCTCTGGGCGGACTGTACGATACGAAGCCGCTGCTGCTCCGCGCCAGAAAAGGCGGGTCTCTGACCATGAAAGAGCTCCTGATGATCCTGAGGAACATGAAGATAACAGAGGACTGCAGGAACTTTCTCGGAAAGGATCTGCCGGAACTTCCGTCCATCTCAGGAAGAGCGGAAGTCCTGGAGACCTTCCCGTCTCTCAGGGACAGGATAGACCGTTCGATCCTTTCAGAGGATGAGATGGCCGACTCCGCATCACCTGAACTGGCCAGGATCAGAAGGGACATACTCAGGGAGAACGAACAGATAAGAGCCAAACTGAACTCCGTAGTTTTCTCCAAGACGAACCAGCCTTACCTGCAGGACGCCATAATCACCGTGAGAGACGGCAGATACGTGGTACCCGTCAAGGCGGAGCACAGAGGCAAGGTACCCGGGATCGTACACGATCAGTCGGGATCGGGTTCCACGCTTTTCATAGAGCCACAGGCGGTGGTGGAAGCCAACAACCGCCTGAGAGAACTGGAGCTCAGGGAGAAGGCAGAGATCGAGAGGATCCTCATGGAACTCTCAGGTGCTGTGGCCGAGCACTTCAAGGAACTCAACAATAATCAGACCATTCTTACGGATCTGGATGTGATCTTCGCCAAGGGTAAACTGTCCTCCAGAATGAAGGCAGAGGAACCAAAGATAGATGAGGATGGATTCCTTGATCTGAGACAGGCGAGACACCCCTTAATTGACCGTAAGAAGGTGGTTCCCATCAATGTAAGGCTGGGCAGGGATTTCACCACTTTGGTGGTCACAGGGCCTAATACGGGCGGAAAAACGGTGACCCTTAAGACCATGGGACTGCTTTCCATGATGGCGCTGACCGGACTTCACATACCTGCATCCTCGGAGAGCAGGGTGCCGGTGTACAGAGATATTTTCTGCGACATCGGCGACGAACAGTCCATAGAGCAGAGCTTATCCACTTTCTCATCTCACATGAGAAACACAGTGGAATTCCTGGACAAAGCGGGCCTGGGCTCACTGGTCCTTCTGGACGAGCTGGGCGCAGGAACGGATCCCACCGAGGGAGCAGCTCTGGCCATATCCATCCTGGAATCCCTCATGGAAAAGGGTGCGGACGTGGCCGCCACCACCCACTATAACGAGCTCAAAAAATTCGCCATAGACAGGGAGGGCGTGCAGAACGCCTCCATGGAGTTCGACGTGGAGACCCTGAGTCCCACATACAGACTCATCATCGGCACCCCCGGCAAGTCCAACGCTTTTGAGATATCCAGGAAGCTGGGTCTTGATCAGAAGATCATAGACCGGGCGGACAGGCTCATCGAGAGGGGAGACCTGGAGTTCGAGGACGTGCTGTCCAAGATAGAGAACGACAGGAAGACCGCGGAGAACGAAAGGGCGGAAGCCGAGAGGACCCTGAAGGAGATCCAGGAGAAGGAAGCGAAGATCGCAAGAAGGCTTGAGCTTCTGGACAAGCATGAAAACGAGGTGCTTGAGAAGGCCAGACAGAAGGCCAGAGACATCGTTGACGACGCCAACCGCACCGTGGACGAGGTAAGGGAGGAACTCAGGGAACTGGCCAAAGAGGAGAGCCTGGGAGAGCGGAACAAGAAGCTGGATTCCGGCAGGAAGAAGCTTAAGGACGTCAGGAACAAGTACTCCTCTGTGGAGATAAAAGAAGTTAACAATAATCCCGTTTCGGTAAACGAACTCAAGCCCGGAGACCGGGTCAAGCTGGTTTCCGTGGGAGAGATAGCAGAAGTGCTGGAGATACCGTCGGGAGACGGTCCCATCCTTGTACAGGCAGGCCCCATGAAGATGAGGGTGAAGCCTGATGAACTGATGCTTGTGCAGGGAGGCCCCAAAGGCGTCAACGTACCAAAGAAGAGCATCTATGAGAGGCGGACGGGCTCAGGCGGAGGCACTTCGGGCATATACAGGACCAAGGCCATGCAGGTCTCGGCATCCGTCAACGTCATAGGAAAGAACCTTGACGATGCGGTGGAGGACGTGGCTAAGTATCTGGACGACGCCTATGTGGCGGGACTGAAAGAGGTCACAGTCATTCACGGAAGAGGCCAGGGCATACTTCAGAACGGACTGAGAAATCTGTTCAGGACCATGCCGACGGTGGCTTCCTTCAGAAAGGGCAATTACAACGAAGGCGGAGACGGAGTGACCGTAGTCAAGTTCAGGGAGTAGGAGAATGTACATCGTAAGCGCCTGCCTTTTGGGCGAAAACGTGAAGTATTCCGGAGGAAACAACTATTCGGAAGCAGTGTGCAGATTCCTTGAGGACAAGGAGTACTGTCCGGTCTGTCCCGAGGTGGCAGGCGGGCTCAGCGTCCCGAGAACGCCCTGTGAGCGCCTTGACAACAGGGTGATAAATAAACTGGGCGAGGACGTGACCCGTGAATTCCTGGAAGGGGCAAGACTCACCGAAGAAAGTGTTTTGCGACGATATGCCCTGGAAGATATAGAGGGTGCCATCCTCAAGGCGAACAGCCCCTCATGCGGCTACGGGACCATCCATGACGGGACCTTTACGGGGCCCCTCATCGAAAGGGACGGAGTCTTCGGAGAGAGACTGAGGGCCCTTGGGATCAGAGTATATAATGAGAACAATATAACAGAGCTTATAGGAGAAAAGATATGATTAATGTGAAAGAAGAACTGGCCAAGCTCCTGAAGGAACAGGTGGCTGACCTTACAGTCGAAGAGATCGCGGGAATGATCGAAGTTCCCCAGAACAGCGAGATGGGAGATTATTCCTTCCCCTGCTTCAGACTGGCCAAGGTCCTGAGAAAGGCTCCGCCCCTCATCGCGAAGGGCATTGCCGACGGCCTTGCGGGAAACCCCATGTTCGAGAAGGTGGAGCAGGTCAACGCCTACGTAAACATGTTCATAGCCAAGGAGCCCTTCATCAGTGAAGTGGTGGAAGAAGCCATGGCAAAGGGTGATGATTACGGCAAGTCCAACGTGGGACAGGGCAGACCCGAGATCGTGGAGTTCTCATCTCCCAACATCGCCAAGCCTTTCCACATCGGTCATATCAGATCCACCGTCATCGGAAACTCCATCAACCTGATCCATCAGGCCATGGGCTTCCACGTCATCAGGATCAACCATCTGGGCGACTACGGCACACAGTTCGGCAAGATGATCGTGGCCTTCCGTCACTGGGGAAACGAGGAGGATGTAAGGAACAATCCCATTCCGACCCTGCTTTCCTACTACACCAAGTTCCACGTAGAAGCGGAGAAGGATCCCTCATTGAACGATGAGGCAAGAGAGACCTTCGCAAGGCTGGAGCACGGCGAAGAAGAGGAGACCAGACTGTGGCAGTGGTTCAGAGACGAGTCTCTGAAGGAATTCAACAGGGTATATAAACTTCTGGGCATAGAGTACGACTCCTACGCCGGAGAATCCTTCTATTCCGACAAGATGCCCGCAGTGGTGGAGGAACTTAAGGAAAAGAACCTGCTCAAGGAATCCCAGGGCGCTGAGATCGTGGATCTGGAGCCCTACGGACTTACACCGGCTCCCATCCTCAAATCCGACGGATCCACTCTGTACATCACCCGTGACCTTGCCTGCGCAAAATACCGCAAGGCCACATACGATTTCTACAAGAACATCTACGTGGTGGCTTCCCAGCAGAACCTGCACTTCCAGCAACTCAAAAAGATCCTGGAACTCATGGGCTATGAATGGTCCAAGGACATCGTCCACGTTCCCTTCGGACTTGTCAGCCTCGAAGAGGGCACCATGTCCACAAGAGAAGGCCGAGTGGTCTTCCTTGAAGACGTGCTGAACCGCGCCATCGACGAGACCAGGGACATCATCAGGGAAAAGGGCGTAGCCACAGACAACATCGAAGAGATCGCGAAGCAGGTAGGCGTTGGAGCCGTGGTATTCAACGAGCTTTCCAACAACAGGATCAAGGACTATGTGTTCAACTGGAAGCAGGTCCTGGACTTCAACGGCGAGACCGGTCCCTACGTTCAGTACACCTACGCCAGATGCGCATCAGTTCTCCGCAACGCCGGAGAGGATGCCAACGACCTGACAGGCTTCGATCCCCAGTACCTGAAAGAGGGTTCTGCCTACACACTGGTCAAGGAGATCTACGCGCTCACAGACGTGATCATCGAGGCGGGAACCAAGTACGAGCCTTCCATCCTCACCAGACACATAGTGGACATGGCTCAGGCCTTCAACAAGTTCTATCATGATGAGCATATCCTGACCGATAACAAGGAGGAGAGAAAGGCCAAGCTGGCCCTGACCTCCGCGGCCAAGACAGCCATCAAAAACGGCCTGAAGCTTCTGGGAATGGAAGCACCCGAGAGAATGTAATAATAACAAGGAGATCCCTGAAAGGGCAGGATGTCCGGAAGGGGATCTTTTGCGCAGGGAATACTTAGATGAGATACATCGGAGACATTTACAGACCGCCCAGTGAGGCCTACAGCCTGCTTCTGCAGGTCACCGTGGGATGCTCACACAACAAGTGCGAGTTCTGCAGCATGTACAAACGCAAAAAATTCAGACTGAGACCCATGGAGGACGTTCTGGAGGATCTGGAGTGGGCAAGAGCCCATTACAGGAGGATCGGGAGGATCTTTCTCTGCGACGGGGATGCTTTGTGCCTGTCGAACAACAAGCTTCTGACGGTGCTGGATAAGATCAGGGAACTCTTCCCGGAGATCGAGAGGGTCACATCCTACGGCAGGGCCACGGACGCTCTCAGGAAGACCGACGAGGAACTTCAGGAACTCAGGGAGCACGGCCTCACCATGATCTATCTCGGCGCGGAGTCGGGCTCTGAAAAAGTTCTTGAGATGATGAACAAGGGCGAGACCAGGCAGCAGATCATCGACGGCGTTCAGAGACTTGAGCGTAACGGCATCAAGACTTCGGTCACATTTATATCTGGTCTGGGCGGACCGGAGCTCATGGAGGAGCATGCGGTGGAGTCCGGAAAGATGATCGCCGAAATGAACGCTTCCTACGTCAGTTTCCTGACCCTCATGCTGGAGTATCCTGCGCCGCTTCTTGAGAAATATCAGTCAGGAGAGTTCAAACTCCTGACCGCCGAAGAAGTCCTGAAGGAAGCAGCCATCATGCTGGATTACGCGAGACCCGAGAAACCCTGCGTGTTCAGATCCAATCACGCTTCCAACTACGTGTCCCTGAAGGGCGACCTTCCCAGGGACAACGACAGGATGATAGCCGCCCTGAACAGGGCCATGGCAGATACAGAACTGATCAAAGACGAAAGGTTCCGCAGATTATGAAGATCCTGCTAAGCACCCTGAATTCCCAGTACGTCCATTCCAACCTGGCGATCCGCTATCTCTACACGGTGATCGTCAACGAGGACGTGGAATGTGACATGAGAGAGTTCAGCATCAACAATGACCTGAACTACATATTCAACGAGATCGTGAGAGCAAACTATGATATAGTTTGCTTTTCCTGCTACTTGTGGAACATCGAGGAGACGGTGAAACTCTGCTCGGACCTCAGAAAGGCCAAGCCCGGGCTCAAGATCATAATCGGAGGACCGGAGGTCAGCTTCGACGCGGTGGATTTCATGGAGACCAACCCCTGGGCGGATTTTTTGATCTCCGGGGAGGGGGAGTATCCATTCTTCAGACTGATTCAGATCCTGACAGGCAAAAAACTGAGCCCGGAGCTCTCCTTCGAGGAAGAGCTCAGCACCGTGCCCGGCCTGACATACCGTTCCAGAGGAATGATATTCGTAAACGACGTGATCGAGCCTCTGGATTTCAACACGATCCCGTTCCCGTACTCAGTGCTGGAACCTGAAAAGGACAAGGTGGTCTACTACGAGTCCAGCCGCGGATGCCCCTTCAGATGCTCCTACTGCCTGTCATCCATCGACAAGACAGTCAGGGCGCTGGACATCTCCAGAGTGGAGCAGGAACTGAGATACTTCCTGTTCAAAGACCTGATGCAGGTGAAGTTCATAGACCGCACCTTCAACTACGACAAGGAGAGAGCGTACAGGATATTAAGGTACATTATAGGAAACGACAACAGAGTCACTAATTTCCATTTTGAGCTCTGCGGAGACCTTCTTGATGACCAGACCATAAAACTGATAAAAACCGCCAGAAAGGGCCTTTTTCAGTTCGAGATAGGCATCCAGTCCATGAACCCCGATACCCTCAGAGCCTGCCACCGCTCTGAGAACGTATATCCGGTTCTCTACAACACCGGACGCCTCATTGAGGGCGGCAACTGCCACGTACACATCGATCTCATAGCAGGTCTTCCCCTGGAGACCATGGAGACATTCGAGAGGGGCTTCGACAAGGCATACGCTCTCAAGGCAGACGCCTTCCAGATGGGTTTCCTCAAGGTCCTCAAGGGTACGGTCATGGAAGAGGAGGCTGCGAAGTACGGCATAGTCTACAGAGACCACGCCCCCTACGAGGTGGTGTCCACCAGAGACATGAGCGCAGAAGATCTGGTGCTCCTCAAGGAGATCGACAGAATGCTGGACACCTACTATAACAGAGGCGGCTTCACCAACACTCTGAACTTCTTCATGTCTGAGACGACCCCGTTCAAGTTCTACAAGGGTCTTGCAGAATTCTATTATGACGGAGGCTACCAGAACAGGGAGCGCAGGAAGGAAGACCAGTACCGTATACTTTACGCCTACGCCAGGGAGCTTGAGAAGAGAGGCGAGCTGGAGAACGGCGCTGCGGAAGCCATGAAGACACTGGACATGGACCTGAGAGGCGCCATGGACGACATCAACTACAATAGATTCAACAAAAAAGGTTGGGAGATCAAAAGATAATGGATCTGAACAGAACAGACAGAATAGGAGAACTGCTTACGGACTACCTGAAGGACTTCCTCTTCGACGAGCTCAGCGAGGACTACCTTAAAAAGGCAGGGGTCTATGATATTTTGAAAGACGTGCCGGTACCCATCAGAAGAACTGAGATGACCGGACTCACCGTGCTCAAGATCGCGCTGAACATGGCCTTCGTCATCGGCTGCGACCCGAACTTCAAGTACAGGGACAACTACGTACAGTACATCCTTAAGAACTTCGACAAAAGATTCAGCGACGGGCTTCTGGCCCAGGGCATGGACAGGGCGGAAAAGGGCGGCTTCGAAGAAGCAGTCATAGATTTCAGGGCGGCCATCCTGGTGGACCCGGACAACGCCAAAGCCTACTACTGCTACGGAAGAGGACTGAAGGACTGCTACGAAAAACTTTTGAGCGACGAGCAGGACCTGACTTCCGGCGTCCGCTATTCCTCAGAGACCGAGGACAAGGCAGGCCGCTACAAGGCCGAGTCTCTCGAGGCTTTCGAGGTGGCTACCATCAAGGATCCCGACATGGCAGACGCCTACTACTACCTAGGGTACGCCTACCTCAACATGGGACTTTACGTCAAGGCCAAACTAACATGGGAGACCTACGTGAAGCTCAGCCGAGGCGAGGCATATGAGAAACTGTCAGACAAGGCAAAACGCAGCGTGGACGACTCCGTGAAGGAGATCCGCCAGAGACTGGAACAGCTGGAGGAACCCGTCAAGATAGAGGAAGGATACAACATGATCCTCTCCGGCAAATTCGAAGACGGCATCAGAAAACTCAGACCCTACACTGAGACTGAGTTCAAAAGCTGGTGGCCCCTCTGGTTCTACCTGGGGACTGCCTACAGAGAACTGGCCCAGCAGAGCAGGGACGAACTCCTCAAAGCCGAGCCCGGCGCTGACCCCTCAAAAGATGAGGTGGTCGCCGCCGCATCCGAAGAGGCAGTCAAATGTTATCTCGAGGTACTGAAACTGAGCCCCTCCAACAAAGACGCCATGGAAGAGCTGGTCAAACTGTACAGATTCCTCGGGAACGAGGAAAAAGTCCGGAAATATGAGACCAAACTCAAGATCGTGGCGGAGAACGCAGAAGCCGACCGTGAACAGATGCGGAATCAGATGCAGAGAAATGCAGGCATCGCGAAACCAAATAAAATGAACTGATCGTCAAAGACCCGCTGAGGCGGGTCTTTTTGCGTGGGTGGGGCTGGTTTTTTGCACATGGATCGTATACGATTTCGGCATATTGCGCAGTATCGGATGCTGATATAAGATAACAAAACATGATGGTTGCATCAGTTTACTAGTAAAAGTGATGAACCGCTTTTTCACTAGTAAATTTTGAAGAGATATTACTAGTGAAAAGTTAAATATCAAAAAACACTAGTAATGAAAAGGGGCTCTTTACTAGTAAGATGCTGATTTCGCAAAAACACTAGTAATAATTGGCAGCGTCATTACTAGTGAATCTGAAAACTTAACAATTTAATAGTAAGCCATTGAAAATAATTACTAGTGAAATAGTCCAAATGAAAAAACGCTAGTAATTGGCACATAAATATTACTAGTGAAAATAAGATTCAGAGAATTCACTAGTAAAGGGGAGGGAAGATGAGATTATCACTTAATAATATGCGGCATAGAGCTGACATTTTGAGAAAGTACATATCCGATGCGGAGTCGGAATTGCCGGATAAGCCGGGACAGCGGATGAGAATCGGTGCGAGCCATGGAAAAATCCAGTATTTCACAGTCGGAGAAGGCGGTAAACTGTATATGATACCTAAAAACAATTTAGAGACTGCGAGACTTCTTGCCCAGCGAGATTATGATGAGCTGACCATGAAGCGCGCGAAAATAGAATTGAAGCGTCTGGAAGCTATGATGAATGTTTACGAACATGGTATCGCTGAGGACGTCTTTGACAAACTGCCGGCTGCACGCCGATCACTGGTCACGCCCATCATGATCCCGGATGACGAGTTCGTCAGGCAGTGGCTGGCGCAGCAATATGAAGGGCCGGGTTTCATGGATGGAGCCCCGGAGTTCTACACGGAAAGCGGGCTAAGGGTCAGGTCCAAGTCGGAGATCGCAATAGTCAACAAATATGAAACACTTGACATCCCGATGCTGTATGAGAAACCGATATTTCTGAAAGGATGGGGCGTGGTGTATACGGATTTTTCGCTGCTTAATGTGAGGCTGCGGAAGGAGTTCAAGCACGAGCATTTTGGGATGATGGATGATCCGGACTATGCGGAGGAGAACATCGCCAAGATCCACGCGTACGAGAAGAACGGCTATCTGCCGGGAAAGAATTTCATTGCTACGTTCGAAACGAAAAGCAAACCTTTCGACGTCAGAATCATAGATGAGATCGCAAAACAGTTTCTGCTGTAACAAAAGGGGTTTTTGAATAAAAAAACCCTTGACATGGACGATGGTCTTGTATATAATACCATTTGTCGCCGAACGAGGCGACATTATTCCGGAGTAGCTCAATGGCGGAGCAGGCGGCTGTTAACCGCAAGGTTGTGAGTTCGAGTCTCACCCCCGGAGCCATTTTTTCCGCAGACTGCACATCGCAGTTTGCGGAAATTTTTGCCAGATGGCACGGCATGCATATCCTGCCGGAGTGGCGGAATTGGCAGACGCACGGGACTTAAAATCCCGCGATCCTTACCGATCGTACCGGTTCGACCCCGGTCTCCGGCACCAGCATAGTCTGTCACAATTTGATATCGCGGGGTAGAGCAATTGGTAGCTCGTCGGGCTCATAACCCGGAGGTCGCAGGTTCAAATCCTGTCCCCGCAACCACGAACATTGAAGAAAGCCTGAAAATACTAGTGTTTCAGGCTTTTCGCTTTTTTGCCGGTCAGGTGTGCAAA
>JAEEGI010004234.1_pt1 | contig 33731 bp, 33 predicted proteins | sample 8958751 | NCBI WGS metagenome assembly JAEEGI01 (sample SAMN16246545, study PRJNA631951) | gut metagenome | biome: gut microbiome; feature: rumen; material: KS-attached | host: Bos | place: Iran: Karaj | collected 2018-10
CATCAGGATGGAGATCACGCTGACCACACCAATCGCTATCGAGCAGGGACTGAGATTCGCAATCAGAGAAGGCGGAAGGACAGTCGGATCCGGCGTCGTAGCAAGCGTTATTGAATAATTTCAATGATATCCGAAAGCAGCTGTAGCGATACAGCTGCTTTTTTGTCCGGAATGCCTCTTTTTTGTAATATTGCCATCCTTTTTTGTTGACAGTCATTGAAGGATATGGTAAATTATGCAAGGTGGCTCATAGAGCCCTTTTTAAGTTGCTTTTTTTTGCAACAATATGCTGGAGGATATATAGATGCGTGATCAGATAATACTTGCTTGCACAGAGTGCAAACAGAGAAACTACACAACAATGAAGAACAAGAAGAACACTCCCGATCGTCTTGAATATACGAAATTCTGCAAGTTCTGCAAGAAGCATACGGTTCACAGAGAGACAAGATAACTGATTCGGAGATAACTTATTATGGCAAAGACCGTTTTACTGGGAGAAGAAAAAGAAAAGAAAGAAAAAGCCCAGAAGAAGGCTGTAAAAGCTAACAAACAGAAGAACAAGAAGAGTATCGTACGCTGGTTCAAGGATATCTGGAGCGAACTCAAGAAGGTCACATGGCCTTCAAAGAAGGACCTCTTCAACTATACGCTGGCTGTCATCGCGGTCATAGTTGCTTTTGCCGTGGCTATCGGACTTATCGATTTCGGACTTAGCAGACTGTTCAGGCTTTTAATAGGCTCTTGATGAAAGAGAGGCTTTGGAGTGGAAAAGGATAATAAAGAACTTAACAACATCGAAAGCTCTAATGAAGAAGTCAAGGCACCGGAAGTAAAAAGAACGTTTATCAAGCAGGAAGAGACTGATAAGCCTTATTGGTATGCAGTCTATACCTATTCGGGATATGAGAACAAGGTAATGGATAAACTCCTCATGACGATGGAGAACAGCCCTGAACTTCAGGATCTCATACTCGATGTAAAGGTCCCGATGGAAGAGACCATCGAGATAAAGAACAACAAGAGGAAGCACGTTCAGAGGAAGATGTTCCCGGGCTATGTTATGGTCAAGATGCTCCTTACCGACGAGACCTGGTACAGAGTCAGGAACACTCACGGTGTTACCGGGTTCGTAGGACCGGGAAGCAGACCGATCCCGCTCACCGACGTGGAAGTCAGGACGATAGGTCTTGAAAACGTACATGTTGAGCTTGAAGTAGAAGTCGGAAACAACGTCGAGATCACATCCGGACCTCTTGAGGGCTTCGTAGGAGTCGTCACTGAGATCAATCAGGAAAAGGAAAAGGTCAAGGTCATGGTTTCCATGTTTGGAAGAGACACGGAAGTCGAACTTGATTTCGTCCAGGTCAAAAGGATCTGATAAACAGCAGAGATGCTTTTTATATGAAAGACCGTGATACACGGTCAGTGGGAGGGGAAATGCCGCCCGCTTTTACCACATTGCACATATTTAGGAGGTGTAACAATGGCAAAGAAGGTAACAGGACTTATCAAATTACAGATTCCTGCAGGCAAAGCAACGCCTGCTCCGCCAGTTGGACCTGCACTGGGCCAGCACGGAGTGAACATCATGCAGTTCACAAAGGAATTCAACTCAAGATCAGCAGCACCTGAGCTCGCAGGAATGATCGTTCCTGTAGTCATCACGGTTTATGCTGACAAATCTTTCTCTTTTATCCTTAAGAGCCCGCCAGCAGCTGTTCTTATCAAGAAGGCTTGCGGAATCGAATCCGGTTCTAAGGTCCCGAACAGAGACAAGGTCGCCAAGATCACAAGAGCACAGCTTGAAGAGATCGCTAACGTAAAGATGAAGGATCTCAACGCTGCCAGCCTTGATGCTGCAGTAAGCATGATCGCCGGAACCTGCCGCAGTATGGGCGTGACCGTAGTAGACTAAGGACTTAAGAGTGGGAGGCTAAATGCCGAATCACCACAGGAGGTAAAAACATGAAAAGAGGAAAAAATTATCAGGACAGTCTGAAACTGTACAATAAACTGACTCAGTACGATCTTGGAACCGCTATCGACACATGTCTTCAGACAGCTAAGGCCAAGTTCGATGAGACGATAGAGCTCTCAGTCAGGCTCGGAGTAGACCCGAGACATGCTGACCAGCAGGTCAGAGGAACCGTCGTTCTTCCTAACGGAACAGGTAAGAGCGTAAAAGTCCTCGTATTCGCACGCGGAGACAAGGCTACAGAGGCAAAGAATGCCGGAGCTGATTACGTCGGCGATATGGATCTTGTAGAGAAAATCCAGAAAGAGAACTGGTTCGACTTCGACGTTGCTATAGCAACCCCTGACATGATGGGTGTCGTAGGACGTATCGGTAGACTTCTCGGACCTAAGGGCCTCATGCCTAACCCGAAATCCGGAACAGTGTCCATGGACGTTGCAAGAGCAGTTGAGGAGACCAAGGCAGGTAAAGTCGAGTATCGTGTCGACCGTACCGCTATCATCCACTGCCCGGTCGGAAAGAAGTCTTTCCCGAAGGAGAAACTCGAGGAGAACATCACAGCTCTGATGCAGGCTATCGTCCGCGCAAAGCCGTCAGCAGCAAAGGGAACATATCTGAAGAGCATTTATCTCTCTTCCACCATGGGCCCAGGAGTGAGAGTCAATCCTCAGTCCTTCATGTAATCAGTTGACAAGCACATACTGATTACGTATAATTACTAAGGTTTTATATCCCAAGACAGTAGGTACAAAAGTAAATCCTACCGAGGAGCTATAAAAAAGGTGTATTTGACCTGTTTATCTTCTTGTCTTGGGATAAACAGGTTTTATTTTTTAGGAGGTAAGAAACTTGAAAGAAAGCACATTACAGGCAAAACAGCAGATCGTTGCCGGTGTTCAGGAACAGTTTTCAGGTGCTCACAGCCTCGTATTCGTTAATTACCGTGGACTCACAGTAGCTGAAGATACGGCATTCAGGGCAAAGATCCGTGAATCCGGAGCACAGTACAAGGTCATTAAGAATACAGTCATCAAGAGAGCAACAGAGAACCTTGGAGTTACCGGACTCGACGAGATACTGGAAGGCCCGACAGCTGTTGCTTACTCTTCTGACCCCGTTACCGCTGCAAAGGTAGTTGATGACTTCCTCTCAACGATCAAGAGAGATGACAAGAGCAAACTTCCGAGCATTAAGGGCGGAGTGTACGAAGGCAAGGCAATCGATGCCGAGGTTGTGAAGAAACTTGCTAAGACTCCTTCAAGAGAGCAGTCCATCGCAAGAATCATGGGAAGCTTGAATTCACCGATCTCAAGCTTTGTAAGAGCCCTGAACGAAATCAGGAAGAAGAAAGAAGAGGCTACAGCATAAGGGCTGTAAAAAACATTTTTTGGAGGATTATATAATGGATAGACAGCAGATTATTGAAGCTATTGAGCAGATGACAGTTATTGAATTAGCTGATTTAGTAAAAGAACTTGAAGAGAAATTCGGCGTTAGCGCAGCAGCAGCAGTAGTAGCAGCTGGTCCTGTTGCCGGAGCAGCTCCTGCAGCAGAAGAAGAGAAGACTGAATTCACAGTTGAGCTCACAGAGATCGGACCTGAGAAGATCAAGGTCATCAAGGTCGTTCGTGAACTTACAGGTCTTGGACTTAAGGAAGCTAAGGACCTCGTTGACAACGCTCCGAAGCCTGTCAAAGAGAACGTTCAGAAGGAAGAAGCTGAAGAAGTCAAGAAGAAGCTCGAAGAAGTCGGAGCAAAGGTTACACTCAAGTAATCACTTTCCTGAAAAGAAAAACAAAAAAGACCCGGGTCGATATTGAGGTGCCCCCCAAAAGTTAGACTTTTTTACTCTGGCGATTTTCGCCAGAGTTTTTCTATGCAGAAAGCATTTCGTTTCGGTACTCGATCGGGCTTCGATATCCTAAAGATGCTTTTCCACGTTTCTCATTGTAATAACATATATATTTGTCGATCGCGTCTTTGAGCTCTTCAAAGCTGTTGTATACATGACCGTAATACATCTCCTGTTTCATGATACCAAAGAAGTTCTCCATGGGAGAATTGTCATAGCAGTTGCCTTTCCGGGACATGCTCTGAAAGATCCGATTCTTCTTCAATTCATATCTGTAGACAGCCATTTGGTATGCCCAGCCTCGGTCTGAATGAAATGTACGCCTGTATTTGCAATCGTTGGTCGCTTCGATGGCCTCATTGAGTGCTGCCATTATGCTGTTTGCGGAAGGTTTCTTTGAGATCCCGTAGCTCAGTATCTCCAGATTCCACATATCCATGAACGGATCCAGATACAGCTTTCTGATCGAGATCCTGCCCTTGTCATCCGTCTCGTAATACTTAAACTCCGATGTATCTGTAGTGATCTTCTGATGAGGGATACAGGTCCTGAACCGCCTGTTCACTCTGTTGGGAGCTATCCTTCCCACAACACCTTTGTATGTACTGAATCTTCGGCTCTTTCTGGTATATGAGGTGATCTGCAGACCGTACTTCTTGAAGATTCGATGGATACGCTTCCTGTTGACGATCAATCCCTGCTTTCTGAGTTCCCCGTGCATCCGCCGATAGCCATAATCCTTGTGTGTTTCTCGGATCTTCTGAATCTTCTGCAGCAGCTCTGCATCCGGATCTTCATCGTTAAATCGCTTCTGCCAGTACATATACGTGGCTTTTGGTAGACCGACTACTGCGAGAATGTTCTTTAGTCTGTATTCTCCTCGGAGGCTGTGGACGATTCTCGCTGTTCTTTCAGAAGTCTTTCCTCTTCTAAACGCAACCTCCTCGCTTCTTTTAAAAAGGCATTCTCGATCCTCAGTCTAAGGTTCTCCTCCTGCAATTGCTTCAGAAGTTCCTTTTGTTCATCGGAATCGCCTTTCTCGATATCACGAATGACTTTCTCTTTGTCCATGGATCGTTTCCTGCCTTTCTGCTTTTCCCTCAGTGCTTCTGGTCCTGCACTTCTGTAGGCCTTTACCCAACTAAAGATTCTCACAGGATCAGTCATTCCCACCTGAAGTGCAAGTTGCTGATATGACATTTCACCTGTCAGATACAACTCTACTACATGAAGCTTGAATTCGAAAGAGTACGTTTGTATCTGTCTGCTCCTCAGAAGGCTTTCTTCACCATACTGCTTGTAATTTTTAATCCATTTTTTAATACATGAGCATCCTACACCATATTTCTTTGCCAAGGACATGGCACTGCCATGTCCGCTTAAATACTCCATTACGATCTTACGTTTTAATTCAAAGCTATGTTTCGCCATATTAAAATGACCCCCTCTGGTTAGATTTTGGTCTAACTTTTGGGGGTCAGTTCATATGGATCCGGGTCTTTTTTGCATGCAACAGTACTATTTAGAACGGGATTTTCTTCTTTTTACGCAGGCGTGGGAAAACATGGGAAAAAAGGAGCGATATAGTATATAATATCAATGCGGCCGGAGACGGCCGTATGAGATACATGAGGTAAAAAGAATGCTGGAACTCAAGAACATATCATTCAGAGTAGATGAAGACGGACAGACAAAAGACATAATTCAGGATATTAATCTCACTATCCCGGACAGCAAGATAGTGGTGGTCACGGGACCGAACGGAGGAGGTAAGTCCACCCTTGCAAGGCTTATAGCGGGAATAGAGAAACCTTTGGAGGGACAGATCATCTTCAAGGGGCAGGATATAACGGAACTCGGGATCACCGAAAGGGCAAATCTCGGCATATCATTTGCATTCCAGCAACCGGTCAGGTTCAAGGGTATCACTGTCTACGATCTTCTCAAGATAGCTTCAGGCAAGACCGTAAGCTTCGGAGAAGCCTGTAATCTTCTCTCGTTCGTAGGTCTCTGCGCAAGAGATTATATCAGAAGAGAAGTCAATTCCAGTCTTTCAGGAGGAGAACTCAAGAGGATAGAGATAGCGACCATCCTTGCAAGAGGCGGTGAACTGGCCATATTCGACGAGCCCGAGGCAGGGATCGATCTATGGAGCTTCCAGAACCTCATAGAAGTCTTTGAGAATCTGAGACGCAAGATAGAGAAGAGTTCGATAATAATAATCTCCCATCAGGAGAGGATCCTTAACATAGCCGATGAGATCATAGTCTTAAAGGACGGCAGGATAGACAAGAAAGGACCAAGGGAAGAGATACTTCCTCAGCTCATAGGAACAAGCTCCATGGTGAGCTATTGCAGGCAGGATATATAAGGAGGGGAAAGAAATGGCAAAACTTGGAGAAGTCGAGAAAAGATTGCTGCAGGAAGTGGCCGATCTTCACACCATTCCTGAAGGAGCATACAATATCAGAGCAAATGGCGTTTCTGCCGGAAGGATGTCATCGGCCAACATAGACATACAGCCAAAAGAAGACGGCAAGGGTCTCGATATCTACATCAAGCCGGGAACGAAGAAGGAAAGCGTCCATATTCCCGTAGTCCTTACGCAGACAGGACTCAAGGAAGTCGTATACAATGATTTCTATGTAGGTGAGGACTGCGACGTGCTGATAATCGCCGGCTGCGGAATAGACAACTGCGGCTCTCAGGATTCCCAGCATGACGGAATACACCGTTTCTTTGTCGGAGCCAATTCAAAGGTCAAATATGTGGAAAAGCACTTTGGTTCAGGCACCGGAAGAGGGAAGAGGATACTCAACCCTGTGACCGAAGTCCATCAGGATGAGAACAGCTATATGGAAATGGAGATGGTCCAGATCAAAGGCGTCGATGATACTTTAAGGGATACTACGGCAGATCTCAAAGCCGGAGCAAAGCTCATAGTAAGGGAGAGGCTCATGACCGACGGAGATCAGAATGCTGTCAGCACTTATGTGGTTACTCTTGACGGAGAGGGATCTAATGCCGATGTGGTGTCGAGATCTGTCGCAAGGGGTCATTCATATCAGAAGTTCGATGCTAAGATACTGGGAAATGCACCATGTCACGGACATACGGAATGCGATTCCATCATCATGGATGAAGGAAGGATACTTGCAGTTCCCGGCCTTGAAGCCAACTGCGTGGATGCGGAGCTCGTTCACGAGGCGGCAATAGGAAAGATCGCGGGAGACCAGCTCGTAAAACTGATGACTCTCGGCCTTACCGAACATGAGGCTGAGGAGCAGATAATCAACGGATTCCTGAAATAAGAATATACAGATAAAAAAACGGCATTGCATGAGAACATGCAATGCCGTTTTCATCTCAATGGATATCAGTTCAGTTTTCGGCCTTATATGTCTTTACTTCCATCCATACATTGTTCCATTCGGTAAGGGTATCCTTGTCGAGGTCTACGAAGTATTTGCATCTAGCAAGCTGCTCGGGTGTGATGAGGTATGCCTCATTGTTAAGAAGCTCATCGTCGAGGAGCTCTATTGCCCCGACGTTCGGAGTAGTATATGCAAGGTACTCGGTATTCTTGGCTGCGATCTCAGGAACGCAGAGGAAGTCCAGGAACTTCTCTGCAGCCTCTTTATACTCGCAGTTCTTCATTATGACTATGTTGTCTACCCAAACGTTGCTGCCTTCATCCGGGACCACATAACCGAGGTCCGGATTCTCGATGATAGCTTCAGCTACAGTACCGGAATAATCTACTGCGAGAGCCACGCTTCCGCTTATCATGTCAAATTTGATATTGTCAGTGCCGTATGCAACAACAAGAGGCTTCTGCTTTTTCAGGAGTTCTCCTGCTTCCTTCAGCTCATCGAGATTCGTTGTATTGATATCGTATCCCAGATAGGCAAGAGCAACCATGAGAGAGTCTCTTATGGAATCATACATCATGATATTCTGTGAATACTTTTCATCCCAGAGAATGCCCCAGCTGGTAACAGGTTCCTTGACGAGCGTCTTGTTGTATACGATACCGACGGTTCCCATAACGTAGGGGATGGAATACTTGGATTCAGGATCATAGGTCCTGGTGGAGGAAGCTTCCTCGATATACTTGAAGTTGGGGATATTTGCCAGATCCAGCTCTGCAAGGAGCCCCTCTTTGATCATCCTCTCTACCATGTAGTCGGAGGGGAACAGTATATCCACCTTGCTGCCCTCAGTCGAGCAGATCGTGTACATCTCCTCATTGGAAGTAGTTGTGGTAAGGTTGATCTTGATGCCGGGATTCTCTTTCTCGAATTCCTTTACGACATCGGGGTCCATATAATCGCCCCAGTTAAGGACATTAAGAGTAATGGTATCCTTCTTGCTGCAGGACATTACCGCAGGGATCACCATCATGAGTACGAGTGCAAGTGCAATTATTCTTTTCATTGTTGACTACCTCCAGTTTATTTCTTTATCCGTGCCTGTCTGACGTTCTGCTGTCTGATGGAACGGATATTTATTATTACCAGCAGTGTGACCACTATGATGAACATTATGGTCGACAGTGCATTGATCTCGGGATTTATACCCACCTTTGCCATGGAATAGATATAGATGGAAAGGTTGCTTACTATTCCCTGTGATGCAAAGAAGCTGATGACGAAATCATCGAACGACATAGTGAATGCCATTATGAATCCGGACACTATTCCCGGCATGAGCTGGGGTATTATCACCTTTCTTATCGCATATGCAGGGGTGGCGCCCATATCTAGAGCAGCTTCGTACAGGTTCTTGTCCATGCCCCTGAGCCTCGGCATGACCGAGAATATGACATAGGGGATATTGAACATTATGTGGCTTATCAGCATGGTACCGTAGCCCCTCGGGATCTTCAGGAATATGAAGAACAGAAGGAGAGAGATACCCGTGACTATGTCTGCATTCACCATTGGGATCTGGGTAATATTGATCACCAGGCTCTTGCTCAGTTTCTTGAAATCGTTTATTCCTATTGCTGCCAGAGTTCCCACAATGGTAGCTACTACGGAAGATATGACGGCTATCGAGACCGTGACCCATATACTGTTAAGTATCAGCGGATTGGTGAAAAGCTTCTGATACCATGAAAGGGTGAAACCATTCCATTTGACCATGGACTTCCCGCTGTTGAACGAGAAGATCATGAGCACGAATATCGGCAGATATATGAATATCAGAAGGATGGCAAGATAGAATCTTTTGCAGAAATTGATGAATTTCGTCATATCAGCCACCTCCCGGTATCAGATCGTCATCGCTCTTTCTTACTAGAGCCATGCTCAGCAGCATCATTATCATCATGACTATTGCAAGGGCTGAACCGGTGTTCCAGTCCTTGAGCAGCATGAAGTTGTTCTCCAGCAGGTCTCCGAACATCATCGTCTGGCTTCCTCCAAGGAGCCTTGAGATGACAAAGGTGCTTACTGCCGGCATGAAAACCATCGTTATCCCTGTTATGATCCCGGGCTTTGTGAGAGGGAAGACCACTCTTAAAAGTGTCTGCCATCTGTTGGCTCCGAGATCTTCGGCAGCCTGCACGAGACTGTTGTCTATCTTCGTGAAAGAAGTATAGATGGGAAGGAGCATGAACGGCAGGAAGTTGTATACAAGTCCGAATATGACCGCACCTTCCGTATATAGCATCCTGTGTGAGCCCAGCCCCAAAGTCTGAAGGAGCTTGTTCAAGGGACCGTTCGAGTCCAGTATGGCTCTCCAGGCATAAGTCCTTAGCAGGAAGTTCATCCACATGGGAAGCATGAACAGAAGGTTCACTATGCTTCCTATCCTGGATTTGAGCTGCCAGAGGAACAGAGCCGCCGGATAGGCAAGGAGCAGGCAGAGCACAGTTGTTATGAGTGCATACTCCATTGACAGAAGGAGCACGGACATGCTGGAGCCAGACAGCGCAGATTTTATGTATTTGTCCGTCAGTATCAGAGCTCCGCTCTCGGTCCTTGTAATGAATGCATAGAACAGTATGAGCAGCAGCGGTATGACGGTGAAGATCACCATCCACACCAGATAAGGAGCGGCGATGTACTTTCTCTTGTTCATTTTGCTCCTTTCTCAGCCTATGCTGTCGTACTGGGATCTGTCCATGATGTGTATGTCATCCGGCTCCAGATGTATTCCGAGCCTGCTTCCGACATCGGCAGAATGGATGGACTGGATGAGCCATTCAAAGCCTCTGTCATCCACCAGCCTGATCTCATAATGGACTCCCATGAACACTATGGAAGTCACAACTCCGTTTATGGTGTTCTCTGTGGGAGGAACGAGCTTGACATCCTCGGGCCTTACCACTACCATTATCGGATCATCGTTATTGTAGCCTCTGTCGACGCAGCGGAAGTCCTTGTCCGAGAAATGGACCAGATAGTCTTCCTTCATGATGCCGGGGATGATATTGCTCTCTCCGATGAAGTCCGCTACGAAAGAGTTGATCGGTTCGTTGTAGATATCCTGAGGAGTGCCTATCTGAAGTATCCTTCCGCTGTCCATCACTGCGATGGTGTCAGACATCGAAAGAGCCTCCTCCTGGTCATGTGTTACATATACGAAGGTGATGCCAAGCTGTTTCTGCATCCTCTTGAGCTCGAGCTGCATCTCTTTTCTGAACTTGAGGTCCAGAGCACCAAGAGGTTCATCGAGGAGCAGGAGCTCTGGCTCATTTACGAGGGCTCTTGCGATCGCGACTCTCTGCATCTGGCCTCCTGAAAGCGTATCGACGGATCTTTTTTCGTATCCTGAGAGTCCGACGAGAGCCAGCTTCTCCTCGACCTTCTTCTTTATCTCATCCTTCGGCAGTTTCTTTATCTTCAGTCCGAAAGCGACGTTGTCGAATACGTCGTAATGGGGGAAGAGAGCATATCTCTGAAATACCGTGTTCAGCCTGCGCTTGTACGGAGGTACGTCCACTATGGATTTTCCCTCGAAGAGGATGTCTCCTGAAGTGGGAGCCTCAAAACCTCCGAGGAGCCTTAAGAGTGTGGTCTTTCCGCAGCCCGAAGGCCCCAACAGCGTGACGAATTCATTCCTCTTTATATAGAGATTGATATTGGAAAGGACTTCGACACCGTCGAATTCCTTGGATACGTTCTTAATAAGTACGAGTCTGTCTTTCTCCATTTCTGTCCTCCCTTATCAGAAGCTCGGCGGAGTGGAGACCCATATGAGCCTCAGTTCCTTCTTGCCGCGGTTCTCTATGAAATGAGTCTCGTTTGCCTTGTAATAGAAGGATACGCCCTTCCTTATCTTGAATATGTCGTTTCCTATGTGTAAAAGTCCGTGTCCCGAGAGGACATATCCGAATTCCTCTCCCTCGTTGGGATCGAGGACGTCGGAGGATGCTCCCGGTTCCAGGACCAGCATTATCGGTTCGGCGACGTTCTTCTGTGCATTCGGCACGAGCCAGGTGATCTCCCTTCCGTTGTCGGACTTGACGAACATGTCGTCCTCGGTGAAGATGATCTTTTCATCCTGTTTCTCCTGGAAGAATTCACCGGGAGTGGTGCCAAGGCACTCGAGTATGTCTATGAGGGTTATTATGGAAGGAGATGTGAGATTGCGTTCAAGCTGGGAGATGAATCCCTTTGAAAGCTCGGCCCTGTCCGCAAGCTCTTCCTGTGTGAGGCCGTATTTGAGCCTCAGGTTCTTGATCTTTGCACCGATATCCATCACTTTCCTCCTCTATTCTAAATATTTTGTTTACTATTCCTAAACAAGCAAGTTTATTACAGCAGATGGGGTTATGCTTGTCATTAAAAATCGGCATAATCCACGGATTTTGCACATTTAATTCGGCAAAAGAAAAATCCCTTTAAAATAAGGGATTTTCAGTTGTCTTATGTATGATCTGATTAAATAAACTATGAGCAGAAGTTTAGTATTGATAAACAGGAGGGACCTTCATCATTCTCCGTCGTCCGTCTTTGATGAGACAGGTTCGGAAGAGGGTACATCGGATGAAGCGATCTCGGATGAGATGATCTCAGAGGAAGCATATTCCTCTCCGCCCTCTTCTCCCTCATCCTCATATTCATCTTCAGGGATCTCGAGCACACATGCCTGGGTGAGACCTCTCGGAGTAAATGTGGTATCCTCGTGACCTGTCACGTATACCGTGCCGTCAGATGTTACTCCCATGGTGAAGTTATTGCCTGCAGCTATGGCGACTATGTCTGTCCATTCGGAGACTTCACACTGTCCGTATGCATTGCTGCCGGTAGCTACCACGGTCCCGTCACTCTTAAGTCCTACGGAATGGTGTTCGCCAGCAGCTATGTCTACTATGTTTCTCCAGGAGGAGACGTTAAGCTCTCCGTACTCTGCCTCGAACCATCCCTTTGCAGCGTAGACTCTTCCGTCTGCGGTCAGGCCAAGGATGAAGTTCGTAATATCTCCCTTGATCATCACCATATCAGACCATTTTGAGACCTCGTCGAAGGTCGCCCGGACTCTGTCCGGATAACCGAACTCTTCAGCATCGGGGAGAGATACCGTGCCGTTCTCTTTTATTCCGAATACTGCCATCCTGTCATAAATGCCCTTTATGTCAGAGGCGGTAAGTCTGTCTATGGTCTCCTGGGATACTTCCGTGAGGTTGAATATTATGCTTCCGTCAGTCTGGAATCCGACTATCGCATTGTCCATCTTGTCGAGCGATGCGACCTCTATCCATGAGGACACCTGAGGAGGCTCTGTGGAGGTCACTCTCGTATACTGTGAATAGCTCACCTCTCCGTCCGGTCTCAGGGCTACGATGTAGTCCTGCAGCATTATGAAGGAATCGGAGTTCGTGAGGGCTACGTCCGGAGCAAACGGTGAAGAATATTCCAGGTACTGTATGTCAAGTTCGCTTGTCCTCACTGCAAAGTAGTTGTTGTATGCGTTCATTATGCCTTCATATTTGATGGCCTGTTCTATGAGAGGCTTCAACTGCTCTTTTAAGAGATCCTTTGCGGTGCTGAAGTCTCCGGCTTTCTGGAGATAGGGGATGGCCTCCCTTCCCTTGCCATTGTCTATGAGATCCATTCCCTTCTTGAGGTTGAAGAACGGATAGAACATGTAGTTATAGAGGAGGAAGACTATTATGAGTATGGCGATGACAGTGAGGGTCACTCTTATGAGGTGGCTTGTCCTGTCAGTGATGGCCTGATTCTCCTTGACCTCTGAAGCCCTGGTCCTGTTCTCTATGAATTTCTGGATGGCCTCCTCCTTACCGATCGGTCTCTGATAGAGCTTGGTGGCGACTATCGTCTGACCCTTGAAGTTCATCTTTCTGAAGAAGATGCTGAAGAGGAGCCAGAATATTATTATGAAGAGCATTATGACGGCTATGGAAACGATGTATCCGAAATAGGAGATGCCGCCCTTAACCAGTGCCTTCAGCGCGAAGATCGCTCCTGTCATCAATGCGATGAACAGGACTGCCGCAACAGCTATGAAGACGATCCTTCCGACCCTGTTCTTCTTTATGTAATCGGAAAGGAACCTCTCCTGATCCTTATGTTCGTCGAAATATGCCTTTACTGCCTCTCTGGAATTTCTCTGTTCATCAGCCTTCTCAGATGAACGGACCTTCTCGTTTATGGATGAATTGAGTGAGGAAACGGTCTCCCTGATCTCCTGGAAAGAGGAGGGAAGCGCATCCTCGGGATCCTTGAGGGACTGCTCTGCGGAAGTTATTAGAGACTCTTCCGCTTCAAAGAGTTTTGAGAGTATGGAATTGCCCCTGTCGATCCCCTTGAGGTCGTTTTCGGAAAGGGTCTGCAGCGATGAGTTGCAGACGTTCATGATCCCGGTGACCAGGGATACGTCCATATCCTTTTTCTCGTTCTTTCCCGGGATATGGCTCCTGATGATGTTCGTGAATATAGCATAGAGGTTCTTGAGTTTTCCGTAGTACTCCTTCTGGGAGATACTGCCGTCGGAATACTCCTGACGCAATTCCCTGAGTCCCTGCCTCAGCTCTGAAGAAGAAAGTTCTCCGGTTCCCATCGATGTCAGCGCCCGGTAGATCTTAAGGCTCGGATCGGAAGACGACGGATCATCCTTCATGATGAGTCTCGATGCTTCTCCGAATCTGGAAGATAAGAGGAGTTTCCTTAAAGGTGCAGTGTCATATGAAGGGGTCTCGGATACGGAGATCTCGCTTTCTTCCTTAACATCTGAACTTTCAGGCTCTTCCGCTTCAGTAACGGTATTCTCGGTAACGGGAGTTTCCTGAGCTTCTTCCTGCACATCAAACACATGCCCGCATGACGGGCATGTCAGTGTCTTTTCATTTTCATCTCTCTCAAATGCATTTCCGCAATTGGGACATACTGTCTGTGACATCATCTGCCTCCGTATGGATATATGGAAAGTAAATTCACAAAAGTCGTGTTCATTTTATAACAAGGAGGGGATGTATACAAGTTAACAATCCGTTACGGAGAAAGGCACAAAAAACAGGCCTGCTGACTGCAGGCCTGTCGGAATGTGCTTTAATCAGGCTTTTCCGTTGCATCCGAGGACGTCAACGATCTTGTGCTTGACCATGTTCTTGATGGCGGTCCTGCCGTCGCCAAGATACTGTCTCGGGTCGAAGTGATCCGGATGTTCCACGAAGTGCTTGCGGATGCTTGCGGTCATGGCGACTCTGAGGTCACTGTCGATGTTGATCTTGCAGACTGCCATCTTGGCTGCCTGACGGAGCTGCTCTTCCGGGATACCTACTGCATCAGGCATCCTTCCGCCATGTTCGTTGATGATCTTGACGAATTCCTGAGGAACGGATGAAGCGCCGTGAAGAACTATCGGGAAGCCCGGCAGACGAGCTGCGACTTCTTCGAGTATGTCGAAACGGAGGGGAGGAGGAACGAGTATGCCTCTCTCATCGCGTGTGCACTGCTCTTTCGTGAACTTGTATGCTCCATGGCTGGTTCCGATTGCTATTGCGAGTGAGTCGACTCCTGTCCTTGTTACGAATTCTTCGACGTCTTCCGGTCTTGTATAGGAAGATGCTGCATGGGAGACCTTTACGTCATCCTCGATGCCTGCGAGGGTACCGAGCTCAGCCTCGACGACTACGCCGTGATCGTGAGCATATTCGACTACCTGCTTCGACAGAGCGATGTTGTCCTCAAAGGACTTGGAGGATGCGTCGATCATTACGGATGTGAAACCGCCGTCGATGCAGCTCTTGCAGAGTTCAAATGTATCACCGTGGTCAAGATGTACTGCGATAGGAAGTGCGAAACCTGCGGTCTGTTCTGCGTCCTCTATTGCAGCTTCGATGAGCTTCATCAGGTAGATGTGCTTTGCATATGAACGAGCGCCCTTGCTGACCTGTAAGATTAAAGGTGCATGCTCTTCGATTGCTGCGTCGGCGATCCCCTGGACGATCTCCATGTCGTTTACGTTAAAAGCACCGATGGCATATCCGCCATCATAAGCCTTTTTAAACATTTCCTTCGTTGTTACTAAAGGCATAATTTTATCCCCTTTCGAGCAAAACATTTCTATCTATATTTTGCCATAGAATGAAAAAACGTCAAGGATTTTGCCCGGGAAAGCCAAGCCTCCTGGGTCCCTTTCTCATACGTTATCGGGCAACTAACGATGTTGAAAAACGGGACTTCGTATAATATAATAAATTAGGTTCATATGACTGTTAAAAATAAGGTAGTTTTACCTATAAAAATCAGGAGGAATTTTACATGTCAGTAAAAGTCGCAATTAACGGTTTTGGTCGTATCGGTCGTCTTGCTTTCAGACAGATGTGGCAGGCTGAGGGATATGAAGTGGTCGCCATCAATGACCTTACTGATCCTAAGATGCTGGCTCACCTTCTCAAATATGACAGCTCCCAGGGACGCTATGGTCATGAAGTAGAAGCTAAGGAAGGATCCATCGTAGTCGACGGAAAAGAGATCACCATCTACAAGGAAGCTGACGCAAGCAAGCTGCCGTGGGGAGAACTCGGAGTAGACGTAGTGCTCGAGTGCACAGGTTTCTACACCAGCAAGGCTAAGGCAATGGCACACATCAATGCCGGAGCAAGAAAAGTCGTCATCTCCGCACCTGCAGGAAACGATCTTCCTACAATCGTATACAATGTCAACCATGAGACATTGAAGCCGGAAGACAACGTCATCTCCGCAGCAAGCTGCACCACGAACTGCCTTGCACCTATGGCATTCGCACTTAATAAATACGCTCCCATCCAGTCCGGAATCATGACCACAGTCCATGCTTATACCGGAGACCAGATGGTCCTTGACGGTCCTCACAGAAAGGGCGACCTCAGAAGAGCAAGAGCTGCTGCTATAAACATCGTTCCTAACAGCACAGGCGCTGCAAAGGCAATCGGACTCGTTATCCCTGAGCTCAACGGAAAGCTCATCGGATCCGCTCAGAGAGTTCCTACACCTACAGGTTCAACAACTATCCTCGTAGCTGTGGTAAAGGGCAAGGATATAACAGTTGAAGGCATCAACGCTGCAATGAAGGCTGCTCAGAATGAGTCCTTCGGATATACCGAGGAACCCCTCGTATCCAGCGACGTCATCGGAGAGACCCACGGATCACTGTTCGACGCTACACAGACCATGGTAGCAAAGATCGATGATGAGACCTATCAGGTACAGGTCGTTTCCTGGTATGACAACGAGAACAGCTACACCAGCCAGATGGTTCGTACGATCAAATACTTCTCAAACGTTAGATAAGATATATCACAAAGAATATGACCGGTCTCTTTATTGAGACCGGTCTTTTATTGAATGAAAATGCCGCACATGTGTGCGGCATATTTATTATTTTCCTTCTGTTCAGCCACCGTATGGGGGCATGTTCTGACCATACGGCTGACCGTACTGATCATATGGCTGGCTGTACTGGGGAGGGTAATAGCTCGGGGGCATGAGACCGAGATCCTTGTTCCTCTGTGAGAACACGAAGAATGCAATGAGGAAAGGGAATATCACGGAGAGTACCGTGAATACCGTCGCATTCGAAGGGTCGCAGGACTTAAATATCTTATGGAGACTTATGTATTCGAATACCGCAAGGATGATCCCAAGCACCAGAAGTACCATCGACAAAAGGAACAAAAGCAAGATGAGCCCGGTCATTTTGAGAATGGAATCATCATAATAGCCCCCGCCGAAACCGTAGGAGAATGCCATCACCAGAAAATAGAGTGCGATGGGCACCACTATTATCGATACGGCTGCGACAGCGATGGTGAAGCCGAGAAGTATCTTCCTGTATTTCGTCACCCTGTTCTCAGCCACGAACCTGTAGTGGTCTGCAAGAGAACCTATGATCCACATGTTGCCGATGGGGAGCCATGCGAGCCATGCGGATTTGATGCCTCTTCTGGTTGCGAGGGTGTACAGACCGATCGCAAGGAAGACATAGATCGTTACAGAAAGAGCTAACGAAAGCAGGTTGCCAACGGATGCAAGCTTGGCATACCTTGAAAGAATGGATCCGTAATTGTACATTTCAGACCTCCAATGCATCATTTTTTCTAAATGATAGCACAGAGAACGGCATTAAAAAAGCCTCAGTCCCGCACAGAAGCGGGAAAGAGGCAAAACGATGGGCTATTCCGTTAAGGCTGCCGGGTTTCCGGCGACCGTATATATATTATGCACGGAGCCGCTGAAAGTCAATAAGAAAAAGGAGAAGTCAGAAGATATCCGTAAAGTATCGGTGAACAAAAGAGAGGATCGGTTGACAAAGTCCCTTTTCGCGATAGTATATAAACATATCAACGGAGGTAAAGATGAAGAACATCCTAAGAAGAGCATTTCTGACCATTCTGGCTGCGGCCCTCATACTGACCGTACTTTTTTCATGTGCAAAAAAGGAAGATGAGATCCTCAACGGAGACGAGGAGGCAGTCAAGACTGCGGGAAAGATAAGAGTGCTCGTTTGTGCGGAGAATCCTCCCTTTGAATTCCTTGCGGGGGAAGACGTTGTCGGGGCAGACGTGATCTTCGCTGAGGCCATCGCTGACGCATTCCATGTGTCAGTGGAGTTCGTGACAGGCAATTTTGCCGACCTCGAAGACATGCTCATAAACGGTGAAGGAGACATAATAATCTCCTCATATCCGGCGACCCATGTGGTGCATAAGGAACTCACCGTGAGCGAACCGTATCATTCCGATTCCCTTTATGCGATAGTGAAGGAAGCAAGCGAGATTACGAAAGAGGAAGACCTCAAGGGAAAGATAATAGGTGTCCAGACAAAGACTGAGGCTCAGCTGTTTGCGGAAGATCATCTGAACGCAAAGCATATCGAAACCTATGAGTTCATATCGGACGCCCTCGCTCCCCTCAAGAACGGGACTCTGGAGGCAGTCATAACCGACAAGGCCAGTTCGGCGATCCTTCAGGAAGAGGCAGGAGACGGATACAGGAGGATCTACATCGGAGGCCATTCCGATGATTACGTGGTGATCATGAGGGAAGGTTCCGACCTCAAGGCCAGGATCAATTCCATAATCACCGACTATTTCAAGAACCAGGATTTCATGGAGATCGTACCCAGGTTCACGATGAGGACCGAGGAAGAGAAACAGGAAGAGAACGAAGGAGAATGAAACTCCTTTACAGGTCTAAACAAGATACCGCCTTTCGGCGGTATTTTTACTTTTTGATAACACTCTGTTCACACGGCACACGGTCCGGAGTGCCCCTCCGTTATGGAATTAACACTTTCTTTGTAATATAATTATAAAGAATAACCATATCCTGAGGGGGACACGCGTCCCTCATCCAATCATTCGGAGATAAGGAGAACGTTGTATGGAAAAGAAGAAGAAATCCGTATGGTTTCTGGTCATATGCCTGCTGCTCTGCCTGATACTTCTGGCGGCGTCTGGATTCCTGGCATTCATATCACTTACAGACAAGGGAGACGGAGATATACCGTCCATGTTCGGTTACGGAGTCATCTCGGCAAACGGGGTCTACGAAGGAGTCAAGAAGGATTCCCTCGTAATAGTGAAAGAGGTCAGCGAGCAGGAACTCAGAGTGGACAACGTTATCGCATTCTATAACAATGACGGAACTGACAGTCCTTTCTATCTTGCCAACATTCTGGAGATACTTGAGGACGGAACGTACATCGTATATGTCGGAAAGGACTATGGCGACATATCCATGAAGTTCTCCGACATGAAGGGAAAGGCGGAGTATTACGTGGAAGGTGCAGGCTCCGTGCTGGATATCTTCCAGGGCAGATACGGAGTCCTCATATCATTCGGCCTTGTCATACTCTTCATACTGTTCCTTGTGCTCATAATCGCGAACATCATCGGAAACAAGAGGTTCAACAGAGAACTTGAAGAGTATTACGAAGAGAAGGAAGAAAAAGAGATCGAAGAGGACGACAGCGACTACGAATATATAGATGAAGAAGAAACTCCGGAAACAAGAGAAGTTCCCGTGAGCGAGGAGACTGAAGAGGAGACGGAGATCACATCTGAAGAAGGACCTGCTGCTCCTGAAGAGACTGGAGAACAGATTCCGGTACCGGTGGAAGAACCCAAAGAAGAGCCGGCGGAAGAAACTGTCAAGGAGGAAGTGCCGGAAACACCTGCCAGGGAAGAGCCGGCTGAAGATACAGCAGAGATATCCATAGAGGTCGATGACAGCATCTCTTCCGAGAGTGTTCTTGACATAGCTCTTGCAAGGGAGATGGAGTTCAGGGAAGAATATCCTGATTTCGAACCTGAAGAGAGGGAATTTGAAGAGAGCCTGACTGAGACCGTTGACGAGCCTGTTGCGGAGGATGTTGCAGGTTCGCCTGCAGACGAGCCCTGCGCTGAAGAGGAATCTGTGCAGGATGAAGAGCCCATGGCTGCAGAAGAACCAGTTCAGGAAGTACCAGCTCCCGTACCTGCCGAAAATAAAGAAATGACTGTCGAGACTTCCTCATTCGTAAAGGGTTCCTTCGGAAAGGACAGGGTCAGTTTCGAAGTGGCCTGCGATGAAGACTCCGCTGAGATCATAAAGAGCAGAGTCGATGAAGAAGCAAAGAAACGCAACAGGTTCGGGCTGTTCACCTCTATCAGCCATTTGGACGGATGTGTGGTAAAGGTCTGGTGTGAATGGGAGGATGTCCTGTTCGTTTCCCAGATCATTTCCCAGGTGAAGAGGTCAGGGAACGGAGACATCCTTTGATGGAAAAGACCATTAAACTATTAAGCGGACTGGAGATACCGAAAGTATTCTTCGGGACCTACAGGATACATGACAGAGATGACGCAGTGGAAGTCGTCAAAAATGCGGTTGCAGCAGGCTACCGCGGATTCGATTCCGCCACGTTTTATGCGGATGAGGATGAAGTGAGGAGAGGACTCGAGCTCTCAGGCAAAAGGGATGAATGCCTTGTCACCACTAAGGTCTGGAACGACGTAAAAGGGTACGACGGCGTCATGAGGGATTTTGAAGAGAGTGAGAAGAGACTCGGCAGAGTGGACATCTACATGCTCCACTGGCCTCTCAGGGAATTCTCCGAAAGATGGAGGGCGCTTGAGGATCTGTTCCTTGACGGAAGAGTCAAGGCCATAGGCGTGAGCAATTTCAAGAAGCATCACATAAACGAGCTCATGCGTACGGCAAGGATCCTTCCGATGATAGACCAGATAGAGGCTCACTGCAGATTCATGGATTATGAGACTATCAGATTCTGCCAGGAGAACGCCATAGCAGTACAGGCTTGGAGGCCTCTCATGAGGACCGGGGATATGCTTCAGGACGAGGGCATAGCAAAGATAGCGGCAAGGCACGGCAGGACACCTGCCCAGATCTGTCTCAGGTTCCTCCTGGAAAAGGGAGTGTGCGTGGTACCTAAGACCGTTAGAGAGGAAAGGATGAGGGAAAACATCGATCTGTTCGATTTTTCTCTGACGACGGAAGATCTCATATATCTTCAGTCGCTGAATTATGGAGAAAGGACGGCAGGAGACCCGGACGAGGTCTTTGAATGAAGAAGGTATGGCAAAGAAGATTTTGATAGTAGATGACGAGCCCATCGCCGTAAAGGGGCTGACTTTCAGTCTCGGAAAACAGGAAGGCTATGAGATAGAGGCAGCATATGACGGACAGCAGGCCCTGGAGCTTTTTGAGAACGGACAGTATGATCTGGTGCTTCTGGATCTCATGCTCCCTAAGATCAGCGGACTCGATGTCTGCCAGAGGATCAGGAGCGAATCCGATGTTCCGATCATAATGCTCACGGCCAAGACGGATGACATAGACAAACTGATGGGCCTGGAATACGGTGCCGACGACTATCTCACGAAGCCCTTCAACATGCTGGAACTCAAGGCCAGGATCAGAAATATCCTGAGGAGGATGGAGAGCATCGATGCCGAAAAGAAGACGAATACCGTGATCAAGGTCAGGGACATCGTCATGGACCTCTTCGAGAGGACAGTGACTGTCGGAGGCAGGCTCGTAAACCTTACTCTCAAGGAGTTCGATCTTCTTCAGCTGTTCATAACGAATCCCAATCATGTCTATACAAGGGGCGAGCTCCTTGACAGCATCTGGGACGGACAGGGAGATCTCAGGACCGTGGACGTGCACATAAGAAGGCTCAGAGAAAAGATAGAGCCGGATTCCGCGGAACCTGTCTACATAATCACCAAGTGGGGAGTTGGATACTATTTCACGGAATAAGAAACCGACCTCCATCAAATGGAGGTTCCTTTCATTTGTTATAATCCTCGCGGTCGCTTTCTTCATAGCGACCGTAATGACCTCACGTATCCTCGAGAGCAATCTACTAGAGATACGTGTCTTTGATTCTGCCCAGAAAGTCAACGATATCTCAACGGCAGTCACCTACGATTTCGTAAATCATAATTCCCAGTCCCTCTACAACTACGCCGTATCCCAGGGACTGGCTGCAAACGGCAGGATACTCCTGCTCGATTCGTCGGGCATAGTTCAGCTCGACAGTTATTCAAGGCTCAACGGCACCAAGATGGGAAATCTCGAGATATATGAGGTGCTGGAGGGCGATTCGGACGTCTCATACGGATATCACAGGATAAGGAACGGGGACAGGGATTCCTGGACTCTTAACTCAGTATCGGCCATCATCGACGGGTCAAAGACCGTAGGCGCGGCAGTGCTCGTCCAGAGCATCGATGACGTGGTCTCGGGAGTCAATTCCGTGAGGATCCGCTATATCATAATCTATCTGGTATCCCTTGCCATAGTCGTTATACTCTTCTGGCTGATCATAAACAGGATACTCTCTCCTCTGAAATCACTGCAGGAAGGGACCGAAGCCATAAGCGAGGGAGACCTCAATAAGAGGGTGGAAGTCAGGGGCAGGGACGAGCTTGCCAGTCTCGGTAATTCCTTCAATGAGATGGCTCAGAAGCTGGAAGACGTGGACAGGATAAGGAGCGAGTTCGTATCCAATGCTTCCCATGAGCTCAAGACACCGCTCAATTCCATGAAGATCCTTACGGAATCCATACTTTACGAGGACAATGTGGAAGAGTCCGTATACAAGGAGTTCCTCGGAGACATAGACCATGAAGTGGACAGGATGACTAATCTCGTGAACGACATGCTCCTTATGACGAAGCTCCAGAACATGGAGAAGAAGGATCTCGTATTCGAAGAAGTATCCGTAATAAGCCTGTTGGAGGAGGTCGTCGGGCCTCTTAGGAGGATAGCGGAAAGCAAGGAGATCACTTTAAAGGAAGAATACGGTTATACGGGTAACGTCTACTGTATCAGCGGACAGCTGCAGCACGCCATACAGAACCTCATAGAGAATGCCATAAAGTACAATCATGAGGGCGGTTCCGTTACAGTAGGTACAAAAGGGGAGAACGGAGAGATAGTCTTCTTCATAGACGACGACGGAGAAGGCATTCCGGAAGCCGAACAGGAAAAGATATTCGAGAGATTCTACAGGGTATCCAAATCCAGAGCCAGAGAGACCGGAGGAAGCGGACTCGGACTCTACATAGTGCAGACCATAGTGCGTCTGCATGGGGGAAGGATAACTCTCGAGAGCGCTGAGGGAGAAGGTTCAACCTTCTACATACATCTGCCGAAGAAAGGGAACGACCGTGAAAAGGAATAGACTGATCTGCATATTCATCGCCATAATGCTCCTTCTTGCATCATGCGGAAATAAGGAGAAGGATGATTCATATATCGAGATCGATCCCTATGAGGAGTCCATAACCAAGAACGACAAGACTGCCTTACTGTATTATGCGACCTCCGACTACCGGTATCTCGTGGCCTATGAAGCAGAGATAGAGGTGCCTGTGAGCACAAGGATGGAGTTCAGCGTGATCTCGATGCTGAAAAGCACTTCACATGAAGGGATAAGGGGACTCAACCAGCTCATCAACCCAAATACGGAACTGATTTCCGTGTCCGACGGATCCAGTTATGTTTCCATACTGCTGAGCAACGACTTCCTCAACTGGTCATTCATACCTCAGACGGGAATGAGCGTTGAGGAACTGGATGCCATAAAGAGGATGGCGGTCTATTCAATAGTCAACAGCATAATAGACTCCACCGGATGTCCGAAGGTCCAGATACTCGTAGACGTGAACGGAAACAGAAGGGGGCAGAGGATATCTCTTCAGAGCGTCGGCTTCGCGGAAGAGGGCATTCTGGGGCCTCTGTCCAGACAGAGCGGCGTAATACTCACTGGAGAGAAGACAGTGACCGATATCTTCACATTGCTGGAAAGCGAGAATTATGTCGAACTGTATCAGTACATAGCCAGCAAGGACAAGGACGGAGAAGCAAGACCGCCCGAATCCAATTTCATAAACAGGATGCAGTCCGAAGGCATCACGCTCGAATCCTTCAGGATCAGGGGGACCGTAGAGTCATCCTCATCATCCAGAAAACTCATAATGGTGGATTATGCGTTCAACAAGGAATCAGGAAGAAAGGAACAGTCCAATATCCCGGTCGAGCTCATAAAGGATAACGGAGTCTGGAAGATAAGCTATGAGACGCTTCTCTCACTATTCTGACAAGAGGCTGAAGGCCGTTGCCGTTCTGATGGCGGCAATGTTTCTGCTGGTTTCGTGTTCTTCCCTGAGGGAGGACCGCTCGGTAAACGAGATCGGCTACAGGAAGGATGACGTTGAGTCATCCGGCTATCTTTCCTTTTATCCAAACATATATTCCTTTGACAGCATCACCGGACAGGTGGTCTCATATTCTCGTGAGCTCAAGCTTTCAAGCTGGGAGGAAAGCCCTCTTGTCCTCGTCAGGGAATTCATAGAGACATTTGCCAGCATAGGGTTCGGAAACCTTACGGATTCTTTCAGCGTCGACAACATAACCTTCAGTACGGACGTGGCAAACATATATCTTTCCAGCGGACTGTATATAACTGACGAACAGCTGTTCTATATATCAACGCTTCTTTCGAACACCATGATCAGGAACTTCGATATCTCATACTGCAATGTGATTCTGGGAGGAAGGAGATTAACCGTCATGGACAGGGATCTAGGTCTCTTCGAAATGAGGACGGGCATCCTTTCGGAGGAGTTCGGCAAGATCAAAAGCAAGATGGAAGGACTTGAAGATACAGAGAAGAACCTGGTCAACCATGCTTTTTATGTAGTGAACGAGAAGGATTCTCTCGTGACCTCAGAGGTCAGGAGCATCTGGGTCAGCAAAGGGTCGGATATCAGGAAGGCTGCGGAGATACTGGTAGAACTGGCTGACACGAAAAACCTTTCAGAAGGGCATGATTCACCTTTAAACGAGATGGTGTTCATCTATACCATAGCTTACGGGTCTGATGAACTTCTGTCGGACTTCTTCAAATATTCCGACGGGACCTTTGAGATAATGAATGCCCAGAATCTCCTGAAATTCGATGGTGACGGAGGCATAAAGGATGAATATCTGGCCTCACTTTTCTTTACACTTAAGGAAGTCATTCCCGATATGGAGAGGATAGCCATACACGGAGCCAGCTCCACACTCATTATTTCTGAGAGGGACGTGGAAGACCGGCTTGGCAAGAGAAGATCCATATATCTTCCGAGCGTGGACATGGATTCTCTGATAAGGGTCGAGAGGACGGTTCCGTGGGCAAGATCCATGAGCATCGACAGCGTGATAGGACTCATTAGTCAGGGCAGGAAGGACGGGGATCCCGAAAAGGTCGTGGGAGCCTTTACGGGAGGTCTCTCCGAAAAGGACATCCTCTCAGTCAGTTACGGGAAAGATTGTCTCATAATCGATTTCTCCGAAAACTTCACGGATGCCCTGTCAAGGCTCACGGATCAGGGAAGGTTCCTCATGATCTATTCCATAGTCAATACCATCTGTGAGATAGAACCGGTAAAGAGAGTGCTGTTCCTGAAGAACGGGGAGAGGATCACGTCGGTCTCCGGTTCCAGGCTCGATCTGTTCTCGCCTCTGATGCCTAATCCCGGTCTCTCGGTGGGCTGACCCGTTGAAGGACCTTCAGTCCGGTTGTATAATCAAAGTAGGAAAAAAAAGGAAAGGAATAAGGACATGTCCTGGAAGACGCCGTTCTTACAGCTTATAAAAGGATTCACATTTCTCCCATGACGGGAGCAGTGCGCCCTTTTGGACATGCTTTTTTCCAAGAGCCATATGCTCCTTTTCTATTCACCGATGAATGAAAGGAGTTTTTTATTATGTACAGTCTGAAAAAACAGATAAATCTCATATATATACTTTCGGTACTCTCGAATCTGTCGATCACGGGAGCATGGGTCGCTATCCTGGCCTCAAGGGGCTTTAGTCTTGTGGAGATAGGACTTGCCGAGACAGTATTCCATATCACGAGCCTTACCTTTGAAATCCCCTCCGGAGCTCTTGCCGATGCATACGGCAGGAGGAACATGCTCATAGTGAGCAACATCATGTTCATAATCTCGAACGTGCTTACGGCTTTCTCTTCTACCATATCGGATGTTTGCGTGGCTTTCGTATTCAATGCCCTCGGATATAATTTCATGTCAGGCTCAAATGATGCTCTGGCATATGATTCCATGAAGGCAGAGGGGAAGGAATCAGGTTACGAGAAGTATTTTTCCAACATGATGATCATATACAGAGTTGCAGGAGCAGTCTCCGAACTGGCAGCCGGAGCAGCCCTCCTCATAGGATACAGGGCTGCGTATCTTATCAGTGTGATAAACCACGCCGTTAGCATACCGCTTCTCCTGATGGTAAGGGAGATAAGGGTTGAGGGAGACGACAGGGTGAGGAAGTTCTCCCTGAGAAACGTCTTCTCCACGACAGCCGCATATTTCAGGGACAGCTTCCGGTTCATGAAGGAGAACGGAAGAGTGGCAGCGATAATGTTCATGAACTCCCTTGTCGGAGCGATGGACATACTGCTCCTGTTCTTCCTGCAGACGAAGATCGAGTCCACAGGGATAGGAAAGCTCTGGCTCGGAGTATGTCTGTTCCTTCTGCAGACAGGAGGGATAATCGGTTCCAAACTGATACTCCGTTTCAGGAACACGAGGTATCTCGTCATATTCATCGCTGCATTTGCAGGCGTGACTGCGGGGATACTTCTCGAACATACGGGCGCTGCTGTTATAATGACTCTCGGGGGAATGATCGCCTCCGCATGTGACGATGCTCTCCAGGTGAGGACGGACAGTCTGCTGCAGGAGAAGTTCCCCTCCGAGCAGAGAGCTACGCTGATATCCATACTCGAGTTCACCTTCTCAGTGGTCATGATAGTGCTGTCGCCTCTGGCCGGATATCTGTTTACGGTATGGTGATGACAGGATACAGATAATGAAAAAAGAAAGGAAAGGATAAAGATGAAGTACGACATCTTCATAGGAAGAAAGGATCTTACAGCTGAGGGAGGAGTATATCTCTTCACCATGGAGGACGGAGAACTCCCGGTGTCGAGGGGAAACGTTTTCCCCGTTTCGGGTTTCACTCACATAGCCGTCAGGGACGAGCATTCCCTCATGGCAGTCACCGGCATGGAGAAAGACAGAGACATGCTGTATATGCTTAAGGTCGATGGAGAAGAATTGTCTCTGATCGACAGGAGCGTGGTACCTGCTGCCGGAGACATCTGCCACGTAGACATCTCCCATGACGGCAGAAGAGCAGTTACGACCGACTTCAGGGACGGAGCGATCCATATAGCAGACCTGGATGGTGAAGGACGGATAAAAGGGATCAGGAGGGTCCCTTTGAGAGGCAGCTCCGTGAGCTACCGTCAGGAGAGGACACATCCCCATTCATGCTTTTTCTCACCGGATGACAGGTACCTTCTGGCATCGGACCTCGGAGCCAACAGGGTATATTCAGTCTCAAATGACGGTGATCCGAGGATCGTCGGGGAATGGTGCGGCAGAGAAGGCATAGGTCAGAGACACGTTGCATTTCTCGGAGATACCGTATATTCCCTTGCGGAGATAACGGGAGACATAGGGATACTGAAGCTGAAGGAGGACGGAAGCTTCAATGAAATCTCACTGAAACCTTACATGAAAGGATATATCCCCGATTATTCCGAAGAGCCTGTGGGGAAAGTGGTCTTGCCGAAGAATTACCTCGGATCAGCAGACATAGTCGTGTCAGAGGACGCAAGCCTTCTGTTTGCAAGCTACAGACAGACCAAGAAACTGGCTGTCCATGCCATAGATATGTCGGGAGGGATAGACGATTACGAGATGTTAGATACCATAGGACTCGTGAGATCGGTGAAGGTATCCCCTGACAACAGGTACATTTTCGCTCTCGGAGAGGAGATGTGGGGACAGCACGGAAGGCTCGAGGTATTCGAGAGGACGGGAAGGCTCTCATATGAGAGGATATATGATATCGTGCTCACAGACGCCTTTATTATGGCAGTCACGACTGAGTGAAAAGAAAAGTCAAGTGTGATATAATTACATGAACCTTTGGGGGATCATATTAAAAGGAGGCTTTAAATGGGGATCTCAGGACTGATACAGGGGCTCATGTCGGACCCGCTGAGTACGCTTTTATATCTTCTCATATCATTCCTTGCCATGTGCATATCCATATCTTTCCACGAATGGGCACATGCTTTTACTGCATATAAACTGGGAGATCCCACTGCCAAGAATCTCGGCAGGATGACCCTTGACCCGTTCGCTCATCTTGACCTCATGGGTGCGATAATGTTCGTGCTGTTCGGTTTCGGATGGGCAAGACCTGTGGTGGTCAATTCCAGGAACCTCAAGCACTTCAGGAGAGACGATGTGCTCATCTCCCTTGCAGGACCTTTCATGAACCTGCTGCTCGCCTTCGTATTCACGGGGATATATTACTTCGTGCAGATAGACGGGGGCTGGTTACGGCTGATACTCATATATCTGATCAGCATGAACCTCCATTTTGCGGTGTTCAACCTGATACCTATATATCCTCTTGACGGATATCACGTGCTCACGAGCATATTCATCAAGAACAACTACAAGGTCATACAGTTCATGCAGAGATACGGCAGCATAATCCTTATAGCCCTTATCGTTACAGGCGCTACAGACGCCATCATCGGATGGGCATCCGACAGGATCCTCTCGCTGTTCCTTGCTTTCTTCGGACTTTTCGGATGATATGGAAAACAGCGGCAAATATGAAGTAAAACTGAATAACTTCGACGGTCCTCTGGATCTCCTGCTGCAGCTCATAAGCAAGGCGAAGATAGAGATAAAGGACATATTCGTCTCTGAGATCACAGACCAGTATCTGAGATATCTGGCAGAGACGGACATGGACGACCTTGAGAATTCGAGCGAGTTCCTGGAGATGGCAGCGACTCTGCTGTATATAAAGTCAAGAGCACTGCTGCCGAGGATAAAGGAAGAATCTGATGAGGATCCCGAGGGAGAACTGATAGCAAGGCTCGAAGAGTACAGAAGATACAGGGAGGCCGCAGAGGAGATGCGGTTCCTTGAAGGCGCTGCGAAGGACATATACTACAAGCTTCCGGAAGAGATAGCCGATACGAGGGAGGACATCTATCTCAATGCAGATACGGTCCTTCTCTACGAGGCCATGAAGGAGCTCCTTCTAAGGACCGGCAAGAACAGGGCAAGGGAGGAAGAGGTCGTTATCCGCCAGGATTACGTGAGCGTCCATGCCCAGATGAGGATGATAAGGAACAAACTCAGAAGGAAGGAAAGCGTCAGTTTCTTCAGCCTGTTCTCGGAGAATCCCTCAAGGATGGAGATCGCAGTCACCTTCTATGCTCTTCTGGAACTCATAAATCAGGGAAGGATCACGATCACCCAGAAGGATGCCTTCGGAGACATTAGCATAATGCGCAGGGAAAAGGAAAAGAATGGACAGAAATGAGATAATCGGGATAATCGAGAACGTGCTGTTTGCGGCGGGAGATGCCGTGGAGACGGACGTACTCTCATATATACTCGACGTGCCGGTCTCCGAGATAGAGGAGGCGCTCGAGGAGGAGAATGCGAGAAGGGCAGAAGCCCACGGCCTCATCTTCAGGAGGTTCGACAGGAGCGTCCAGCTCTCCACAAGGGATGAATATGCCGATTATATAGTGAAGCTTCTGGGAGAGAAGAAGGCCGAAGAGCTCTCCAAGGCCACGATGGAGACGCTGTCCATAATCGCGTACAAGCAGCCCGTCACGAGGGACGAGATAGAGAAGATAAGGGGAGTGTCCAGCAGCTATACAGTAGGAGCGCTCCTGGACAAGGACCTTATTGAGGTAAATGGCAGGAAGGACACCATAGGAAGACCGAAGCTCTACGGTACGACCGAGAACTTCCTCAGATATTTCAACATAAGGGACCTGAGCGAGCTTCCAGAACTCAGGGAGGAAGAACAGGAGACTTTGGAGGAGGAGATTATATGAAGATGAGGATAGCAAAATTCATGGCAGATGCCGGAGTCGCCTCCAGGAGAAAATCCGAGGAGATGATAAAGAAGGGCATGGTGCAGGTGAATGGCAAGTTCATGCACGATCCCGCCACGAACATAGACCCCGATGAGGATGTCATCTACGTAAAGGGGATACACATAAAGCCGAAAAACAACAAGATATACATCATGCTGAACAAGCCTTCGGGCTGTGTCTCCACATGCCAGGACGAAAGGGGCAGGAAGACCGTGCTCGAATACGTGAAGGATATAAAGGAGAGGATATATCCTGTAGGAAGGCTCGACTTCATGAGCGAAGGGCTCCTCATCATGACGAACGACGGAGAACTCACGAACAAACTCACTCATCCAAAGCATGAGATCACTAAGAGATACTATGTGGTCATAAACGGAGAGATCACAGAAGGCGAAAAAGAGCATCTGGAGAAAGGAATCAATCTCGAGGACGGAAAGACTGCACCCGCACATGTGAAGATCATGAAGAGTACTGAAACCAGATCGGAACTCACCATCACGATACACGAGGGAAGGAACAGGCAGGTCAGAAGGATGTTCGAGGCGCTTGGAAAGAAGGTCATCTTCCTTAAGAGAATAAGCGAGGGAGATCTGAATCTCGGAGAGCTGAAGAGAGGCAAATACAGATACCTTACTGATGAAGAGGTCCGTTATCTGAAGAGCCTCTGAAAAAGGAATACGCAAGCATAAGTAGAACGGTACTGCGGGAGATATGACAGTGCCGTTCTTCTTTTTATTCATTCATTTATCCTGCGGAATGAATCCGACGATCTTTCTATCATCCCACAACATATTGCCTCTTCCGGAAATCCCGAACATTTTTGTAAACTCACAAAAAAAACGTTGTAATCAGTATGCGGTATGGTATAATCTACTATGTATATATGTACCATATATTGTGTTATGAAAAGACTACATATTTATATTTAGTGAGGTAAGTATTATGAGAATTAAAAGGTTTTGGGCAGTGGTACTGCTTCTGATGATGGCTGTAAGCCTGGTCCCGAAGGTAACATTTGCTGCAGCGGGAGATCCTCCTGCACACGAAAAGACCCTTACAGTCAACAACGACGGTACCTATACCATCGCTCTGAGCGTAACAGGAGACTCGGAAAAGGAGCCCAACAAGGCTAATGTCATAGTTGTGTTCGATACTTCTTCGAGCATGAACACAGCCACGGGCAACACTGAGATAACTTATACGCCTACCGACAGTACGGGCGGCTGGTACTATCAGGATGACCTGTACGGTCTTATCAATGAAGAGTATGTACCGCTGGAACGTCAGACAAGCGGCAACTGGCCGAACATAACATATACGTTCTGGTATGACGGCACAGAGTATACCGGACAGCGTTATTCCCGTCAGAGTGCAAACCAGTCACGTCTTCAGGCAGCTGAAGAGGCTGTTAACGCACTTGCAAAAGCATTGCTTGCATACAACGGAGGAGACAACCCGGCCGATACCATCCAGATAGCCCTCGTCGATTTCGCCAACATGGCAGAGATAGCACAGGGTCCGACCACGGACTATGCTACTTTCGAGGCTGCGGTAAACAGCCGTAACGCAGGTAACAACAACCGTGGAACAAACTGGGAAGCCGGCTTAAGGACAGCTCTTAACGTAAACTTCAATGACCCTGCCGGTGCGAAGGACAAGACATACGTCATATTCGTTTCCGACGGTAACCCGACGTTCTACGTAAATAACAACAATACCCAGGGCGGTACAGGCCAGGAGACCAATGACAACATTGCGACCAGCTACAACCAGGCTGTTCCCGCCGCAGAGGCACTGGTAGATGCAGGATACGAATTCTACACCATCGGCGTTTACGGTAACGTTACCCGTATGGAGAACCTGACCACTGCATCAGGAGCACCTGCAAACCATTATTATGCCGCAGCTGACACCGCTGCACTGCAGGCTGCCCTTGCATCAATCTTAAATGAGATAGAGACGGCAGGAATCGGTTCCGTGTCCATGAGCGACGGAACGACTTCGAGCGTTACGACGGAATCCGGAGAGATCGCAAACCTGCTCACAGTGGATCAGAGCTCATACAAGTACTACCGTTCAGGCGGAAGCTATTCCACCACTGCAAACGGCGGACTCGGAGAGACGTGGTCAGGTGCACCTACGGCAACGTTCCAGAACGGAGCAGTCAAGTGGGATCTTTCAAGCGAGGGAGTGCTCGAGGATGACGTCACATACACGGTAACGTTCGACTGCTGGCCGAGCCAGACGACCCTCGACATCATAGCGGACATCAAGAACGATCCTTCCGAATATGACAAGCTTGACCCTGAGATACAGAAATATATCACCAGGAACGGCGATCTGAGGACGAACACATCCGCATCGCTCACATACGTGGATACACGTACGGGACAGAGCGGTTCCGCCACATATGAGAATCCTGACCCTGTAGAAACTGTAGCAGCAAAACAGCTGGCAGTGTCGAAGAAGTGGGAGAACGAACTGGACGGACAGGAGGCAAAGCCTATAACCCTTAAGGTCACATGCGACGACGAGGACAAATACACAGTCGATCTTTCTAACGATAACGACTGGACAGACAACGTATATATCTCGATAGGTATATTAAGGACCACAGGCGGAAAAGTTGAAGTCCTGTCACCGGGACATGAATTCACGTTCGTGGAGCCTAAAGACCTCGGATATTACTGGGAGCTCGATGTGCCTGTAGTACGTCCGATGCTGGTAAACGGCACACTGACGATGCTCATCAAGACGGATGCAAAGCATCAGCCTAACGGAGCACAGACATACGAGATAGACGGAAAAGAGTACTTTGTAAGCGATACGGGCACAGCAGGCCTCACAGCTGTGAACCATCGTAGATCAAGGCTCAACATAACAAAGGACGTAGTAGGAGAGGCAGCAGATCCTGAGCAGAAGTTCGAGTTCAAGATCAACGTCGTAGACTCGAAGGCAAGCGAAGGAAGCGCAGATGATCTCAACTCGGACTACTGGGTATGGTTCTCTGTCTGGGACGGAGATTTTGTAGACTGCGTCAAATCCGGAGCAGAGAAGCAGATGAAGGAAGGGAGCTGGACAGGATACTATTACGCACCAAGCGGAAGCGACATAGTAGTGGAGCTCAAGAAGGGCGACAACCTGAGATTCCTGAACCTGCCGTCAGATTCCACATATACGATCACAGAGCAGAACATACCTAACTACTATGCATTCACGAGTTCCGAGCTCACGTCAGGAACAGACAGCACATTCAGCGGGGGAGAGACCACGACAGGAAAGATCGAGACCGTCAACGAAGACTACACAGTCAAGATCACGAACACCTATGAGCTCACGAACGTTGAGATAGAGAAGACGTTCAGCGGGATCACAGAGGACCAGATCCCGGATGATTTCACGATCACAGCATCGTTCGAGGTACCTGAGGGATATGACAGCATAGCCGACAAGGAACTGAAGGTGAGCGATGAGGACGTAAAACAGAGCGGACTCACATTCACATGGACGATAGAAGACCTTCCTGTAGGAACGGAAGTGACCGCAACGGAGAGCGGAACGGACGTAGAAGACTATGAGCTCGGAGAAGTAACGAACTCCGGACCGGTAACTACATCCACCACCGAGACAGTGAAGCTCTCCATAGGTAACCCGTATGAGTACACGATGGGAACCCTCAAGATCACGAAGAAGCTTGGCGACGACAGCGACAAGGTAGAGATACCTGAAGGCACGACCTTCACGATCAGCGGACCCGAGGGATATGACGGACCTACAAGCATCACATATGCCAACTTCAAGGACGGAGTATATGAGGCTACGGTACTCGCAGGAGAATACACCGTGACCGAGGATACTGAGAGCGCAGATGTCGAGGGATATGCACTTGACACTGAATCGGATCCTTCAGACGGCAAGGTAACGGTAGAGGTGAACGGAACT
>JAEEGI010004235.1_pt1 | contig 33731 bp, 21 predicted proteins | sample 8958751 | NCBI WGS metagenome assembly JAEEGI01 (sample SAMN16246545, study PRJNA631951) | gut metagenome | biome: gut microbiome; feature: rumen; material: KS-attached | host: Bos | place: Iran: Karaj | collected 2018-10
CTTCCAGTAAGGAAGCACCACATACTGCAACAAAGAGCCGCAGTCAGGACATCAATGCCTGAACTGCGGCTCTTCGTATGGCTCGACAAGGGAATGCATGAAACTTTGAAGATCACAACTATTCCGTGAGAATCTGCGTGAACTGGCTCCATCCTTCTGTAGAGCGGTAGGCTTCATCGGTCACTACAGGAACCATCAGCACCACTCTCTCATAGCCCGAAGGCTGAAAAGCGTCGGCTGCAATTGGAGAAGGGACAGGATTTTGAGCCGCCACACTACGAAGGCTCGTACAAAAGAAGAAAGCCCTAGAGCCAATATTGGAAAGATATTGAGGCAACTGTATTTCTGTCAGTTGTCTGCATCCATAGAATGCATAAGCACTGATAGTGGTCACGCGATCTGGAATATTGACCGACGTCAGCTCCACCCTCCCAGAAAATGCATAGGCCCCTATCTCCACCACATTCTTCGGAATCACAGCTGAACCGCTTGCCTGAACCAAGACGTGCGTCTTCAAATCGACCACACAGCCCGAACCATCCATATCACTGTAGTGGGTGTTGCCATCTGCCACATTGATATCCATCAGACTCTCACAATCTCCAAAGGCTCCCGCCCCCACAAATCCCACGCTGGCTGGAATCTCCACATAGGACAGGGCGCTGCATCCATAGAATGCCATCTCACCAAGATAGGTAAGTTGCTTCGGCAATCGCAAACGGTAGATTCCACTGCATCCAGAGAAGGCTGCGCTGTCAATGCGGGTGATATTGGCAGGGATGGTTATGCCAGTGAGTGATGTACAATCCTTGAAAGCGCGCTTGCCCACGGCCGTCACCCGGTAACGTCGTCCTTGATGCCGAACATACCGGGGGATGGTATAGCTCCCTTCATAATGGGAGCCAGGGTCACCAAAAGTCACCTCACAAGTGTGTTCTTCTGCCGACAAGATGTTGAAAAACAGCAACTGACCGCGGCTGCGCTCATAAAAATCATAGGAAAATGCATCGGTCACTAAAGCAAACAGGCACAAAAGAAGCAGGAGGATGCGTGGCAATCCTCCTGAATGTTTAGTTTTTATGGTTTTCCGTTTGAGGAAAACCTGGGAGATAGACATTGACAATAGCATAGCTGCAATTACTTCAAATTGCCTAAAATATCACGGGTCAACTCTTTCGTGATGGTACGGGTGGCGGCGGAAGTGGCATTCTTCACCACCCTTCCGGTCGTGCTCGTGGACGACTTCCTGCGTTTGGTTCCTGTCACCTTGTCTGCCACAAAGGCACCGATAATCGTGGCAAGCGTTGAGGTGATGGCGGTCAGGATGGCTTTCCACACTTTCTTGAAAAAACCAGGCTTCTTTGACTTAGCCTCTTCCTTCTCTGCTTTCTCTGCACTCTTGGCATCTTCAGCAGCGGCTTTGGCTTCCTCAGCAGCTTGGGCGTCACGCTCCGACTCGGCAATCAAAACCTCAAAAGCACTCTCACGATCTATTGGTGTGTCGTATTTGCCAAAAACACGGCTCTGACGGATGATGTCGCTGCGCTGACCCTCGCTGATGGCGCCAATCTGGCTCAGCGGGAAGAGAATCTTCGCACGCTCCACCACCGAAGGGGCACCTTTCTCATCCAGGAAAGAAACCAACGCCTCACCCGTCTCCAGGTTCATGATAGCCTCATCAGTCTTGAAGGCAGGATTCGGACGGAACGTGTCGGCAGCAGTCTTCACCGCTCGCTGGTCTTTTGGCGTGTAGGCACGGAGAGCATGCTGCACACGGTTACCCAACTGACCGAGAATCACGTCTGGAATGTCGGCAGGACTCTGCGTCACAAAGTAGATACCGACACCCTTACTGCGGATGAGACGGATCACCTGCTCAATCTTGTCAACCAATGCTTTCGATGTGTCCTCAAACAGCATGTGTGCCTCATCGAAGAAGAACACGAGTTTCGGATATTCCAAATCACCCACTTCCGGCAACTTGGAGTAGATGTCGCTCATCAGCCAAAGCAAGAACGTGGAATACAGCTTTGGCTGCATCATCAGCTTGTCGGCAGCGAGCACGTTCATCACACCCTTTCCTCCTTCTGTCTGCATAAGGTCGAAGATATCGAATGCCGGCTCACCGAAAAACTTGTCTGCTCCCTGATTTTCAAGCTGGAGAATGGCCCGCTGGATAGCACCCACACTGGCTGTGGCGATGTTGCCATATTTTGTTGAATAGGTTGATGCATTCTTAGCCACATAGTCCAGCATCGAGCGGAGATCCTTGATGTCGAGTAAGAGCAAACCCCGCTCGTCGGCCACACGGAACACAATCTCCAGCACGCCGGACTGCACCTCGTTCAATCCCATCAGCCGGGAAAGCAGCTGAGGTCCCATCTGCGACACCGTGGCACGCATCGGATGTCCCTGTTCACCATACACATCGTAAAACCGGACTGGACAAGCCTGGAACTCAGGATTCTCTATACCAAACTCAGGAAGACGTTTCTCGATGAAGCCACTCATCTTACCCACCTGGCTGATGCCCGACACATCGCCTTTCATGTCGGCCATGAAGCATGGCACGCCAACCTGGCTAAAACTCTCTGCCAACACCTGAAGGGTCACGGTTTTTCCCGTACCCGTGGCTCCAGCCACAAGACCATGACGGTTGGCCATCTTCCCGATGATGCTTAACGGACCATTGTCGCAATGCGCAATGTATAATCCTCGTTCTTTATCGTACATAATTATTGGATTTTTAGGAGTGAGTAACTCGCTTATTTGTCTTTAGCTCACAAAGATAAACGTTTTTTTTATAAATACAAACGCTCAGCGCAAAATAATCGGATTTAAAAACAATTTCAATGCACGACATTCTATCAGAGTGATGTGAACGCCTTCTTTTTACTGGTTGAACCAAAATCAGTCTCAGACTGGTTGATGTCTGGAAAAGACATAAAAAAAAGTGCAGGACCAAAATGGTCTTGCACTTTTGATTTTTGATAAGTCTGATTAGTTAAGAGCAGCAGTCAACTCAGCACCACCCTTGAATTTTGCAGACTTCTTGGCTGCGATGGTAATTGGCTGCTTGGTTGCAGGGTTGATTCCCTGACGCTCACCTCTCTCAGCTACAGAGAAAGTACCAAAACCGATAAGAGCTACTTTATCGCCAGCCTTGAGAGCATCTGCGATAACTTCTGTTGTTGCGTCGATTGCTTTCTTAGCATCCACCTTAGTCAGACCAGCCTTTTCAGCTACTGCACTTACTAATTCATTCTTGTTCATAGGATAATGTTTTTTAAAGTTAATATAATATGGTTATAACGTGTTTTTGCGTTTAGCAGGCCATAATTCCCTAATTTATAGTGCAAATTTATACTTTTCAAAGCAACAAACAAATATTTTTGTTAAAAAAATTGATATTTTTGCATTTTTTTTATGATTTATACAATATTTGAGTAATAATCAGAGAAAAAAAGGTAATTTTGCACTTAATTTTAAACAAACAATACCTGATTGCCAAAAACTGTCCTAAAGGAGGGCACAGCCACAGTCAGCCCAAAAACAAAAATTACAAAAAACAGATATGAAACTGCCTAATGTCGTAAAATATCTTCTCATTGCAAACATTGTCGTATGGATCCTCAGTGAGATTCTCACCATGAGGGGAATCGACGTGAGTCCGCTCTGTCTCTTCTATGTGGGAAGTGGTAAATTCATGCCTCACCAAGTGGTGACCTACATGTTCATGCACGCTGGATTCATGCACCTCTTCTTCAATATGTTTGCACTCTTCATGTTCGGACGGATCATGGCCATGACATGGGGCGAGAAGAAATTCCTCATCTACTACCTTGTCTGCGGTGTGGGTGCGGCCATCACTCAGGAAGTGGGTCAGCTCACAGGACTGCTCGAAACCAACTCATGCACCCTGGGCGCTTCAGGCGCCGTGTTCGGCATTCTTCTGGCTTTCGGACTCACCTATCCAAACGAGCGCATATTCATCATCCCCATCCCGTTTCCAATCAAAGCCATCTATTTCGTATTCTTCTATATTGCCCTGGAAGTGATTGAGTTTCTCTCCATCAAGGATGGAATCGCACACCTTGCCCACCTGGGAGGTATGCTCTTCGGTTGGCTGCTCATGCTCTACTGGAAGCACAATAAGTCGAAAGACATCAATAACTGGAAACAGACCAAAAGCCACAGTGGCGGTTCAACAAGCAAAAACGGAAATATCTTCGGATGGGGAACAAAACAGACGACCCATTCGGCATCATCACAATACACCTCCTACTCCACCACAGCTGGACCATCAGCCCCTCATCAAGACGCATACGCCGACAATGCCCGCAAAAAAGAGGCTGCCAGGGTAATCGATGAGATTCTCGACAAAATCCGAAAAGACGGATGGGACAGCCTCTCGAAGGAAGAGCAGCAAAAAATCATCGACGCAAGCAAAGAAATATAATAAGGACCTCACCGCCACAATAAGCAATGTAAAATGTTGATTTTCAACATTTCTCCCCTATTTTCAATCCTTCCAACCTTTAAAACGGTTGATGGGGCTGAAAAATCTCGGATAAAAAGTCCGCAATTGATGCTAAACTCGTGAAACGCAGGATTAAAAATATCGTGAAATATTGTGCAGTCACGCTTAATGTCATTATCGCCTTAGCGATGGTGGTGACGGCTTACTGCGGCATGCTCCCACCCCAGGAGTATCCTAAACTCTCAGTCCTGCCATTGCTGTTCCCTTATTTCCTCGCAGCTTCACTACTTTTTCTCATGGCATGGCTGTTCATCAAATGGAAGATGGCATTCATCAGTCTTGCTGCCATGATCCTGTGCGCCACCGACATCAGGGGTTATTTTCCTATCAACATACCATCTGACGCACCGCAGTCGGCATTCAAGATCATGTCGTACAACATCGGTGGAGTCACCAAACAGAAGAAAGACTCCCTCATTGAGTTCATGCTGGAGAATGCCCCCGACATCATCTGCTTTCAGGAATGCGGAAAATCGCTCGACTTACCCAACGACGAGCGAGTGGCCAAAGCCTATCCATACAACAACATCAACGGGAAAGAAGGACGCAACGTATGCCTTTCAAAATTCCCAATCCTATCCAGTGAAAACATCAAGTATGAGTCGCATGGAAACGCATCGACTGCACACAGGATACTCATCGGCTACGACACCTTACTTGTCATCAACAATCATCTTCAGTCATATCTGCTTGCAAAAACTGACATTCAAGAATACAAGGACATCACAGGAAAGTCCACGAGCATGTCGGATAGAGAGAAAAACACGAAAGACGTGGTCAGGAAAATCATGATTGGAAATAAGCAAAGAGGGCCTCAAGCGGAAATTGTGCTGGATTACATCCAGAAACATTGGGAAAGGCTGACCATCGCATGCGGAGATTTCAACGAGAACACAACAGGCTACGCACACTATCTCTTCACAAAGGAACTCAATGACGCCTACACACGGACAGCCAACGGATTTGGATTCACCTACAGCCGCAACAAGATCCACTACAGAATCGACCACATTCTCTGCTCAGACGCATTCAAACCCTACGATTGCCATGTGGTCAATTCATGCAACCTCAGCGACCATTTTCCTATAATTTGCTACCTCGACAGGCAGTAAATAAGCAAAATATCACATTTTTATAAGGAAAAATCTGCGAAAAGTCTTTATTTTCACAAAAAAACACTAACTTTGCAAACTTGAAAGAGTATGTCTGAAAACCTACAACAGACATGAATGGATTATGTCAGAATAGAATTTGCTCCCAAAGAGCCAGTTCCATTCGACATTCTTTGTGCGCTGAAACCTCAGAGGACATGAGGCCGAAGCCCCTCTTGCAAAACAACATCAAAACAATTCAATAATCAAAACAATTAACAATTAAAAAAATGCAAAACAAAGGATTTGTAAAAGTGATTGCAGTGCTGCTCACGCTCATCTGTATCTTCTACCTCTCGTTTGCGTTCTACACCAACTATCAGGACAACAAGATAGAGAAGCTGAGAGCTACAGACCCAGATGCAGCAGAGGCATTACTCGACTCACTCAACACAGAGAAATGCTACCTTTGGGCTTACACCCTGAAAGAGTGCCGCGAGAACGCTATCGGTCTCGGTCTCGACCTGAAAGGTGGTATGAACGTGATGCTCGAGGTCTCTGTGCCAGACGTTGTCAGAGTGCTTTCTGACGACAACCAGTCACCGGCATTCACACAAGCTGTGTCCGAGGCTCAAAAAGAAGCACAGGAGAGCCAGACGGACTTCATCTCACTCTTCATTGAGAAATACAAGAAGCTGGCTGGCGAGGAAAAGCTGGCTGCTGTGTTCGCCAACTCAAAAATGGGTGACAAGGTCAAGACCAACAGCACCGACAAGGATGTAGAAAAAGTACTCAGAACCGAAGTTGAGTCTGCCATCGACAACGCTTTCCAAGTGTTGCGTACGCGTATTGACCGCTTCGGTGTGGTACAGCCAAACATACAGAAAATCGAAGGTCAGACAGGACGTATCAACGTGGAACTCCCTGGTATCAAGGAGCCGGAACGTGTGCGCAAACTCCTCCAGGGAAGCGCCAACCTCGAGTTCTGGGAGACCTACGACACACAGGTGGCTCTGCCTTACCTCTCACAAATCAACAGCGCACTCCGTGGAGGAACTGACGCAGAGGAAGTGAAGTCAGACTCCACTGCCGCAACTCCTGCCGCAGTTGCTGACACGACACTCACCGCACAGGTTAAGGACACCACCGCTGCCGTAGTTGCAAAAGCCGATACCGCCGCCAAACCTGACGTGCTGGCCAAGGTGGACGCCAACGCAGCTGCCGACAAGGAAGGCAACAAGAAGCTCAGCAAAGAAGAGGAAGAGAAAATCAAGAAAGAAAATCCTCTCTTCGCACTGCTGCAGCCAGCCCAGGGAGCAGCAGGAGCCATGGTGGGTATGGCACAGGCCAAGGATACCGCTGAAATCAACCGCATCTTCCGCTCAGAGACAGCCAAGCAGATCTTGCCTGTTGACATGGAGCTCAAATGGGGTGTGAAAGCCATCGACAAAGCCGGAAAGGTGTTTGAGCTCTATGCCCTTAAGAGCAACAGCAACGGAAAAGCCTACATGGAAGGCGACGTGGTGACCAGTTCTAAGGACGACTTCAACCAGGAAGGCAACCCTGTTGTCACAATGAAGATGAACACTGAAGGTTCACGCAAATGGGCCGCTATGACAGAAGCCAACGTGAACCACGCCATCGCCATCGTGCTTGATGACCTCGTTTACAGCGCACCGAACGTGAAAGGTAAGATTGAAGGTGGAAGCACTGAGATTTCAGGACACTTCACCACCAACGACACCAAGGACCTCGCCACCGTGCTTTCTTCCGGTAAGATGCCTGCAAGAACTGAAATCGTTCAGGAGGACATCGTTGGTCCTACACTCGGTCAGGAGTCTATCAAGGCTGGTTTCATCTCCTTCATCATCGCATTCATCGTCCTGATGGTATATATGTGCATGATGTATGGTCTGAGAGCTGGTATGGTGGCCAACGGAGCGCTTATCCTCAACTTCTTCTTCACACTGGGTATCCTCACGTCATTCCAGGCCGCACTCACCATGTCGGGTATAGCAGGTATGGTGCTCACGCTCGGTATGGCGGTCGATGCCAACGTGCTCATCTACGAGCGTATCAAGGAGGAGCTCAGAGGAGGCAAGGGCATGAAGTCTGCTATCGCAGCAGGTTACAGCAATGCCTTCTCAGCCATCTTCGACTCCAACCTCACCTCTTTGATTACTGGTGTCATCCTCTTCTCTTACGGTACAGGTCCTATCAAGGGATTCGCAACAACCCTCATGATTGGTATCGTCTGCTCATTCTTCACTGCAGTTTGGCTCACCCGTATCGTGTTTGAGCACTTCGTGAACAGAGAGAAATGGCTCGACCTCACCTTCACCACAAGTGTCTCACGCAACTTGTTCAAGGACACCAAGTTCAAGTTCATGAGCAGCTACAAGAAGTCGTTCACCATCTTCGGAATCCTCGTAGCAATCGGCATCGCATCGCTTGCTATCCGCGGACTCAGCCAGTCCATCGACTTTACTGGAGGACGTAACTTCAAGGTGGAATTCACAAAACCTGTGGACATTGAGAGCACTCGTGCCGCACTCCAGAAGAACCTCGCTGACCCAGAAGGCAAAGAGTCTGTCAACACTAATGTCATCGCACTCGGTACCGACGGAAAGAGCATCCGTGTGACCACAAACTATAAGATTAAGGACAACGCATCGAACATCGACGACGAAATCGAGAACATCCTCTACAACACATTCGTAGAACAGGGCATCGTTGACAAGAAGGTTTCGTTTGAGGAATTCAGCGACCGCGACAACCGTGCAGGCGGTTCCATCGTAAGTTCACAGAAGGTGGGACCATCCATCGCTGAGGACATCACTTACGGAGCCATCATCAGTGTGATTCTCGCCCTCATCGCCATCTTCCTCTACATCCTCGTGCGTTTCCGCAACCTCGCATACTCAGTTGGATCTATCACGGCTCTGGCCATCGATACATTCATGATTATCGGTATGTATTCCGTATGCTATGGATGGATTGGATTCTCGCTTGAGATTGACCAGACATTCATCGGAGCCATCCTTACGGCCATCGGTTACTCCATCAACGACAAGGTGGTGGTGTTCGACCGAATCCGTGAGAACTTCAAGCTCTATCCGAAACGTGAGCACCAGCGCATTTTCAATGACTCGCTGAACCAGACACTCACACGTACCATCAACACGTCGGTATCTACACTCATCGTGCTCCTCGCCATCTTCATCTTCGGTGGTGACTCCATCCGTTCATTCGCATTCGCAATGATTCTGGGTGTGATCTTCGGCACATGCTCTTCCATCTTCATCGCCGCCCCTACCGCTTACCTCGTGATGGGACGCAAGATTAAGGAAGCCCCTGCTGCAGAAGCAACGGAAGAAACCAAGTAACTATACTGACTGATTATATTATATAAAAACCGGTCGCAGCTTAATGCTGCGACCGGTTTTTTTACATTTTTACTCAAAAGTAAGTAAAATGCTGACGTTTTGCAAAATAATCAACAAAAAGAGTGTGATTTTGAAAAGAAATGATTAACTTTGCAAAATAAAGGAAAATATATCATCATTTTTTAAAGAATTAAAGCTATGTCAAAGACAAAAGTGGCCATCATCGGATATGGCAACATCGGAAAGTACACGCTTCAGGCCATAGAGGCAAGCGGCGACATGGAATGTGTGGGAATCGTGCGCAGGAATGGCGCGGAGAACAAGCCTGCAGAACTTGTCGGCTACAACGTTGTCAAGAACATCAAAGAGCTGAGCGGAGTGCAAGTGGCTATCCTCGCCACCCCAACCCGCAAGGTGGAAGAATATGCAAAGGAATGCCTTGCACTGGGCATCAATACCGTCGATTCTTTCGACATTCACACCCAGATAGTGGACCTCAGACGCTCACTTGATACTGTGGCCAAGGCAAACAATGCTGTGAGCATCATCTCAGCAGGATGGGATCCGGGAAGCGACTCCATCGTGAGAACACTGATGGAGAGCTTGGCACCCAAGGGAGTTTCTTACACCAACTTCGGCCCTGGACGTTCCATGGGACACTCTGTGGCTGTGAAAGCCATCGACGGCGTGAAAGACGCACTCTCTGTAACCATTCCGCTCGGAACGGGTATCCATCGCCGCATGGTGTATGTGGAGCTTGAGCAGGGATATGACTTCAATGAGGTGGCTAAGCAGATCAAAGCTGACCCATATTTCGTGAACGACGAGACACATATCCAGCAGGTGGATTCTGTGGATGCGTTGAACGACGTGGGACATGGCGTGAATCTCGTACGCAAAGGTGTGTCGGGAACCACCCACAACCAGTTGTTCGAGTTCAACATGAAAATCAACAACCCAGCACTCACCGCTCAAGTGCTCGTGAATGTGGCACGCGCATCGCTCAAGCAGCAACCTGGTGCCTACACCATGATTGAGATTCCGGTGATTGACATGCTCGAAGGCGACAAGGAGACCCTCATCCGTCATCTCGTGTAAAAAGCCCATCCTTCCAAGACTACTAATAGAATAAAGACAACACTCATATCGCGAACCCAGGAAGTTTTTAGCTTCTTGGGTTCACTTTTGTTTTAAACAACCTCCTGTTTACATCCTATTTATTCACTTTTTATTCAAATATCCACCCTCTGTTCGCTACAAAATATTTGGATTTTAATACACTTATTTGTATCTTTGCTTTTTTATAGCTATACGATAAACAAACATGTAAAGAAATGACCGACGAAAACTTCGATATAAGAAAGGAGCAGCAATTCAGTAAGGAGAAAGACTTCGAGAATGCACTCCGTCCACTCCGATTCGATGACTTCTCCGGACAGACCAAGGTGGTGGAGAACCTCAGCGTGTTCGTGGAAGCAGCCAAATTCAGAGGGGAGCCTCTCGATCACACCCTCCTGCACGGTCCTCCAGGACTGGGAAAAACCACGCTCTCCAACATCATTGCCAACGAACTGGGCGTGGGATTCAAAGTGACCAGCGGCCCGGTGCTCGACAAGCCGGGAGACCTCGCGGGTATTCTCACCTCACTCGAAGAGAACGACGTGCTCTTCATCGATGAAATTCACCGCCTCTCACCCGTGGTGGAGGAATACCTCTACAGTGCCATGGAGGACTACCGCATCGACATCATGATTGACAAAGGGCCGTCGGCCAGGTCCATACAAATCGACCTCAACCCTTTCACCCTTGTAGGCGCGACTACGCGAAGCGGCCTGCTCACAGCTCCACTCAGGGCAAGGTTCGGAATCAACATGCACCTGGAATACTATGATGCCAGCGTGCTCAAACGGATTATCCTACGCTCAGCAAAACTGCTGAACGTGCCTTGCGACGACAATGCCGCAGCAGAAATTGCAGGAAGGAGCCGCGGAACGCCACGTATTGCCAACGCACTGCTGAGGAGGGTGCGCGACTTTGCCCAGGTGAGGGGTAACGGATGCATCGACCTCGACATCGCACACCATGCACTCGAGGCACTCAACATCACGAAATACGGGCTCGACGAGATTGACAACAAAATCCTCACCACCATCATAGACAAGTTCAATGGTGGACCGGTCGGCATCGGAACCATCGCTACAGCCATCGGAGAGGATGCCGGAACCGTGGAGGAAGTTTACGAGCCATTCCTCATCAAGGAAGGATTCATCAAGCGGACTCCAAGAGGACGTGAAGCCACACCACTCGCCTACCGACACCTCGGTCGCACCATCCAAAACGGGAATGTGCTCATGAACGACTTATTCGCTTGATTTCCCCTGACACTATCAATTCTATTTGCATTAGATCGTTGTTTTCAAACACTCTTATTAACATTCAATGGCAAGCATAAAATCTCTGGCTAAAGATACAGCAATCTATGGTATGAGCAGTATTGTGGGACGTTTCCTCAACTACCTGCTCGTGCCTCTCTACACCAATAAAATCTCTGCAGAGAGCGGAGGCTATGGCGTGGTGACCAACCTCTACGCCTACACCGCACTGATTTTCGTGATTCTCACTTTCGGTATGGAGACTTCTTTCTTCCGGTTCGCCAACAAAGAAGGAGCCGACTATAGGAAAGTGTTCTCGACATCCCTGTTCGTGGTGGCGACGCTCAGCATCGTTTTCCTGGCTGGCGTGTTTGGCTTCATATCACCACTGAGCAACGTACTGGGATATGGCGACCACAAAGAATACATCATGATGATGGCCACAGTGATTGCCCTCGACTCCATCCAGGCTGTTCCGTTCGCTTTGCTGAGGTTCAAGAAGCGGCCTTACAAGTTCGCGGCACTCAAACTCCTGTTCATATTCCTCAACATCGGGCTCAACCTCCTCTATTTCCTTGTGCTGGGAAAGACACAACCGGTCTATATCTTCATGCTCAATCTGGTTTGCACATCCATCGTCACGTTCTTCTTCATCCCAGAGTTCAAAGAATTGAAATTCATATTCGACAAGCAACTGCTCAAGCAGATGTTGTCCTACTCATGGCCGATACTTGTGCTCGGCATAGCCGGAATCCTCAATCAGACGGCCGACAAGATTCTCTTCCCCCTGATCTACCCAGATGAGTCCACCGCTCAGCAGCAGCTCGGAATCTACGGAGCCTGCGTGAAACTGGCCATGATCATGACGCTCATCACACAAGCATTCCGATATGCCTACGAACCATTCGTCTTCGCGCAGAACCGGGAAAAAGACTCCAAACAGACCTATGCTCTGGCCATGAAGTACTTCATCATCGTCACCCTCCTCGCATTCCTCTGCGTGGTGGGATACATGGACATCCTCAAGCATTTCATCGGAGCAGGATACCGAGAGGGACTGCGGGTTGTGCCTATCGTCATGGCAGCAGAAATCATGATGGGAATTGCATTGAACCTCTCCATTTGGTATAAACTCACTGATAAAACCATCTGGGGAGCAATCGTGTCCATCATTGGTTGCGCCGCTCTTTTCGCCATCAACATCATCTTCGTTCCTCTATTTGGATATATGGCTGCGGCATGGGGTGGATTTGCAGCATACGCCATCACAATGATTCTCAGTTATTTCCTCGGGCAAAAATACTATCCAGTGAACTATCCGCTCAAGGAAATCGCACTCTACACCCTGCTCGCCATCATTCTCTTCGTCCTAATGACCTACATTCCGCAGAACTGGAACACCATCCTGCGCATTCTCTTCAACACCCTGATGATCGGCATCTTTGCTGCATGCTTCTTCATCAAGGATCTCTGGCCTGCGGTTAAAAACCGGCTGCACAGATAACACCTTTAAAGAATTGTTTTCAATTCTGATTGCAAAAGCCATCATCCATGAGCACCTACAACGATGAATATGAGAAATTGAGTCTTCTGGGCCAAGGTGCTTTCGCCAGCATCTGGAAAGTGAGACATCGGAGGTTGGGCTATGTCCGTGCGCTCAAAGAATTGAACATGGGCATTGAAAATGAAGACTCGCCAGCCTTCATTTCCTTTCTCAATGAATGCGGGCTTCTGATGAGAATCGGAAACGGAGCTCATCCGGGAATCGTGAGGGTGTATCAGCCCAGGCTCATCAGCAACAAGGCAACAGTGGAGATGGACTTTGTTGATGGTCTGACCATCAACGAGTATATCCGGGAAAAAATATTCGTAGGTTTTGATGAGGTCATGCGGTTCGTTCGTGAGGTGACCGATGCGCTCGCCTATTGCCATGTAGATGTTTACAAGGACATGATGAACCCGCTCGAAGACCAGCTGAAACGCAATCCTGACGATGCACGGCAGTTTATCATCAATCAGGACGACGAGCAAAGATTGATTCAGAAATACGGAGTCGTGCATAATGACCTTCATTCCAACAACATCATGAGGAGGAACCGTGACGGACGGTTTGTGCTTCTCGACTTCGGACTCGCCATTCAGAACGGAAACTCCGTGAAAAGCAGCTCAAGGATGGATGGAGCTGTGGAATACAAGGCTCCTGAAAAATGGGACAACGAGGAGTATATCACCACCATGTCAGACATCTACAGCCTCGGAATCCTCTTCTTTGAGATGCTGGCAGGAGCCGTTCCTTTCCCGTTCGGACAAAACCCTGCCACAGGGTTGGCAAACCTCGTCGGGATGATGAAGATGCACAAATATGCCGAAATCCCTGCTATCGAGCCGCTCAGAAAGAAGGCATTTGAACAGACTCATCCAGGACAGGCTTACGTGAAGGACTACCCCGACTGGCTTGAGCAAACAATAAGAAAATGTCTGGCAAAACGTCCTGAAGAGCGCTTCCATGACGCTAAGGAACTCCAGACCCACATCAACCAGTTCGACAATCAGCAGCAATCTCCAACGGCACCACAACAGCAAATGCCTGAAGATGCATTGGAACAGCTGCTGAAAAGCTATATCTCACAAAAACCTGACATCAGCGCCAAGGAAATTCTTGACGCATTGCAGCCCACACAAGAAAGACAAACAGACAAACCGCATGCCGCACCGATAATAAAAGACACTGCCAAAGCAGAAAAAGCGTATCCCAACATCACGACATTCACAGTGGGAGGTATATCCTTCAACATGGTCAGGGTGGATGGCGGTAAATACACTATGGGTGCCACGGGAGAGACAGGAATCGGTGCCGGTGACGAGGAAAAACCACCTCACGAGGTGTTTGTAAGAACCTTCCTCATCGGACAGACCCCAGTCACCCAGGAACTCTGGACTGCCGTGATGGGCAGCAACCCTTCAAAATACCAAGGGAAAGACCATCCAGTGGAGAGTGTGTCATGGAACGACTGCCAGGAGTTCGTCAAGCAGCTCAACCTGCTTACTGGGCAATCTTTCAGGTTGCCCAACGAAGAAGAATGGGAGTTTGCGGCTAGAGGAGGACTCCAGAGCCAGGGTTTCACTTTTGCTGGCAGCAACGACATCGGACAAGTGGCATGGTACGAAGCCAACAGTGGCATGACCCCACAGCCTGTAGCGACAAAAGCCCCTAACGAACTGGGACTATACGACATGAGCGGCAACATTTTTGAATGGTGCCACAACAACTTCTACCGCTACGATACCCCTTCAAACCCCACAACGGGCAAAACCCGCAGAGGAGGAGGATGGAACAGCAGCCCCAAAAACTGCAGAGTATCCTTCCGCTACGACAACGAACCGGACAAACGGAGCCAAATTATCGGAATGAGACTGGCGATTTGACGCAAACTTTCTATGTTCTCTTTAGGAGACACGCAAATACTGACACCCACCAAAAACTTCCACCCATGAGCATTTTCAAGAAAATATTCAGCCCTTATGCCGACGGCAAGAACGAGAATAGCGACAAGGCAGCCCCAGAGGAAAACGGAAAGTCGGAGATGCAAAAGAAATCATCAGCAAAAGCGCATATCGACCTTGAGGAGCAAATTCTCGAGGCGGTGGTGGAAGCGGTGAAACCTCTCAGGGGAATGAAAGGCGGAGGAAGCCTCCGAATCCACACCTGCGACCCTTACTTCAGCACCGTCATTTCCGACGATGAGTTTCCAAGCAACCTGGCACTCGCATTCGACAATGAGGGCATGGAGGAATTTGGAAGAATGAAGGTGGCGGTTAGCACCGCCATGCCTCAAAACAAATCAGAAATGATTGAGGCCATTGAAGGAAAACTCTTCATCGCCATAGGAAAGAAAGAGGAACCGAAGACGATGAGAATAAGCATATTAGCAGAAGAACCCAATGATGCGCTCGAAGACAGTCCCATCCTCCTCGACAGTGCCGCCAAACATCTGTTCCACATCGGAAGAGGGAAGCATCCCATCAACACCATGAGGCGGGAAAACGACATCGCCGTGGCTGAGCAATACAACACCGTAAGCTCTGCCCATGCCGACATCAAATACAAGAACGGGCGGTTCTTCCTCCAGGCAAAGCCAGGAGGATGCCGGGCTGAAGGCGGCAGCGCCACCTTCATCCTGCGCGACGGACAGCCCAAAGAACTGCTCGACACCTTCAGCATGACCCTCCTGCGACACAACGACATCATTGAATTGGGAAAAACCGTAAGGCTGAAAGTGGAATTCACCTAAGTAACGATTTAATATCGATAAAAAACCTACAATCATGAAACTGAAAGACCTATTTTTCCCCAGCGACAGAGACAACGGGTCGGCAAACATCACCCGGCAGGAAATGCTCGATGAGCTGTTCCACCATTTCCGGAAGCGATTCGACGAAGAGACCACTACCGAGAGCATGCTCTTCCCAACATCCTTCTATGTCTATATGAACGAAGAGGATTTCAACCTCAGATGCCAGTCGCTCGGAAATACCGTCACAGACGTGGTGAATCGAATCAACCGTTTTCTCAGAAGGAAAAAATTCAGATACTCCAACTATATTCCCCACTCCAAGTATTGGCTCTTCCAGTTCACCCCACTCTCTCCCGACACTTTCATCGAGGGAATGCCCGACGACGCATCGCAACTTCAGCCCAAACAGCTCTACATAATTTCCACCATCTACCCACAGGAAAATACTCAAAACGGAGGGGAGAGGATGGTGGGAACGATGCATGTGAAGGACTCCTTCCTCATCCACAACCTTGCCATCAACTCCAGGGCGCTCATGGGAATGGACATCGTTGGGCGCTACCGTTTCAAAGTGCCTTTCGCCGACTTTTCCAACATCAGGAAAACACCAGTCAGCATGGCTCAGCAGACCACAAATTCCTCTTTGCCGGTAGCTTCACTCACCATCAGACAGCAGCAGTATCAGTTCGTACTCCACCCCATGAACCATCATGCGCAGAAGACTGAAATCGAAACGCCCATGCTTCAAGTGGGAGGAATGGGATGCACACCGGGAATTCGAAACGGCATACAATGTGTAGGTATCAACAGCCAGCAGGTGGAGGACCCACACCTGCAGATACGGAGAAATCCCGACGGCACTTTCTCCATCATCGCATACGCACAAGTCAGGCTCAACGAGATACCACTTGCTCCTAACTTATGGGTGCCGCTTCCCAACTTCTCGGTCATTCTCATCAACGACGAAATACAGCTCAATTTCAGAATCGACAAACCCTGACGCATGAATCTCAAAAAACTCATCATCCCCACCCTGGTAGCCGTGCTCATGATCATTGGATTCGTGAGCATCAAAAACGCGCATCAAGACTATTTCAGACAAGTGGAGCAGGCATACTCTGACCACCAGGCACTCAATCTCAAGAAGGGAGTGAGGGCAGAAGAACTGAAGGCATTCATCATCAGGAAAGGATATGCTGAAAGTACAGAAGACGCAGCATTCATCGCCAGACACATCGCACAACGTCTCCATGAAGGAGAGCAGATGAAGAATCTCGGAGCGCTCAACACACCGGCATTCAGATGCAAGGCTGCTGAAGCGGAAATGCAGGGCGGAGATGAGTTGAGACGAAGAGTGGAAAACTCACGGGCTGCACTCGGATGGAACGAAACGGTTCAAAATTATTATGAAAAACAATCTGTGGCATCCACCAGCACTCAACAGGAGGGGGGAGCAACACTGACAGTGAGCGTGGTGGAGGAAGACACCACTCAGTATGGTTTCTTTACAAGAATATGGAACACACTCACCGGTCGCCACCGCAAACCCGTGCAGGGAACACTGGTCAGGCTGAAAGAGCATTACTATGAAGGAGAAAAAGACAGCGAGGGGCATCTCATCAACCCTCATGCTGCCGACACCGTCGTGGCCTACGCCATGACTGACCAAGAGGGAAAAGTTCAGTTCAACGTGATTGAAGGCCACTCCTACAGCGTGCTGCCCATCCGAAAAGACTTTGAATATGGTGCGTCACAAGGAACCACGGGTGGGAGCCTCAGCGGCGACAGAAAATTCCGATTCATACAGAAGCCACACACCATCACCCTTTTCGCGCCCATTACCTACCAGCACCTGAAAGCCGATGGAATGCTGACGGTGAGGACACCACAGGAATTCAACAACATGATGGTCACGGACATGCTCTTGTTCATCATCTGCTGGCTCGCTGCCTTCATCATCATGCATATTAGGAACAGACAGCCGGAATTATCGGCGGCACACATCATCGCATCCATCGCCATGATGCTCACAGCTCTCAGTCTCATGATGATGTTTTCCATCACCCATCCACTCACCGACACCGCCACAGGAAACGAAACGACATGGGGAATCTGCATGGGAGTGGTGGCTATGACCATCCTGACCAACGTCAACATCACCTGGTTGCACCGTCTCACCGAACAGAACCTGTTCGGATGGATAGCACGCCCATTCACTCAGAAACTGAATGCGGCAAAGATTCAGGAGAAGGATGCCAGTCCCCTCAAAATCATCGGATATTATGTCCGACTCATCTTGGCTTTCATTTGCCTACCGCTCGAAGGCTTGGCCAGACTCGCCAGCTGGATTGCTGATAAAACGGGAACCAAAACTCCCGAAGGAGCCGGCTATGCATTTGTGGCAGTGATGCTCATGTTCCTACTCTACCTCTTCGGCACCGGGCCTGAAGGAAGCGACGCAAAGGTGAATCTCTGGGGATTCCAACCCAGCGAAATAACAAAGCTCCTCATCGTCTTTTTCATGGCTGCATTCTTTGCCAAAAACGCCAAACGCATCCAAACATTCTCACGGCAGCCCGGACGATTCATGCTGAAGATGCAGGTGAAGACTGTAGCGTCAGTGGCGGTATGTCTCCTGATTCTCATCCTCATGTATCTCAAACTCAGCGACCTGGGACCAGCCTTGGTGGTCATCACCACCTTTGTGCTCATGTATGCCGTGGCACGTAAGGACTTTGTTGAACTCACCATCGGCACCGCTTCGTTCATCATTCTCCTGTGGATAGGAAGCGTCATCAATCCCGGCTCCACCACCACTCCACTCCTCCTCGCCCTCCTTTGGTTTGTGGCTTGGATTGGAGGAGGGTGGCTCTGGAAACACCGCATATATGAAAGTGCCCTGTTCATGAACCTGCTCATCACGGCATTCGTCTTCGGTGGCACGATCCTTTCCCAACTGGGAATGGCAGAGGGAGAACGGCTGGACAACAGGAGTGCCATGGCATGGAATGGAGTGTGGGACAACAATGTGCCGGGAGGCGACCAGGTGGCACAAGGAATCTGGAGTCTCGCCGCGGGAGGGACAACAGGCCAGGGCATGGGTGAAGGCCACGCCAACCTGGTTCCTGCCTGCAACACCGACATGATATTCACCAGCATCGGAGAGACACTGGGATGGCTGGCGCTGGCGGTCATCGTCATCCTCTTCTTCATCATGCTCCACCATTCTCTCCTCATTGCCAGGAAAGCGGGAATGCCGTTTGCCTTCTTCCTCGTGTCAGGCATCGGAATCATCACGGCGGTGCAGTTCCTCGTCATCGTCACCGGCAGCACCGGCCTCATCCCGCTCACTGGAGTAACCCTCCCATTCCTGAGTTTCGGAAAGTCGGGAATCATCATGAATCTTGCTGCCACCGGCATCATCTGCTCCGTGGCGAGAATGAAAGCCACGAGAAACCAGATGGCAGACATCAGGCAATACGACGGAGTGCTTTCTGCCGCCTGTCTTGCTTTCATCATTGTGGCGGTGGTCATACTCGCCACCACATTCAACTGTCAGGTGGTAAACCGCGACAAATTCATCCTCAAACCGGCCTATACCGCCAATCTCAACGGGGTGAGAATACAAGAATACAACCCACGAATCACACTGTTAGTCAACCAGTTGCCGATGGGTGACGTGTATGACCGGAACGGATTGCTCCTCGCCACTTCCGACCCTCAGAAAATCAGCAAACTGGAGAACAAATACTCCGATGCGGGAATCAGCAGGAAGGAACTCGCCAGCGTCACCCAAAGAAGGCTCAGGAGATACTATCCGTTCGCCGACAGACTCTTCTTCTTTACCGGTGACTTCAACACCAGAGTGCTGTGGAACAACAACGACCTCAACCCATACGGCTACATGGCTGAGAACAAGCACCTCGCCACACTCAGGGGATTCGACAACACCGCTCGCGACGACAACGGGCACGCCATCCTGGACAGGGTGGAGAGCAGCACGGTGAAGGAAAGCCGTTTCCTCAAGCCATTGGGAAAAGAGGGAAGCGAGGACTTCATACGACGTGACTACAGTGAGCTACTGCCGTTTTTGCTCAACGGAAACTTTAAAGAAGCAGCGCGCAACTGGAACCGCCATCAGGACATCACACTGTCGGTTGATGCCACCTTGCAGACTGCAATGCAGGAGAAAATGAGTGAAAACCAGTTTGTTGATTTCAAGCATTCGCTCAAACCAAAAATGAGGGCGTCAGTTGTGGTGGTGGACACCGACGACGGATCCGTGCTTTGCTCAGCCAACTATCCTCAGCCAAGTCAGGAAGAAATTCAGCGGCATGCCGACATCCCATATTATGAGCGGATTGAGGCAGACATGGCTGTGAAGGCGTATGCCGACCGCGACCTCGGACTCACCTACCAGACCAAGCCAGGCTCAACGGCGAAAATCATGTCGGCCATGGCAGGATTCATGAAATACGGAAAAGAAATCATCCACACCACCTACATACTCAAACAGGGAGAGCGGATTTCCCACGCCTACGCCGACACCCTCTCTCTCCGTGAAGCCATCGTGAGGTCGTCGAACAGTTTCTTCGTCAATTTCGTGCACGACAAGCAGCTCTACAGCCAGCTCGACACCATTTATCAGCTCTTTGGAGTGAACCTGCAGATTGACTGGTTCAAAGGCTACGACAGACGGAACCGATCCATCACCCCTTACTTCTTTGATTTGGCTGACAACGACTCCATCCGTTCGCTCGAGTTTTCGGAGGACATGGAATATCTGGCGAAGGCGGCGTATTCCAAATACGATGAGTATCAGGAGAAAAAGAAAGCCAACAAGAACTACGTGGAAAAAATGAGTGATCCAAAGCTTGGATGGACGACCTGCGGAAGTGCATGGGGACAGTACAATATCAAGGCATCGCCCCTCAACATGGCACTCATGTCGGCCACCGTGGCGAACGACGGACTCTTCATCCCCGCCAAGTTCGTGATAAGCGAGCCATCGGCCAATGCCCCGAAAAGGTTGCTCAGCAGGGAGGTGGCAGGAGAGTTGAAAAACGCCATGGAAGCGGAGTCGGACAAGAACCTATTCAATATCAGGGGAATGGGCGGAAAAACAGGAACACCACAGCGAGTGTTCAACCACAAGCCAGTGAACGACGCATGGTACACCTTCTTCATCCCGAAACACGGAAAAACGGGTTATCTGGCCGTGGCACTCAGGATTGAGCGGAGCATGCTCAATTCCAAGTCTGCTGTGAAATACACCAAAGATGTGGTCCTGCCAATTCTGAAGCAAACGGGCTACATCCAATGACCGATTCGGAATAACCTCAAAGAACGACCCACATCCTTCGTCCGAAAATCCTAAAAAAGTGCTTTTTTAAGCACTTTTTTTTGATAATACAGCAAAAAGATTTAACTTTGTTGGTTAATAGTGATAAAACGCATTATTATCCCGAAAACTCTAAAAACACAAAATAGAACGACATGAAAAAAATGCTTCTCGCCGCTTTGATGCTGACTGCCACCATCGGAGCACAAGCCGATGAGGGAATGTGGATGATCTGCAATCTCTCGGCCAAGACTGATTCCGTGCTCAAAAGCATGGGACTTGAACTCACTCACGACCAAATTTACAGCAAAGACCACCCTTCACTCAACGACGCCATCGTCCAGTTCGGAGGATTCTGTTCGGGTGTGGTAGTGAGCAACGATGGACTGGTCTTCACCAACCACCACTGTGGCTATGGTTCCATTCAGGACCACTCCACTCCGCAACACGACTACCTGAACGATGGATTCTTCGCTAAAAAGCTCAAAGACGAACTCCCTAACGAAGACCTATATGTCGATTTCCACATTGGAACCACCGACGTGACCGATCGGATTCTGAGCTATATCACTCCCGACATGGACATCCAACGCAAGAATGCTGTGATCGACTCTCTCACCACAGCCATCACTGATGCGGTAGATGACCCAGACAACGGTATTCATTCAGCTGTAGTGCCTTACTACAAGGGTAGCAAATACTATCTCAGCGTTTATCTCAAATACAGCGACGTGAGACTCGTGTTCGCCCCACCACAGTGCCTGGGCAAACATGGAGGTGACACCGACAACTGGATGTGGCCGAGACAGACTTGCGACTTCTCTGTCTTCCGCATCTATGCTGGAAAGGACAACAAACCAGCGGAATACAGCAAGGACAATGTGCCGTTCCACCCGAAAAAATATGCTGTGGTCAGCACCCAGGGTTACAAACCGGGAGACTTCTGCATGACTTTCGGCTATCCAGGCTCTACAGAGAGATACCTCAGCAGCTACGGAATCACCCAGACTGTGAACTGCGAGAACATCCCGAGGATCGAAGCCAGGGAAATCAAGCAGGCTGTGATGAAGGATGCCATGAACTCCAGCCAGGCACTCCGGATCATGTACTCTTCCAAATATGCGCAAAGCTCCAACTACTGGAAGAACTCCATCGGCCAGAATAAGGCGCTCAAGGATCTCAACGTGGTGGAGGAAAAGCAGCAGCTTGAGAAGGAAATCATTGACTGGGTGAGCAAAGACCCTGCAAGGGTGGCAAAATATGGTGCAATGCTCGACTCTCTCAAGGTGAGCTATGAGAGGACAACGAAGCGCGATTACACCTACACCATGTGGGAAGAGTGCTTCTATTCTGGAAGCGACGTCATGCAGTTTGCACTCAAGCAGTTCCTCAGCATCATGCAGGAGAAGGACAACAACCTGCAGAAGCAGGTGGAGAAGGCATACAAGGACATTGACATCCCTACCGACAAGAAACTCTTCGTGGCGTCTCTCCAGTGCTACAAAGACCATGTTGACGCGAAATACCTGCCGGAATTCTATAAAAAAATCGACGAGAATTTCAATGGCGACATCAGTGCATACGCCGATGACGTGTTCGCCAAGTCAACGCTCTGCAAGCCTGAAGAAATGCGGAAGCAGAAGGAAATCCAGCCGCTCTTCCAAACCGACCCTATGATGCAGGCAGCCCTTCAGGCCATCATGCAGCTCTACACCATGATGGACAGAAACGAGATGAGAGACGAATATGAGCGACTGCTCGGCGATGCCCTCCGCGAGATGAATGCCGACAAGGAATATTATCCTGATGCCAACTTCACCCTCCGCATGAGCTATGGAATCGTCAACGGATACACCACCAACGAGGGTGTGAAATACGGTTGTTACACCCCTTCGCAGTCCATCATCGACAAGTTCGAGAAACAGGGCGACAACCCTGATTATGAACTCACCAAACCGGTGTATGAATGGCTGAAGAAGGGCAAGTATGGCAAACGCTACATCGACAAGCAGTCGAACGACATGCAGCTCTGCTTCCTCACCAACAACGACATCACCGGCGGTAACTCCGGTTCGGGTATGTTCGACGGAAAGGGACGCCTCATCGGCCTGGCGTTCGACGGCAACTGGGAAGCCATGTCGGGCGACATCCTCTTCGACGAGAAACTCCAACGCACCATCGGTGTTGACATCAGGTACGTGCTCTCCGTCATTGAGAAATACGGTAAGGGCAAACGACTCATCAAAGAGCTGACACTGGAATAGAATTAAGGAAACCTGAGACCCATCTATATGGGTTTCAGGTCTTTTTGCTTATTTTTCCATCTCACCCTTCTCTCCTTCCGTCCCACACATTGAAATTGTGGACGGTTTCATATCCAAAGAGCCTGTGAAGGTTCATATCAACGATTAACTGACTAAATAGAACTATTATGAAAAGGAGCATGAACTCAAAGAAGGTTCTGGCGGCTCTCATCCTTATGGCTGGCTCGGCCACGGCTTGGGCCAACGGAACAAAGACCGTCTTTCATCTGGATATCCAGAGAACTGCAGCGCAAACCACAGAGTCATCCTGTGCGGTCAACCCTAACGTGCTGGCCAACAAGCTGCATTGCAAAATGAAACTGGAGGATGCACTGACCAAGAAAACCGTCAAGTGGCATTATGTCAATCCTTCTAATGGAAGATATTCCAACAGTTCCACCATCTCTCCTTACGGCAACTACTTCAATGCCAACGGAATGGCGGTTTCTGGAGCCAACAAGACGAAGATTCTCCAGTCGAAGTTCACTCTTACAGCCTTCTGCATCAACACCGAAGATGGAATGGTGGAAGAGGGAAAGACCTACAGTTGGAAGCAGGCTCTTATCAACACGGAAACCAACGACACGGTGGACTTCCATTTCACCATGACCATCGGAGCTGAACAAAGCATGACTTCCGACATTCCGACGGTGAACCACAGAAAAGACCGCATCGACGACTGGATGGCCGTTCCTTACCTGAAAGTGAACGAGCAGCAGGCAGAAATCAACAACTGCGTGCAGGGAAATGTGGGCGATGACATCACCATCTCCCTCCAGCCGAAAAACGAGGGCGACATCGTGAAGTTCAATGTGAAGGCACCTGACGGAAATACGCTGAAACCGACCAACAGTAAAGACTGCGTGATTCAGGACATCAGCATGTCGGATGCCGGAGCCTACGAGCTCCAGGTGAGATACACACCCCAAGGAGGATCACAGACAGTTCAGATTGTATATGTGTACTTAGATGTGCAGGAACACCAAGGCGAATACTACGATTGGAAACAGCATACTCCATATTGGAGCTACAATTTCAGGGATGAGAATCCCGACGGATTCCCAATGCCGACAAAGAGCCACAACTTCACTAAGAAAGGCGGAGGAAAAGCCAACTGCGTGGAAGGTGAGTGGTGGTCAGTGTTCTGGGGCGACAACCTCAACTCCGTGGTGGGAAACAACGACTACAACGCCATGACCAACATGGTGAAGAAATACGACACCGACTTCGCATACATCAGGGACGTCATGGGATGGCCACCTGATATCAACGCGCGGATGGGATGGAAGTCGTTCGTCTATATCTTCGGTTCGGGACTCAGCAACGACAACGAGTCGCAGACCACCGAGGGTGGCTATCAAAGCTCCACCTATGTGGATGGACGTTCCTGGCCATGTGTATGGGCATCCTACTATCCAGTCAGCCGCTTCCGCGACGATGCCGACCGTAAATGGAACGATGGCGACTACCAGCGTGAGGCCATGATCCACGAGGGCATACACGCCACCTTCGCCGACATGGAGGGAGTCAAACAGTCGGCTTGGTTCCACGAGGGAGGCAACGTGTGGCTGCAGATGGCCATGAACGCCAAACGCGACAACGTGTACGGCGAACCGGGATGGCTCGGAGTAGGCAACCTCATCTGCCCGTTCATGCCGATTGAGTGCTACTCAGGGTGGCTTCAAGACGGGTCGTTTGGAGGGCCAAGCGCCGAAGGTGTCAACATGTACAACAGCCAGGGAAGACAAGTCTGCACATGGCGCAACCTCATCGGAGGAGTGCAGTACGGAGAAGTGTTTCCGCTCTTCCTCGGAGAGGCAGTGGGCGATGGAGCAGTGCCTTGGATTTGGAGATACTGCAAGACCCGGGTGCTCGAAGGCATCGCATTGGGCAACAAGGCTGAGAACGTCGAAGGTATTGGCGACGAGGCCATGCGGCTGTTGGTCATGCAATACCGCGCTCGTCTCGCCACCATGGATTTCGGACGCTTCACCAAAGGATGCCGGAACCTGCTTGACAGCCGTTTCGGCAGCACGGTCAAAGCAGAATGGGAACCATACTGGATTGATGTTGAGCCGTTCCAGCTCACACCTTACCAGACTCTTGAACCAAACGATGAGGAAGGATGGATGGCTCCCGACACCATCACCAACCCAGGATGGAGCGGTGGAAACATCATTCCTATCCATGTGGCTGAAACGGGATGCGAGGTGTTCTTCAGACCGGAGGACGACAACATGATGGCACAGCTTTGCTACAGGACGAAAAGCGGAGAAACCTATTACAGCCAGCCTGTCACCTGCGGAAAGATGAAACTCTCCTGGACCGACAGCAACAGCCCTGCCAACGGAGTGGTGTTCGCAGTGGTGGCCAACACCGACTACATCTACACCGGCGAGGAGCAACGCAAAAAGCACTGGGACTACAGGCTCAAGCTTGGCGAAGGCGCGCTCGCTCCTGCATCTAAGGATGTCAGATGGTACTTCTATGAGCGCACACTCACCGACCCTGAATTCGCCACGGGAATTGAGCAGGTTCAGACCGACATGGAAGGAAACGGTCCGAAGGAACCAGTCATCAGGATTCTCTCCGGAGCGCTCCGTAGCGGAGGACAGATTGTGCTTGACCTCAACGGCATAGAGCCAAAGAATGTGGTGGCACACCTTGTGGGCGTCAGCGGCGTGCTCATCGACGAGCAGCAGGTGAGCGACGCATCCACCATCCAGCTCCCTTCAAACCTGAGAAAAGGCATGTATATCCTCGCCTTGCGCCACAACGGAAAGACCGACTCCTTCAAAGTGTATGTGGAATAGAACCAGACAGATGTTTGCAATCTGCAAAGTTCTAAAAACTGTCAACTGAAAAAGATAAAAACAAAAAATATGGGTAACAATCAAAAAGCGCTGAAGACGCAACTGATCTTCATGAACTTCCTTCAGTTCGCCGTGTGGGGAGCGTATCTCACTTGCATGGGGGCATACCTTGGACGGGTAGGCCTTGGCGACAATATCGGCACATTCTATGCCATGCAGGGTATCGTGTCCATTTTCATGCCGGCACTCATTGGAACCATTGCCGACAGATGGATTCCGGCACAGCAGATGCTCGGCATTTGCCATCTCATAGCCGGACTGGCCATGGTGGGATGCTTCATCTACGGCCAAAGTGCGGGCGAGAACGTGCAGTTCACACCGCTCATCGCCATGTTCACCGTCAGTATCGGATTCTACATGCCATCGCTCGCCCTATCCTATTCTGTGGCATATACCGGACTTACCAATGCGGGGCTTGACACCGTGAAGGATTTCCCGCCAATCAGGGTATGGGGTACGGTAGGATTCATCGCCACCATGTGGTTTGTCGATATCATGGACTATGAGACCATGCCACATCAGTTCCTCACCAGCGGCGTGCTCAGTATCTGCCTCTTCTTCTACTCATTCTTCCTGCCGAAGTGCAGCATCAGCAAAAGCAAGGAGAAAAAAGGTATTATCGATGCCTTGGGGCTCAAGGCCTTCTCGCTATTCAAACAGCGCAACATGGCCATTTTCTTCCTCTTCTCCATGATGCTCGGCGTCTGTCTGCAGATCACCAACGGTTTTGCGGTGCCGTTCATCAAGAGCTTTGATGGAAACCCTGAATATGCCGGAGCGGTGGCGCTGCAATACCCAGTCATCCTGTCGTCGCTCTCGCAGGCCAGCGAGACACTCTGTATCTTGCTCATCCCGTTCTTTATGAAGCGGTTCGGCATCAAGACGGTCATGCTCATCGCATTCTTGGCATGGGTGCTCAGGTTCGCTTTGCTTGGATTCGGCAATCCTGGTCCTGAAATGTTGAGCTGGGGATTCCTCTCATGGGTGCTGTCCATGATTGTGTATGGTGTGGCGTTCGACTTCTTCAACATCTCCGGCTCTCTTTACGTTGACCGTTGCACTTCAGCCTCCATCAGGTCTTCGGCACAGGGAGTGTTCTTGCTCATGACCAACGGATTCGGAGCCACTGTAGGTTCTTTCGCTGCGCAGACGGTAATCAAGGCAAACACATTAGATGGTGTGGTGGATTGGACGAAATGCTGGTATATCTTTGCTGGCTATGCGCTTTTCGTGGGAGTGCTCTTCGCCCTCCTCTTCCAAGAGCAGAAAAGCCGCAAAGAGAAACGCCTTGACAAGAAATTCGGCTATGAAGACTGATTCACAGCAACCTAAGACAGTACTCATAAACTGCTATCTGACAAAACGATAATATTGAACATCAAACCCTACATACTGATTCTCTCGACTGTGCTTATGCTTTTGTCGGCTTGCGACAGCAAAAACAATAAGGGCAGTCAAGAGAATCATTTGTCTGATAAAAAGCTTTCCATGCCGGCGAAAAAGGAAATGAGAGGCCGCGTCGGAATGAAGGCGACGGACAGGATGCTCACTTTCATCCAAGCCGACAGCGACTCCATCAGCATTGAGATTGACAATGGACGGATTTTCGGTGAGTTGGAGCAAGGAATGCCAGTGGATGTGGCATTCATCGACATCGATGGGCACCATGTCGCTTCCACCATCGTCAGCCTTCCTTCAATCGCCCACCAGTGGACTTGCCGCGACGACAGCACTGGGCAGACACACACAATCGACCTCTCCGCATACGACACTGAGGCAAAGATGGTTGAAGATACTGAAGAAAATACCTGGATGCTTCACGACGGAATGATCATCATCAACTCCAACACTCAGACAAACGGAAAAAACAGCCATGACACGCTTGCCATCCTGCAACTGACTGGCGACACGCTCATTGTCAGGGAAAATGGTGCCAAAAGACTATATACCAAATGAGAAAAAACTTCAATTGATTCACAGACAAAAATTTAATAAAAAATAACGACAACAGCATGAAGAGAATTATTATTTCTATTGTCGCCATTCTGCTCTGTTCGGCAGTTGTGGAGGCAAAAAAACCTAAAAGCACGCCAAAAACCGACCGAGAGGTGTGGGTGGACATCATGTACCAGATGGCCGAACCAGTGCTGAAAAACATGGCTGAGGGAAAACTCCAGCAGAACATGACGGTGGAAAACGGAGGACTTGAACTCTCACCTACTTGGGACAACCGCGACAAGAAAGTGAGCTACATGGAAGCCTTCGCAAGACTCATGGCAGGACTGGCTCCTTGGCTCTCACTGCCCGACGATGACACCGATGAGGGTCTGAAACGTAAGCAACTCAGAGAATGGGCACTGAAGGCATACGCCAATGCGGTTGACCCACAAAGTCCAGACTATCTCGGATGGAAATCAGGAGGACAGACACTCGTCGATGCTGCCTACCTTGTGGAAAGCCTCTACAGGGGATATGATGCCCTGTGGGTGCCGCTCGACTCAGTAACCAAACAGCGCTACATCAAGGAAATACAGGGACTGCGCCGCTACGATCCTCCTTACACCAACTGGGTGCTCTTCGTGGGCATGGAGGAGGCATTCCTCATGTATGTTGGTGCCAGCTACGATGCCTACCGCATCAAGATGGCCGTGAGCAAAGCGGAGGAATGGTATATTGGCGACGGACTCTACAGCGACGGTCCTTCCTTTGCCTTCGACTATTACAATGCTTTCGTCATCCAGCCGATGTACACCGAAATTCTGGAGATGGTGGCTGCGAAAAAGCCAAACGACACCTATCTCGTGAGAAGCCACGGCGACAAGGACAACAAACGCAATGGAGCCAAAAACCGAGTGAACGAGGTGAGAAAGCGCATGCAGAAATATGCAGTCATCCTCGAGCGCTTCATATCGCCAGAAGGTACATTCCCTGTGGTTGGAAGAAGCATCCCATACCGCATGGCCGTGTTCCAGCCGCTCGCACAGCTGGCTTGGAGAAAGCAACTTCCGAAGGAACTGAGCAACGGACAGGTGAGGGCCGGCATCACGGCGGTGGCGAAAAACATGTTTGAGAAAGCCAACAACTTCAACAAGCAAGGCTTCCTCACCATCGGTTTCGTGGGCAATCACCCGAACGTGGCCGACTGGTACACCAACAATGGATCGCTCTACATGACCTCACTCGCATTCCTTCCACTCGGACTTCCTGCCGACGATCCGTTCTGGACTGACCCAGCAGAGAAATGGACATCCAAGAAGGCATGGGACGGCGATGACTTCCCGAAAGACCACAAATGGGATATCAACCGGCAGATTCTCTACTGGGAATAAAAAAGACACTTCAGAAATCTATTCATTAACCAGGGACTTACTCCATGTGGGTCCGATACAAATTTACAGAACAAACCTACAATGCAAAAAATCATTATCCTGGACTTCGGTTCACAGACCACGCAGCTCATCGGACGAAGGGTCCGCGAGTTGGACACCTTCTGCGAAATCCTGCCATACAACAAATTTCCGCACAACGACCCAGAGGTCATTGGAGTCATACTCTCTGGAAGTCCGTTTTCAGTTTACGACAAGGAGGCTTTCAAAGTTGACCTCTCCGAGATTCGCGGACGCTACCCCATCCTCGGCATCTGCTATGGAGCGCAATTCATGAGCTACACCTACGGAGGGAAAGTGGAACCTGCGGGAACCAGGGAGTACGGCCGGGCAAACCTGCAGTGGATGGAGAAGGACAACCCGCTTTTCAAGGGATTCGACGACAACTCACAGGTGTGGATGAGCCATGGCGACACTATCACCGCCATTCCGCAAGGATTTAAGAAAATCGCATCCACAGAGAAGGTGAACTTCGCCGCCTATCAGGCCGAAGGCGAACCGCTCTGGGGCGTACAGTTCCATCCGGAGGTGTTCCACTCCACTCAGGGCAGCCTCCTGCTCAAGAACTTCGTCGTAGATATCTGCGGAAGCCGTCAGGACTGGAGTGCGGCTTCGTTCGTCGATACCACGGTTGCGGAGCTCAAACAGCAGCTTGGCGACGACCGCGTCATCCTCGGACTTTCAGGAGGAGTGGATTCGTCGGTGGCAGCTGTGCTGCTCAACCGCGCCATCGGTAAAAACCTCACCTGCATTTTCGTAGATCACGGCATGTTGCGCAAGAATGAGTTCAAGAATGTGCTTCACGACTATGAGTGCCTCGGACTCAATGTCATCGGAGTGGACGCCTCGGAAAAGTTCTTCAAGGAACTGGAGGGCGTGACGGAACCGGAACGCAAACGCAAAATCATCGGTGCGGGATTCATCGATGTCTTCAACGAGGAGGCACAGAAAATCACCGATGCCAAATGGCTCGCACAGGGCACCATCTATCCAGACCGCATTGAGAGCCTCAACATCACGGGAAAGGTCATTAAGAGCCACCACAACGTGGGTGGACTTCCTGAGAAGATGCACCTCCAGCTCTGCGAGCCGCTGAAATGGCTCTTCAAGGACGAAGTGAGACGGGTGGGACGCCAGCTGGGCATGCCTGAGCACCTCATCACCCGACACCCGTTCCCGGGACCGGGACTGGCAGTCCGCATTCTCGGCGACATCACACCAGAGAAGGTACGTGTGCTGCAGGATGCCGACGACATCTTCATCCAGGGACTGCGCGATTATAAGGTGAACATGCCGGCGGAGCAGGCGAAGAAGGTGCTGGCCGCCGGTTCACCACTCGAATACACCGACAACGGCGAAGTGGCGGTGTCGCTCTACGACCAGATCTGGCAGGCAGGCGTCATCCTGCTCCCGGTCAAATCGGTGGGTGTGATGGGCGATGAACGTACCTACGAGAGAGCCGTGGCACTCAGGGCGGTCACGTCCACGGATGCCATGACGGCAGACTGGGCTCACCTCCCTTACGATTTCATGGCCAAGGTGAGCAACGACATCATCAACCACGTCAAAGGAGTGAACCGCGTGTGCTACGACATCTCGTCGAAGCCACCAGCCACTATCGAGTGGGAATAAAAAAACGTTATGGCAGTAAGTCGGGACATCATTCCCGGCTTATTGCACTTTTATTGCAGTAGAATATGAAACTTTCACCATATATAACCGAACTCTTGAGAAAGAAGTCGGGTAATGAAATCCGGCTCTCTGGCGATTGTGAACGCCTGGCACTCGATGTGGAGGCTGCCACAGGCGAGCACATTGGAGTCAACACCATGAAGCGGTTGCTGGGGTTCATTGCCGACGAGCGTGTCCCACGCACAACAACTCTTGATATCATTGCCCGTTATCTTGGATACGACAACTGGGATGCTCTGCGGCTGATTGATGAGAACTGCAGCAATTCTGCGTTTGACGACCGCGATGAATATTTGGCTTGCTATATGGAAATCGGTCAGCAAGTGGCCATCTCCTATCCACCCAATCGGAAGCTGACCATCGAAAATCTGGGTGACAACCATTTCCGTGTGACTGATAGTGAGAACAGCAAGTTGCTGAAAGGCGACCTGCTGACACTGACGCATATCGTCCGCAACTACCCCCTGCTGGTAGCCGAAGTTATCAGAAACGGCGAGAATCTGGGAGCATTCACTGCGGGAAAGGCACAGGGCATTGACTTTGAACTCCTATGAACTTTTTTCATCGAGTAACAAAAAGCCTAAAAAACAAAGTCAGAAAAAAACTATGGACAGCACATCTTCGTTTTCAAAAGTAAGGCAGCCCTTCCCCGACGCAGAACTGCTGAAGGTCGGTGGCAGCACATGTGAGTGCTACCGAGTGAGACTTTACGGTAAGCTGCACTTCTTGAAACGATTGAAGCCCGAACTGCGGACAAATCCACAATACGTGGCTGCCATGGAGAAAGAGTTCCTCATGGGCTACCAGCTCGACCATCCTCATTTGGTCCGTTATGCCGCCAGAACCGATGACGGCATCCTGATGGACTATGTGGATGGTGAGACGCTCAACCTCTTTATTGAGCATCATCCCGGCTATTTTCAAAAACATGAAAACGCAGACCGATTCCTACACCAGTTGCTCAGCGTCGTCGGCTATCTGCACAGCCATCAGATTGTCCACCTCGACCTCAAGCCCGGAAACATCCTCATCACCCGCATCGGGCACGATGTGAAACTCACCGACCTGGGCTACAGCTATGCCGACTGCTACACCGACACAACGGGACGTACTGATAAATATGCCGCACCTGAGCAACTACTTGGAGAACCTGTCGATGCCCGTACCGACATCTATGCCATCGGACGTATTCTCCAAACGCTTCCTTGTGCACCTGAATATGATCATATCTCTCATAGGTGTACGGCTGCAGATCCATCCAAACGTTTCCAAAGTGTGGCGGAAATGGAGGCTGCCATCAGCCGAAAACGCCCTCACTGGCTGACAGTTGTCTTGTCAACAGCTGCGTTGTTGGCTGTCCTTCTCTTTCTCTGGAATCCGTTCCGCCATGCTGAAACACCATCCACACAGACGCCTGCCGCCAATGACTCCCAACTTGTTTCACAAGAACAGATACCTCAACCGCCGACACCCCTGTCAGAACAGCCACCAGCACTCACTGTGACAGATCTGGATGCAAACCAACAAAACATCCCCAAAGGTGAGCTTACGAAGACAGTGAATATGGAAGAGTCCAGTTCTTCTGCAAAATCTTATGGTCAGACAGTCCCGTCCTCACCAGTCCAATCTATAAGGCCAACAGTCCAGGCAACCCCGTCTCAATCTCATAGCCAGGCAACCCCATCCACACCAGCTCAATCGGAGTCCTCCGTGGCCGGTACTCAATCACATAAAGCGGAATCTTCAGCTGCCGATTTAGCGAGTCTGCATCGCCTGCTTGACAATGCCATTAGTCCCATCTTCGAAAAGCACCTTGGAGCCTATAAAAATAGGGATTATAAGGATTTGAACAAAGAAGAACTAAAAGAATATACAGAAAAACATTTAGCCTATCAACGAGCCTGCTTGAATAAGTTGAATGAGTTATGGGAAACCTATCAGCATCAGTATGACAAGGAATTGTTTTATGCTGAAGGCTGGAAAACACACGACTCTTATGACTCACTAACGTTCCTTCCCTCAAGATTATCCCATAAATAAGATAAAAGTGGACGGAATGGATAATGGTCTTATCAGCCTGATTATTTAATTTTGCAGTGGTTAATTATTACCGCATCATCTAATTACCCAACGAAAAAATACCGTTCAGGTCAATATAGAAAAAAGTCGCTCATTTACTTGCGTTTCTTATAAATTCTTCTTAATTTTGCCATGTCGCAAATTAATAATGCGACAGACATATTAGGAAGCGTTTAGCTATTCCGTATCTGTGAATCTCGACAACTTCACCGAATGTTCGGACAAGCAAAGAACGCTGCCTTGGGCTTGTATTCATGTACATCCAACATATACAACCTGAGGTGTGAGCGGCTTTTCTTATTCAACATTCGGGCAGTCGAGAGCCTACAGATGGAATATGTTAAGTAGGCTCACACTTTCCTTTTTGTGCCTT
>JAEEGI010004242.1_pt1 | contig 33700 bp, 23 predicted proteins | sample 8958751 | NCBI WGS metagenome assembly JAEEGI01 (sample SAMN16246545, study PRJNA631951) | gut metagenome | biome: gut microbiome; feature: rumen; material: KS-attached | host: Bos | place: Iran: Karaj | collected 2018-10
GGGCGATGTCGTCGACCAGCCTGATTACACACCGGAAGGCTTAACCGAAGCCAACCATTCATTCGACAAGTTCGATATCGCAGTCAGGATCGCCGGGCGGATAGAGGGGGTATAACGCCATGAATGAGAAGTATAAAGTACAAGGCTTTGCATGCCTTATCGCCGCACCGTTCTGGGGCTGGGCTCTGTATTCACTTTACGATTATCTCGCTCATCAGTATGACAATCCGGCTAACTTCATCGTTAACTTAACGGGCATCATCGGCCTGGCAGGACTGGCTGCCCTTATCATCGCGGGAATAGTTAATCTCGTGAAGGCCAAGAAGGTGGGTAAGTAACGAGGATAAAACATCGGTCCGCCAGTTCCTAATATCGTACTGGTAGTTCGATTATATATGTTTCAGAGGATAAATCATCCCCCGGTGCTTTATCTTATCAGGCCCTCGAAAACTGAATCGCAGTATCTTACTGTCGCCATAGCGTCCTTTGCATAAGCGTCAGCGCCAATCTGGTCCGCGTATTCGGGCGTCATTACGGCACCGCCGACAACGACTTTGGTGTCAGGCTTTTTCTCGCGCATGAGCTTTATGGTCTCTTCCATAGAAGCAACTGTTGTTGTCATGAGGGCTGAAAGGCCGACGACTCTTATGTTGTTCTCGATGGCACAGTCTACGATTACTTCGGGCGGAACGTCCTTGCCCAGGTCGATTACGTCGTAGCCGTAGTTCTCGAGCATTACCTTTACGATATTCTTGCCGATGTCATGGATGTCGCCCTTTACGGTGGCCATTATGACCTGTCCCTTGGTAGTGCGCGGCTTGTCGGCCATCGCTTCCTTGACTACTGCGAAGGCTGCCTTTGCGGCATCCGCGCTCATGAGGAGCTGGGGAAGGAATACTGTTCCTTTCTCAAAGCCTTTGCCGACGCGGTCGAGCGAAGGGATCAGCTCGGCGTCTATTATCTCAAGTGAATCACGGCCTGAATCAAGCGCCTCTTTCATTGCCTCAGCGGCTCTTCCGACGACGCCTCTCTCGATCGCTTCGCCTAAAGTGAGTACGGCGCCGGATGAAGAAGAGGAACTTTTCGCGTTTGAAGCAACAGTCGCAGAGCCTGCGACGTAATCCTTGAAAGCAGTGATGAATTCCTGAAGGTTCGGGTCTAAGTTCATCAGTGCGTTGAATGATCTGTAGGATGCCATCATGGGGCCGTTGCACGGGTTGATGATCGCGCACGAGAGGCCGTTCTGCATTGCCATTGTAAGGAAGTGCGAATTGACGAGTTCACGCGCGGGAAGACCGAATGAGATATTCGATACGCCGAGGATCGAGTGACCGTCAAATTCATCTCTTACGCGCCTTACCGTATCGAGCGTTGCGATGGCGGAGTTAGGGTCTGATGAGATCGTCATTGCAAGACCGTCGATGACGATGTCTTTTCTCGGAATGCCGTATTTGTCGGCTTCTTCATAGATGCGCTTTGCAATCGCGATCCTTCCGTCAGATGTCTCCGGGATGCCGGCTTCGTCCAGAGGAAGTGCGACCAGCACGCCGCCGTATTTAGCAACAAGAGGCATTACTGCCTTGATGTTCTCTTCCTTGCCGTTGACCGAGTTGATCATGGGCTTGCCGTTGTAGATGCGCATGCCGCGCTCCAATGCTTCGATATTGGTCGTGTCGATCTGGAGCGGGAGGTTCGTGACGGACTGGATCTGAAGGATAACGTCCTCCATCATGGAAGGCTCGTCGATCTCAGGCAGACCTACGTTGACGTCCAGGATGTGGGCGCCGGCTTCCTCCTGCTTCAGAGCTTCGGTCAGAAGATAATCGATGTTGTTGTCGCGGAGGGCCTGCTGGAGCTTTTTCTTGCCGGTAGGGTTGATCCTCTCGCCGATGATGACAGGCTTTTTGCCGATCTTAACGCAGTCTGCAAAGCTCGTGACATAAGTATCGTTCTTGAACGTGGGTTCCACGAAGGGAAGTGCCTTAACGGTATTAATCATCTTGCTGATGTGATCGGGCGTGGTGCCGCAGCAGCCGCCCATAACATGTACGCCGAGCTTAGCGATCTGCTCCATGACGGAAGCAAAATCGTCAGGATCGACGTCATAAACCGTCGTGCCGTTTTCAGTACGGGGAAGGCCTGCGTTGGGGTTAACAACGATAGGGAGGGAGCAGCACTTAACGAGGCGCTCTGCGATAGGGAGCATCTGCTTAGGACCGAAGCCGCAATTGATGCCGATAGCATCGACCTTAAGGCCTTCGAGCATCGCAACCGTGCCTTCAACTCCGCCGCCGGTAAGGAGCTTACCTGTCTCGTCGTAGACCATCGTGACGATGATGGGCAGGTCACATACTTCTTTGGCAGCAACGACTGCTGCCTTGGCTTCATATGAGTCGCTCATCGTCTCGATAACGACGACGTCGCCGCCTGCTTCGTAGCCTGCTTTTATTATCTCAGCGAAAACGTCGACTGCCTCGTTGAAGGGGAGATCTCCCATGGGCTCCAAAAGCTTTCCTGTAGGGCCGACGTCGATAGCTACATAGGCGTCAGACTCGCGGCCTGCTTCTTTTCGAGCCTGCTGACAGATCTTAACTGCAGCGGTAACGATCTCCGTTACGTTATCGTATTTGAATCTGTTGGCGCCGAAAGTGTTGGTATTTACGATGTTTGAGCCGGCCTCGAAATAGCCCTTGTTAAGCGACTTGATGTCGTCAGGTCTTGTGAGGTTCCAGGTCTCAGGCAGTTCGCCGCCCTTAAGTCCCATCTTCTGAAGGATGGAGCCGGTGCCGCCGTCGCAGAATAACCATTCTTTGCCAAGTCTGTCTCTTAAGTTCATGTTTATTTGTCCTCTTTCGAAAATGCGCAGGTGTCGTGCTTATTGCAGCCGGAACAGCTAGAGCACCCGGCCTTGCTCTTATCTATGCCGATACCGATAAGTGCGGTAACGGACTTTGTGGGAACCATCAGGAGCGAATCCGTAAGTTCCACGCCAATCTGTTTGGAAATATCAAGGAGCCTGAACCAGTCCTTCTGGTGGTCGAGCTTAAGATCGCCGTAGCCGGGCGAGAAGCGGGGTCTTAGGAAGAGTCCCTGAGCCTCGTATTCCTTCTCGAGCTTTGCATTCTGGTCGTCCAGAAAAGCTTCAATAGCTGCAGCACCTGCCGCCTGATAGATGGAAGCGTCAGCTGAAGATGTAACGGAAGCCCTTCTGACGAGCATGTCGCAGGCAGGACCGATCGTTGCTGCAAGAAGGATCGCTCCGCAGCAACCCTTAAGGTTCCTCGCAAGCGACTCGGAAGTAAGAACGATCTCTTCAGTATCGTTGTAGATGGTTATGTCGTTGCCTCTTACTCTTACGGGGTATTCTTTGGTGACGATCCTCGGGTGCGACTGGGCGCCGAGCATATCAATAGCTTTGCTGATCTTGGCCTGAATGTCGGGCGCGATATCGACCATACCGCGGTAACCCATGTAGCGCTGGACTTCTTTGACAGGTATCTCGACTCCTAAAGGCATTATCCTATGATCCCCTTGAGGTTATAGAGTATATCGGAAGCGACGTCGGGCTTATTCATGGAATATACGTGAATGTGCGTGATGCCGTTTGCGATAAGGTCAATGATCTGCTCTGTGGCGTAAATGATGCCAGCCTGGCGCATTGCGACAGGGTCATCGCCGAAGCGGTCGACTATTGCCTTGAATCTCTCAGGAACGCTGGTACCGGAGAGCTGGACTGATCTTGATAACTGCTTTGCAGTCGTGATAGGCATGATGCCCGGAACGATAGGGACATTGATGCCTACGTCCTTAACCCTGTAAAGGAAGTTGTAGAAGATGTTGTTGTCGAAGAACATCTGTGTCGTTAGGAAATCACAGCCTGCGTCGACCTTCTCCTTTAAGAAATGAATGTCTTCAGACTTGTGGGCGCTCTCAACGTGCCCTTCAGGGTAGCACGCGCCGCCGATGCAGATGTCGGGATCCTGCGCTCTGATATCCCTGATGAGGTCTGATGCATGGACATAATCGTTGCAGACAACGCCGTCCTTGGGAAGATCGCCTCTTAAGGCCATGATGTTGTCGATATTGTTTTCGCGAATCTGGCGGAGCATATTAGCAACGTGCTCCTTGGTGGAGGCAACGCATGTGAGGTGGGGCATTACGGGAACACCGTAAAGGCTCTTGATGCTGGAAGCGACTTCGACCGTGAGCTTGGAAGTAGAGCCTGCAGCGCCGTATGTGACGGACATGAACGAGGGTCCCAGTGCAGCGATCGCGCCTGCGGCAGCTTTTACGTCATCAAGACCTGTCTCAGCCTTGGGCGGGAATACCTCGAAAGATATCGTAGGAGTCTTGTCTGCAAGTATCTTGTTAATCTTCATAATTATTTTCCTTGTTTGAACATAGATTTTAGATATAGAACAGTTGCCAATAAGTATACCTCAAAAGTGGGTTGAATATTATAATTTAGTCGAACAATAAGAAGACAATAGCGTTTTCGCTTTGTTAGGAGGTTTTACTAAGAATGAAGAAGATTCTTTCAATTATCCTTGCAGCTGCAGCCATACTGGCTCTTGCAACAGGCTGCAACAACACAAATGTTACGATTCCTTCAGTAACAGTGCCTTCCGAGATCGAGTCACTCGTATCTGAAGGCAAGGAGATCATTGATGAACTTAATGTAGCAATCCCGACAAAGGACCGTGCAGGCAACGACATCAAGGTTCCTGAGAAGGTCGAGAAGATCGTATCCATGGCACCTTCCACAACACAGTTCCTTATCGACTTAGGCCTTGCAGACAAGATCATCGGCATCGACACAAACTCTGCTTCTTATGCAGACAAGCTCAAGGCTGATATCCCCCAGTTCGACATGATGAGCCCTGACAACGAGGCAATCGCTGCACTTGCTCCTGATATCGTATTCACATCAGGCATGAGCTCTGTCGGCGGCACATCACCTTTCAAGTCACTTACAGACAGCGGCATCTGCGTTGCCGACATTCCTTCACCTTCTTCAATCTCAGGCATCTGCGAAGATCTTGAGTTCATCGGTGCATGCGTAGGCAAGGGTATGGAGGCTCTCGCTTATTCAAAGGGTCTTACGGCTTTCATGGCAGGCATTGAAGAGATCGGCAAGAACATCCCGGCTGAAGAGCAGAAGACAGTTCTCGTAATGATGAACGTTCCTTCCGCTGAATATCCTACTATCTACACATTCGGCAAGGGCACATACATGAACGAGATGCTCGAAGCTATCGGTGCTAAGAACGTATTCGGCGACAAGGAAGGATGGCTTTCCATCTCCATCGAGGAAGCTATCGCAGCAAATCCTGACATCATCCTTATGGACTGCAACTGGATGCCCGATGCTGCAGACCAGGTTAAGGCTCTCGCTGGCTGGGAGAACGTCAATGCCATCAAGAACGGCGCTGTTTATGCAGTAAATGAGGACCTCTGCTCACGTCCTAACCAGCACGTTGCCGAGGCAACACTCGAGTGGGCTAAGCTCATCTATTCCGATAAGTTCAACGACTTCACCAAGACTTTTGATGACACTGCAAATGATTTCATCTCAAAGGTCTTCGGTTAATTTCCGGTTAATACCCGACGAGTAACTGTTATGACTAAAAGAGGCACAGGACTAAAGATAGCGATATCGGCCGTCCTGTGCCTTTTTATATTGCTCTTAGCGCTCAGGCAGGGAAGCGTATATATCTCGCTCAAAGACCTCTTCGGCATAATCGGAGGCCACATCACGGGCAAGGGAACTCCTACGGGCATTGAGCCCATGATGGATTCGATCTTCTGGACCATCAGAATGCCCAGAGCCCTCATGGCGTTCATGGTCGGAGGCGCACTCTCCATAAGCGGCGCGTGCATGCAGGCACTTTTGCAGAACCCTCTGGCTTCTTCCTACACTTTGGGCGTCTCATCCGGCGCATCGCTCGGCGCGGCGCTCGTCATTATCCTTGAGATATCGATCCCTGTTCTTGCAGGATTCATGCTTCCTTTCGCTGGCTTCGTATTCGGACTCATAACAGTTGTCGGTGCACTTATGCTGGCGTCCGCGATCGACAGGAGCGTATCTAACACGACAGTCGTCCTGATAGGTATGATCCTGTCGCTTTTCGTAAACGGCATAATGAATTTCTTATCCTCGCTTTATTCGGACAATTCAAAGCAGCTCCACCTCTGGATGATGGGCTCGTTCTCCGCAAGGAGCTGGACCCACTGCGCTATCATGCTGCCGGTATGTATAGTCGGCCTTATCTGTCTTATGCTGATGTCCCGAAAACTGGACATCATGAGCTTCGGCGACCTTCAGGCTCAGGCTATGGGTGTGGATTCGAAAAAGACCAAGATCTGCTCTATCCTTATCTGCGCGCTCCTGACCGGAGTATCCGTAGCTTTTACGGGTGTCATCGGCTTCGTAGATCTTGCTGCACCTCACGTCGTAAGAAAGATCTTCGGACCTTCACACAAGCTCGTGCTGCCGATGTCATTCATCTACGGCGGCGCATTCATGGCACTGTGCGATCTCATATCAAGGACTTTGTTATCGCCGCGTGAGATCCCTGTAGGCGCAGTAACTGCACTTATCGGTGCACCGTTCTTCGCCTATGTTTTCTTCGCTTCAAGGAGGAAACGCTGATGGAAATCAAGGTTAAGGATCTCAGAGTCTCATACGGAAAAACAGAAGTCTTAAAGGGCATCGATCTTACGGTAAGGCCGGGCGAGAAAGTCTTCATCGGCGGCGCGAACGGCTCAGGCAAAACGACGCTCTTAAGGGCGCTGTCAGGCATTATTCCGTATGCGGGACAGGTGCTTGTTGACGGCAAAGAAGTCTCATCCATGAAGCGCAAAGAAGTTGCAAAACTGATCGCACTGATGCCTCAGACGAGCGATATTTATTTCCCGTACACTGTAAATGAGACTGTGCTCTTAGGCACATATGCATCAGCAGGAAATTCATTCTTCGGCACCGATGCAAAGGCCGCACAGTTCGCAAATAAATGCATGGAAGACTGCGATGTTCTTGATCTTAAAGACAGGCACTTAGACGAGCTCTCAGGCGGCCAGCTTCAGCGTGTGCTTTTAGCAAGGACCTTCGCGCAAGGTTCAATGTTCCTTTTCCTTGACGAACCCGGCAACAATCTTGATATCAAATACAGGGCTGAACTCTGCGACAAACTGAACTCATGGGCAGCAGGAAAGACCGGCGGTATCGATAATACGCTCGTTGCTGTTTTCCATGACCTTGAACAGGCCAGAAGGTGCTGCACAAGAGCTGTTATGATGAAGGACGGTAAGATCGTTTTCGATGGCGGGATCGATGAGGGATTAAAGCCTGAGATGCTCATGGAAGTCTATGATTTTGATGTGACGAGTTACAGCAAAGTGTAAAAACTTATCGAATATTATTAAATATTCCTGATAGAAAATTATTCATGTTGAATAGTAAGATGACAATTATTCATGCATCTGCAACATTGAATGTTCGACATTTGCGATAGTAGAATACTCAACGGTATAAAATTTAATATTTATGCAATGAATTTACTATTGATGGGGGTAATAGTTTATGCATTATTCTATTAAGCATGTCCTTAAGTTGGTCAGCTGCATTCTTGTAGCATCATTTATTGTGGGATTTATCCCATGGCAAGAACTTAGCGCGGATGCAAAAACTCACGGTGAGTACAAGGCTTATCCGCTTGAGATCACATATGAGCAGAACTCTTCTTGGGGATATAGTACTCAGGGTCAATATACGGTCAAGAACGTTTCTGAATATACGGTAAATTCTTGGACTATTGAGATCAAATACCAAGGTGATGTAAGGCTTTCCAATATTTGGAATGCAAAAGACATCACGAATTACGACACAGATGAGAATATTATCGTCAGTTCAAATACTAAGATCTCTGCCGGCCAGACATATACATTCGGACTTATAGCAGACGGACAGGATAATGCCCCTGTAGCCCCTCAGGAAATAGATTTAGTTCAATTTGATTCGGATGAACCTGCAAATACTCCTACTCCTACACCTACGGAGGAAATAAAAGCAACGGATACTCCTGTTGCTACCGACCCGGTTGAACCAGCTAACACTACTGCAGTTGCATCTACACCAGTACCTGAAGAAACGGCAGAGATATTCCCTTATGCCATTTTCTCGTCAAGCAAATCGACTAATCTGACTTTCCAGGGCTGGAAATCTAATATAGTTGGTGACGTTTATACCGGTAAGAACTTCTCATATCAAGGCTCAGAGCTTTATGTAGACGGAACCATCAGAGCTGTTGGAAACGTACAGTCGTCAGGCTGGAAAACAGAGATAACTTCAAAAGAAACACATGTTTCTCCTTTAGACATTCCTGATTGGTCAGCTGCTATTAAAGCAAAGCAGTCTGTTTTACCTTCGATCAGCAAATCAGCACTTACATCAAAAGCTAAGATCGTGGCTAGCGGATATTACTATACTCAAGGCGACCTTACTATTAACGGCACGGACTTTACCGGTGATGCAGTAATCGTAGCTAAGGGTAATATCACTTATAACGTTGACAGCTTAAATGCAGACGAGGGAAGAGTACTTCTCTATTCTGAGAACGGCAATATTACTATTAACGGTACCAAGATCGGTATTAATGGAATTATCTACGCGCCTAAGGGAAAAGTATCGATAAATGCAAATGAAACAACACTTAACGGGCGTATTGTAGCTCATAAGTTCAGTTATAACGGTTCTGTTCTTAACATTACGGCAGATCCTTCTGATCTTACGCTGTTCGCTGATCTTCCTGAAGTAAAAGTAACAGCATCTAAGAAAGACGTTTATGTTAATGACAACGCATATTATTCCATCGAAATTCCTGAGGACAATGTCTTTGATATTAAGTTCAGACTCAACGGAACTGATGTTGATGTTACTATGCCTTCTGACAGTAATAAAACCGGCAGATATGATCTTAATACAAGCAAAGCAGGCTCATACACATTAGAAGCGTATGTTGTAATGCCGTATGGCGAGTTTGTTTTGGACAGCGACACGATAAATGTTGTGGCTAAGGCTACAAGCACACCTACATCAACGCCTACAAATACACCTACGGCGACAAGTACTCCTACAAGTACGCCCACTTCAACGCCTACAAATACACCTACGGCGACAAGTACTCCTACAAGCACGCCTACATCAACGCCTACAAATACACCTACGGCGACAAGTACTCCTACAAGTACGCCCACTTCAACACCTACAAATACGCCTACGGCGACAAGTACTCCTACAAGTACGCCCACTTCAACTCCTACAAATACGCCTACGGCGACAAGCACTCCTACAAGCACGCCTACATCAACACCTACAAACACACCTACGGCGACAAGCACTCCTACGAGCACGCTGACATCAACACCTACAAACACACCTACGGCGACAAGCACTCCTACGAGCACGCCGACAGTAACTGCAACGCCAATTCCTGCTAAGAACTATGATATCTTCTCTGAAGGCGACGTTTATTCATGTGGTTATAAGAATCACTTTGATAAAGATCATTGGTATATTGGCAGCACATCTTGGATGACCAAGGATGTACTATCTCTTATTAATAATGCGTGGATGATGTTGGGTGGTCCTGATTATGTGCGTTATAACGGATCAAGAGACTTCTCATCTGACTATTCATTAAAGGGCCGATTAACATTTTCCTTAACAGATAGTGAAGGAAGTGGCGGCGGAGTAGTCAGATTCTATATCGCACCCAAAGGTCAGGAGAACGATAGTAATTCTATAGCGATTTTTATCGCTGCAGCCAGCAATCGCATCACACTTACTAATAATGGCCAGGGTTTAGGTGAGGCAATAATTGAGGGAATAAATGAATATGGTGCATATTCAGATATTTGGTATGAGTATGATGGAAAGACACACCTCTTTAATGTTTTCATTGCTAAATATGATTTATCCGGGAAAGCAATAAAACCTGAAAAACCGCAGATCTCTTGTGAAATCGATCTGTCTGAGAAATTTGCTGGAGTAGACAGTTTTACTTTTGGCTTTGCCGGTCAAAATGGCTGGTCTATGGGAACAACACAGATAAGAGGAATAGAAATTGATCCTAATCCGGATATTCACCCGAATACTCCGACCCCTACAAATACGCCCGTTACTACACCTGTCCAGAATAAATTCACCCCTATCTCGCAGGGAAATGCTGATTATGGTTATAAAAAGCCTTTTGATGAGGGCACATGGAAATTCCAGGGAGAAAGCAAATTCGCAGGTAAAGATAATCTGGAGATCCTTAGCAGCCAAGGCAATCTGCATTCCGGTGACGCTTTTATCTCTTTTGCTGAATCTGTAGGTATAGATTATGAATTCTATACGAGATTTACTTTTACACAGAAAAATGAATTTTCTAATGGATTGGCCTTTGTTATAGAGCCTTATAACAACGGCAATAATATCGGTTTATATGGACGAAATGGATACAATCTGCACGACAAGAGTGTTGTTGTAGAATTCGACTTCGATCCGCAGAGTTCTTACTATGAGATAAAAGAAAATCAACAAGTAAACTATAACGAGAGTAATTCTCACGTTGGTATTATTATTGATGGTAAGGAACAGGTTCATAGTGCCGTTGCAGATTACAAATGGATGCGAGAGCTGGGACTTAGGACCGATTGCTGGGTCGACTATGACGGAAAGACTTTATCCGTTTATATCTGTACGATAAATAAATATGGTCACATTTATAAGTATGAAACTCCGATCCTTTCAATTGATATTGATCTGAAAGCTCACTTTAATGGAGATACAAATCTCAGATTCGGATTTGTTTCCGGAGATTTTAGAAAAGCATCAGATGTAGAGTTAAATGGTTTTGAGATAGCTAAGACTCCATTTACGACACCACTGCCTCAGGATCTTCCTGTTGAAACACAGGATGGCTCGCAGATCGTATCCATGGGCGCGGCTAAATATGGCTATAAGGAGAGGTTTGTTGCCAAGGAATGGACAGGCCACGGTGTTAATTCGGATTATATAGTTGCCAGCGCGGGATTTGCTGATCGTCAGGAGATGGCATATGAATATCCATGTGTACTGTCTGATGACTATTCCTTCTCGGGTAGAATAACAATGCGGTACAACCAATCACTTGATCCTGGTGATTATATTAATTTTGTCATGTCAAGTGATCGTGATGGCAGAGCACATTCTGTTGCTATCCACATGGATATTACGAGGTCGGATTCCTCTTCGTGGAGAAATGCGTTTGGTGAACCTGTAGAAGGGCAACCCGATGGTTTTTATTCCGGAAAGGAACCATATGATGGAATGTTGGCTGTATGCCTTAATTGGAACGATACACGTGACTATGCTCAGACAGAGTATACGCCGTTCCTGGTAAGCGGTGCGACTCATGATGTGTGGTTTAATTATGACGGAAAAGAAAAGAAATTGTATGTCTATGTAGCGACTTACGATGAAGATGGAAATGTTACCAAGCCTGAAGATCCATCACTGGTATGTCCTTTGGATCTTGAAACTGTATTCAAGGGTTCACATACAGTTTACCTGCAGACTGTCGGTATTAATGCCAGCTGGAATAATGGCGATTTCGAGATCTGGGGAATAGAATTTGATCCTCGCCCTGATATTCATAACGAATTTAATGGTGCGCTTCAGGTTTTGGCTCCTAAGGATAATAAAGAATACTTTATCGGTGATACTATTGAAATCTCGGGGAGAACAGGTTCATTAGCATCCCCTGATACTGATATTTCTATTGTTGTTAAAGATGCTGATGGCAAGGAAGTATATAGCAATTCTGGAGATGTATCAGATACATTCGGATGTATTGACAGAATCTCTACCGATAAGATGGATCCTGGAGATTATACAATAGTTCTTACCGTAACGGATAAGGATGGCAAGGCCTTTGTTAAAGAAATCTCCATTACGCTTAAGAAGAAAATAGTTCTATCTGCAGAACTAGCTGGCATTGAATTGGTTGATTCAGGTGTAGCATTCAAGGGCTCTATTGATTGTAACGAGAAATCTTCATATGAACTCCAGATTCTCACAGTTAACGACAATGGTGAAGAAGAATGGAAGACATTTGCTACCGGTAATGGTAATAAAACTAATGAAGTGTTAGGAGTTCTCTCTGGCGAAGGCCTCAAGTCAGGAACATATAGTATAAGACTTATTGTTACCAGTGAATCCGGTGCAACATTAAACAAGCAGACCGATATAGATTATGTTGCACCCGTAAAAGAGTTTACCGATGAGGAACTGTTTGCAGATATTGATGACGTTTTTAATGGCGCAGAGATATCATTCATTAAAGAAATAAACGGAACTGTTAAGGGAACAGAACTTAAATCGTACACATTTGAAGCCGTTTCTGTAGATACAGGTAAAGCTGTCTATTCAGTAAGCGGTGATAAGGCTGTGGAAGGAACTGCTGAAGCAAAGGGCGTACTGGGTGAATTTGATCCTACGCTTCTTATGAATGGCTACTATAAGCTTGTTCTTACCGCATACGCAGAAGAGGGTTCTATAACAGATGAGGCAATTGTTCTTGTTACAGGTCAGGCAAAGATCGGCAATTTCTCTACGACATTCATTGACATGACGCTTCCTGTAGCAGGACTCCCTGTAGATATTTACAGAACGTACGATAGCAGACAGCGCAACCAGATGGGTAACTTTGGTTATGGCTGGACATTGTCGTTAGGCGGACCCACGATACATGTAAGCTCTGCCTTATCTGAAAATTGGGGATTTAAGAGACAGACTTCACTCCCAGGAAATGCATATTGGGTTCCGAGTGTTCCTCATGAGATCTATATTGACTGGGGCAATGGTTCTTCAGAGAAATTCGAAATGAAACTCACACCGGAAAAATGGATGGATCCTCCGGTCGGCACAATTGAAGCATATTTCGAAAATAAGACAGGCAACGGAGACGTTCTTACGATCATCGATGCCCATACCGGCATGACTTATGATGCTGTAGAGGGAACAATTCTTGATGAAAACTATGAATTGTTTACTCCGAAAAACTTCATGCTTACAAGACCTGACGGAACAAAGTATTACTTTGAACTTGATAAGGGCCTTTATAAGATTGAAGATAATTATGGAAGAACCATAACTCTTGGTGAGAACGGTATCATCTGCCGAGATGGTTCAGAGCAGCAGATTGCACTCTTTGATAAGGATGCCGAGGGCAGAATTACTTCGATCTCCTACGATAGCATGAAGGTCGAATACAATTATGACGATATGGGTGACCTCAAGAAGGTTACTGATATCGGTGGTTATAAGACAACATTTGAGTATGATGCTCATTATATTGTTAAAATTCGGGATAACGATAGCCAAGAGATTGCGATTAACAAGTACAAAGATGGCCGTCTGAAATCGACGGAGGATGCTGATAAAAATACAATTACTTTTGAACACAATCTAAAAGAACGTAAAGAGGTAGTATTTGATCGACTGAACAATAAAACTACATATACTTATGATGAAAGAGGCAATGTAATCTCTATTGTCGATGCTCGCGGATATGAGACGAAGTATGAATACGACAGTAATAACAATAAGATTTCCGAGACATCGGCAGATGGGAAAGCAGTACTAACATATAAATATGATGCTAAAGGTAACCTGATTTCTGCTAAAGATAATAATAATAGAGAGATAAAAACTGCATATAACGAGGCGGGCGCAGTTACCAAAGTTAGCGTCATGGGCAAAGATGGTTTAAAAGATGAATTAAAACTTGTCTATGATAGTCACGGAAACCCGACATCTGCGACAGATGCTGAAGGTAACACACAAAATTATTCATATGATTCAAAAGGCAATCTTACCGGAGTAACGGATAAGATAGGAACTGTTATGACCATGACATATAAGAATGGTCATGTGGATTCTATAATCAATGCTGAGAATCAGAAGACAACCTTTACTTATGATAGTTTAGGCAGGCTTAAGACAAGAACATATACGTATGACAACAAACAAAGAACAGATACATACGTATATGATAATTCGAACCGCGTCACGGAAATCCGTTATGCGGACGGTACATCCATTAAGTATAAATATAATCAGGCAGGAGATGTAACAAGTGCTACCGATAGTCAGGGGAGAGTCACGACTTACAACTATGATTTCTTAGGAAATCTGACGAAGATAACGTATCCTGACAATACTACCGAGACCTTTAAATACAACGCAGAAGGCTGGAATACATCTGCTACAGACAGACTCGGAAGAGAGATTGGATTCGAATATGATAGAGTCGGTAATGTTACTCAGAAGACATATCCGAATAATACGACTGAGAAATACGAATACGATGCATGCAACCGATTAGTCAAAGTTACGAATGTTTACGGTGCTGCAACTAAGTATGAGTACGACTATCTTGGCAGATGTACGAAGATAACTGATTCGAACAACAATGCTGTCACATATAAGTATGATGACAAAGGTAATGTTGTTTCCATAACAGATGCTAAGAATAACAAGTATGAGTTCGAATATGATTACAATGGTAATCAGACAAAAGCAAAGTATCCTAACGGAAGCATATTTGAATCCACATATGATTCCAGAGGCCGTCTGACATCTGAGAAGGATGCTTATGGAAATGTAACAGCTTACAGCTACGATGGATTAGACAGACTGGTTTCTGTAAAGGATGCTTTAAACGGCACTTGGAAATACACATATGATGAACTTGGTAATGTTACGAGAGTAACAGATGCAAAGGGCAACGTTACTAGGTACGGTTACGAATTTACAGATACAGGACTTGTGGTTACCGTAACAAATGCTTTGAATCAAAAAGCAACTACGAAGTATGACTTGCATGGCCGAGTAGCTTACTCTATTGATTTTGGTGGAACCCAGACTGATTATGAATACGACAGTTACGATAGGGTCAAGAAAGTGACTGTAAATGGCGAAGTAACCGAATATTCATACGACGGCAAAGGCAATATCACTAAGGTTGTTGATCCTTCCGGAACAATTAAGTATGACTATTACGGAAACGGTTTCTTATCCGCTGTAACTAATGCCAAGGGTGAGAAGATATCCTATGAGTACAATGATGGATATCAACTCTCCAAGATATCTATTGACAATAAGGATATCTCTTATGGTTACGACAATCAGGGCAGACTCACTTCCGTAACAGACAGTGAAGGAACAACAAGTTATACCTACGATGACAACGGAAACAGAAAGAGTACAAGTTATCCTAATGGTATAGTTACTACCTACGAGTACAACGAGATTAATGCTCTTGTAAAGCAGGTTACGAAGAATAAGAGCGGAACTGTACTTGCAAGCTTTGAGTATGAGATAGGTAAGAATGGCGAGCGCACGAAAGTAACTGAACTCGGCAGAACTGTTGAGTATGAGTACGATGCCCTCAATAGACTGGTCAAGGAGAAAGTTACAAGAGGTACAGACGTTTCTGAGACTATTTATACGTATGATGCTAACTCCAACCGTCTTTCCATGACAAAGGATGGCAAGTTAACAACATATGCCTATAATGCGCTCAACCAGATAACCAGAGCCGGTGATATTAACTATACATGGGATAATGCCGGCAACCTTGTAAGCCAGACTACGACAACCGGTGTTTTAGTTGCGTCATACACATACGATAGTCAGAACAGAATGATCTCTGCAACCGTAAGTACAAACGGTTCGAATCTTATAGAGACATACGAATACGACTATCTAAGCAACAGAACAGCCAAAACTTCAGGCGGTGTAAGGACTGAGTACACTACTGACCTGTCCACTGGCTATTCACAGATTTTGAAGGCTACGACAGGTTCAGATACTGTTTACTACACCCGTGGTTTTGAACTGATCTCAAGACAGGAAGGCTCTGCTGCATCCTACTACATCTACGACGGAGGCCTATCTGTACGTGCCCTGACAAATGAGGTTGGAACAGTAACTGACACATTAGTCTTCGACGCCTTCGGTAATGAGACAGCCAAGACAGGTTCTACAGATAACGCCTATGGCTTCCAAGGCGAAGAAAAGGATGAGACTGGTCTTTACTACTTAAGAGCCAGATACATGGATCCTTCAACAGGAACCTTTACTTCCATGGATACCTATGGCGGTTCTTTGTCTGATCCGATGAGCTTACATAAGTATATGTTTGCAAATAGCAATCCGGTAATTTATTCGGATCCGAGTGGGCATTTCTCAATGACTGAACAAGTGCTTGTTTGTGGGTTGATTGGAGAAATAGCTAGTTCAACGATCTATCTTGTTGAATTATTTACTACAGATAATATTCAATATAATTCGTGGTATGAAGCCGGATATGGAGCCTTAAGAGCTGTTATTTCAGGATTTGCCTCAGGCGTAGTAATGTGGGCTCTGCACACAGTATTTGCTGCAATAGTCGGAACAGCTATTGCTGCCATAGTATTCGGCTCGTTTGGTATAGGAATGAGCATATTGGGCATGCTAGATGGCGCCCTTGACTGGCAAAACGGAGACGATGATCTTGGAACAGTAAAAGTTCTGCTGAGCATCATATCCCTTGTTATAAGTACTAACTCTGTGTCATCAGGCCTTACAGACCTTTCATTTGCTACTAAAACCGATATATATGCTTTTCAGAGCAGAAACACGCCAGGGAAACCAGGAGGTGCGAGGCCCATAGACTTCAAGGTGAAAGATAGTTCTTCAGCTATACCGAAGTATCCAACAGATCCCAAAAGCGGTAAATTAATGGGTGCATCTACATGCATAGATCCGGAAAATGCCCCGCTAAGAGGTGATTATTTTAAGATTCCCAAAGGAACCGTTTTACCAGATGGAATGGGGTGGCATCAAGATTCTGCTAATCATGGTGTATTGTTTCCTACTGAAGATACAACAGTCGATAGTTTTAATGACTTGTATTACTCCCTGCCATGGAGATATGTAAAAACCAAATGATTATTGAGTAGTTATGTTATTATTTTAGAAAAGGTTGAGGACTGCTAAATTATGAAAATTAATAACCAAATTATATACAAGGATGTTAGTTATCTTTGCCATATGAGGGAATCATTAGGCGGTTACTATTTAGAACCGATTAAATGTGAAAATGATATCTTATACATTCCTAATCATGTTGATGACATTAAAGTTAAGGGCATAATCAGAGGCGATTTGGATACGTATTCTACTATAGTTCTAGAAGAGAATAATACCGAATTTAAAACCATCGAAGGTGTTTTATTTTCTTTTGATGGTTCTGTTATTCTCTTGTATCCGCCACAAAAGAAGGATCTTGTATATGAGCTCCCAATCGGCGTACAACATGTTTATGAGGAATCTATAATTAATCATTATATTGAAAAAATAGTATTCCCTGAAGGTGTGACGGAAATTGAACAGTATTCAGTCTATGGATTTAATTTGAAGACAATTGTTTTACCATCAACTATTAAGTGCATTCAATGTTCCGCATTCAAAAACAATTGGACAATTAAGGATGTTTATTATAATGGAACCAAAGAGAATTGGGATAAAGTCGTAATTGGATACGAGAATGATGACATTATAAATGCTGATATTCATTTTGAGTAACCGAAATCGAATCAGCACAAATTCTAACTTCTAATAATGCCTCCCTTGCCTAATAAGCAAGGGAGGCATTATTCATTCAACACTACTGATGTAACCCTTTCCCTCCGGCAAATCTTATAGAGACATACGAATACGACTACCTGGGCAACAGAACAGCCAAAACGTCAGGTGGTGTAAGGACTGAGTATACCACAGACCTGTCTACAGGATATTCTCAGGTTCTGAAGGTAACGACAGATACCAATGCTGTCTACTACACCAGAGGATTTGAGCTGATTTCCAAGAACGATGGTTCTGCAGCTTCGTACTATCTCTATGATGGAGGATTATCTGTCCGTGCCCTGACAAGCGCAGCAGGTACTGTAACAGATACCCTTGTCTTCGATGCCTTTGGTAATGAGACAACAAAGACTGGAACATCGGACAATTCTTATGGATTCCAGGGCGAAGAGCAGGATGCTACTGGTCTCTACTACCTGAGAGCCAGATACATGGATCCTTCGACAGGAACGTTTACGTCCATGGACACCTATAGCGGCTCTTTGTCTGATCCGATGAGCCTGCATAAGTATATGTTTGCGAACTCTAATCCGGTTATTTATTCGGATCCGAGCGGGCATTTCTCCGCCAAAGAAGAATTAGGCGTAATTGCTATTCAAGGTGTTCTTGGAGCTGCTGTATCGGGATTTATGTATCGATTAGATTGGATAATCAATGATCCTGGATCAGAAAGACATAGTTGGGGAGGATTTGCCTGGCAAGTGATTTATGGTTTTGTGTATGGTGCTCTTAGCGCTAAATTAGGATTCGGACTATTAGGTCTTAATCTTAGCATTTATGATTATTTTATAATCGCGATAATATCACAGATAGCAAGCCTTGAAATCAAAGATATGGCAGAGGTATTAGGTAAGCAGACTGGTAACCCGTTGGTATGGGGCATACTTAATGGTATTGGTGACGGAACTCAGGTTGTTTCTAATGCAGCTACAAGTGCTGTGATTGTTAAAGGATTAGAAGGACTGCAAAATACGAAGAACAGTTCTAGCGGGAGAAAAAACGAGAACACTACCATTTCTTCAAGTCAAACTAATTCAGGAAATAGCTCTACAATATTAGATGATATAATGAATCGGGATTCATATCGGAAATATCCTATAGATTGCTCAGAAATTGCTGAAGATTTGTATAATGCAGCTGGAAGGAAAGGGCAAATTTTACACATAGAAGCACAAGAAGGTTGGCTAAATGTTGAAACATACGGTATTAGCGAAGCATATAGTTATCATGAAGTATATTCTATTAATGGATTGATATATGATCCAAGATATTCAAGTACCCCAGTTACCAAAGCTGAATATTTTAATATGATAAACGATTTGAATAAAGGCGGTTTTGCTGTATGGACAATATAAAAGTTGAATTGAGTGAAAGACTAGGGGATTTAATTAGCAATCAATTCGGTATTGATTGGATGAAAGTATCAATGCTTAGTAATGAGCAGGAATTTGAACATTTTCCTGCATTATATTTACGGTTTAACAAAAATAATGAGAAAGACGCAATGAACCTCAGCACGATGTTATCCGGATTTAAGGGAAAATTCAAATGGGCTTTGGAAAAATATCCGTTATCTCGAAAGGATTTATATTCTATAACAATCGAGGAATTTCACAATTACAACAGGCATCTTGCTGAAGATAAAAATATCTACACTTCCCCTTCAGTGTTTTTCGGAATGGAAAAATATAAGATGCTGTGTGATGAAATGATGAGTGACATCGAACCATTATGCGTTTGGATTGAAGAGTGTCTTTTGAGATTCAAAGAATAGTCAGTATGTTATTAGCAAAAGTCAAACATAAAAAGACAAAGTAATAAATGCAAAATCAAATATTATTGACTAATCCGCAAGGGAGGCATTATTCATTCAACACTACTGATGTAACCCTTTCCCTCCGGCAAATCTTATAGAGACATACGAATACGACTATCTGGGCAACAGAACAGCCAAAGCATCCAATGGTATAAAGACTGAATACACCACTGACCTGTCCACCGGTTACTCTCAGGTTCTCAAGGCTACGACCGGTTCAGGCTCAATCTACTACACACGTGGATTTGAGTTGATCTCAAGGAGAAACGGATCTGATGCTTCTTACTACATCTACGACGGAGGCCTTTCTGTCCGTGCTTTAACGAATGAAGCAGGAACTGTGACAGATACCCTTGTCTTCGATGCATTCGGTAATGAGACAGCCAAGACAGGATCAACAGATAACGCCTATGGCTTCCAAGGTGAAGAAAAGGATGAGACAGGTCTCTACTACCTGAGAGCAAGATACATGGATCCTTCAACAGGAACCTTTACTTCCATGGATACCTATGGTGGTTCATTGTCTGATCCGATGAGTCTGCATAAGTATATGTTTGCCAATAGTAATCCTGTTGCTTACTGTGATCCGGGTGGACACGAAGCATCCCTGCAGGGTATGGTTACTGCTATGGCTATATCAGGAATATTGTCTGCTGTTGATAGTGGAATTCTATATAGTTTGCAGAACAAAGATTCGGATATAGAGAAATATGGCAAATCAGTATATGGCTGGAATGTTGCTACGGCAGCAATGAACGGATTCTTAATCGGATTTATCTTAGGAATTTTCGGATATGCATTATGCCAACTCATTGCATTCAGAATAATACTTTCTGCTATTGGATTGTGTATAGGAATTCCGTTTATCTCGAGTGGTATAGATGAGGTAAACTCATCAAACGGAAATAAGGCACTCGGTGCATATACTATAGCCAAAGGTGTAATTATAACTATTGTATCAACAGTAGGTCTTGTTAAATCAGGTGCAGAATTCTTTGAAAAATATGGCAAAGGAGGCAATTTAATACACCTTGAAGGTGATCCGAATATAGAAGGAGATGGTGATTGGGGCGATATTAACAAAGAAATTGATGACTGGTATAATAGTAATGGTCCTTCGAAAAACATACCTCCTCATATAATTGAAGGAACAAGTTATGATATTTCTAAACTTGTTAAAACACAAGGCAATATAAATGAAACACAAGTTAAACTAATTGCTGATTCGATCAAAGCAAATGGACCGGATTCTATGCCTCCGATTAAAGTGTTAGTCCATGACGGAACTGCCTATATAGTAGACGGGCATCATCGATATGAAGCCTATAAGCGTTTAGGGTACCAGCGTGTTCCAATAAAATATATCCATAAATACAGTTTGGGTAATGAAGCAGCGTCAGGCAGATCGTTAAATGATATACTAACTGGAGCGGAGTTGTGGGGAGGCTAATTATGAAAGAAACATTATTTTTGGCAATCCAAAAATATTATACTATCGTAAAATCAGCATACCAAGATTTATACGATTATATAAATATCAACAATTCCGTGAATCTAAAGAATAAAACTGATCTTTATAGCTTTTTGCGGAACTGTCGACAATCCGTCTTTGATTTAGGTGAAAAAAGCTATCATTTTCATGGGGTTGGCTGTTCTGTTTCAACTAATGGTAAGCAGATAATTGCGTGGGATTTCGGTTATAGAAGTTGGCTGTGCGGAATTGAACCTTACAAAATGGCACTAACCTTATCAAATTTTAGCAGCGATTTAGAAGAGATATTTGATGCTGAACAAATATCAGCGTTATGTAAAGTTGAAGTGGAGAAAGGCAATATGACCGAACACTATGGTCAATATTATATAAACCTTCTATCCCTGGAAACTGAAACGTATTCTTTTCCTATCGATTATGATAGTTTAATTATTGAACAGAGAAACATTTGGCGCTCATTTTGTAGGTCTAAGAGTATTGATCGTTTTATCAGGAAAAGTACTAAAGTCTATAAAAACATAAATGAACTCGAAGATAATCTTGTCCTTATTTTTATGAGAAACAACACGGAAATCGGCAGATTTCTATACAACGACACAGCCTATCCGGACTCTGCAGTAAGAGTTATGGATCAGATTTTAAGTTCTTCGAATTCTTAATATGAAGTTAAAGTTTAATAAAGTTTTTCATCGTCGAATAATGCCTCCCATGCTGATTAGGCGTGGGAGGCATTATCGATAAACCAAATATTTCTTTATTTGTCTAGCATAAAAAATATACTAATTCTTCGATTGATTCCTTAAACTACTAAGCAAGGCGTTTGCAAATTTATGATAATCATCTTTTTTAACAGCAAACCTTATGCCATAATCGTATCCGTATTTGTTGCCGTCAGTTACAGATGCCACATTTAGCCAGAATTCTATTGAATACATATTGTCAAAGTGAGAACCAGTAACTGATAATTCTAAAACAGCTCCCGAATCAGAATAAGACATTGATGCATCACTAGAAAAGAATTCTTTGCTTGTTGTTTTACTTAAGAATACAGTCAAGTAATCAGTATCATATGTGCTAAGTACAAAACTACATGTTGGTTTGAGAATTAATTCCGGAGATTTCAAACTTACACACAAAGAAGGACCCTCTACATTTTTAGTTCCGCTTGGAGCCTTAACATTTAATTCAATAGTACAGTTTTTTTCAAAATTAATTAAGTAACTCATTTTACCTCCAAGGAATGGTACTATATCCGCCGTTATTATTTAACATTCTGAGTACATCAGACCAAGTTCTAAGAGAATGTGTTTTTCCTCCAACTGTAGTAATAATCTCTCCTTCGGAATTTTCAATGACTACATAATAATAATTATTTATTCGCTTCGCATATACAACACGACCTTCAGATTGATAAACCTTTTGAGAAGGATTATTCCGTATCTCATCTATTAAGTTGTCATTAAAACCTCGTTTTCTACTATTATGTCTGCCATGGTTAGTCTTTTTGATATTATTGTTTGGATTAATTATACCACCGGAACCACTTAAACCATGATCAACTAGTCCCTGTGCTTGACCAGATATATTATCGCTAACGCCTTTGATAATTGCATTAAATACTATCGAAAGCAAACCTTTTCGTATGTCATTGAATGTTTTAATATCCGAAAGGGTTTTGACATCATGATAATATTTTGAATTCACAAATGAATTTGTCGATGAGGTGCTTTTACTGTTATTCATCGCAACTGAATATAATAATGGAACTGCAAGAATAGAAATTATAGCTACTACAGCAAGAGTTTCATCAAAAGTAGAAGACATATGCCCACTCGGATCCGAATAAATTACCGGATTGCTATTTGCAAACATATACTTATGTAAGCTCATCGGATCAGACAAAGAACCGCCATAGGTATCCATGGAAGTAAAGGTTCCTGTTGAAGGATCCATGTATCTGGCTCTTAAGTAGTAAAGACCAGTCTCATCCTTTTCTTCGCCTTGGAAGCCATAGGCGTTATCTGTAGAACCTGTCTTGGCTGTCTCATTACCGAAGGCGTCGAAGACTAAAGTATCTGTTACAGTACCTGCTTCATTAGTTAAGGCACGGACAGATAAGCCTCCATCGTAGATGTAGTAGGAGGCATCAGATCCGACTCTCCTTGAGATCAACTCAAAACCACGGGTGTAGTAGACAGTATCTGAACCTGTCGTAGCCTTCAGAATCTGTGAATATCCTGTGGACAGATCAGTAGTATATTCAGTCTTTACACCATTGGATGTTTTGGCTGTTCTGTTGCCCAGATAGTCGTATTCGTATGTCTCTATAAGATATGCCGCTATTTGGCTCGTTTTTTACTGCTTTTTCTTGTTATGAGCTTAAGCCTTTTGTATTCTGCGACGGCATCTTCATAATTGATATGAGTATAGGTATTTAAAGTGACGCTTATATCTGAATGTCCCATAAGATACTGTAAAGTTTTGGGATTCATTCCGCTCTTAGCCATGTTAGAACAGTAAGTATGCCTGCATATGTGAGGGGTAATGGACGGCAATTTCTTCCTGTGTGTTGAATTGTATTTCTTTAAGATCCTTTGGAAATAATGTTCCCAGTGTAGGGAGTAGGTAATATTTCCGCTTTTATCCAGAAACAGAAAGCCTTTCTTGCCGTCAACCTGAGGTTCCTTGTTTGGAGCTGCCCTTCTGGAAATGATGGTCTTGAAACAGGCTTCTACATCCGGTGTCATAGGAATGACCCTGATGCCATTCTCTGTTTTCGGGGAATCAATATAATAGCCGGATTTTCCTCGCTTGTTTATTTGGTGGTCGATTCTTATGCAGTGTTTCTTGAAGTCGACATCTTTGAATGTCAGTCCGCAAAACTCAGATATTCTTAAACCGGTTTTAAATAATATATATATTCCTTCGTAATACTGGCAGAAATGAGGATCTGCTTCTATAAATTCCAGGAAACGCTTTTCGTCCTTACTGTTAAGACCCTCTCTGGTTTTGCTGTCATTGACTATTACAGATGACAAATCGAATGAGAAAGGATTCTTTTGAATATAGTCATCATCTACTGCAAGCTGGAATGCAGGCTTGAGAACGCCTTTTATTGCGTGTATGGAACTGTACCTTTTTCCGCCTTTCTGAAGTTTTATAAACCACAGCTTTGCTTCTGATATTCTGATATTGCAGATTAGTTCTTTCCCAAAACTGTCACTTTTCAGGGAATTTAAAACAGTCTGATAGCCCATTCTCGTAGTAGGGCGCGAATTGGTCTTGGTTGCTATGTATTTCAGGACAAGTTCAAGAACTGTCATATCGTTGTTTCTGTCTTTAGAGGTTATGGTGATTAAACGTTTGTAATCAGCAGGGCGGACGTTTGGGCGAGAATTCTGAAGTCTTATAACGATGCGATGATTCATGTTAGGGCCTCCTTTCAGAGCTGAGTTATTATCTTTACCATAAACTAAAATATTTTTTACAGTTTTCTCAGAAAGCTAAATATATGCAAAGTTCCATTAAGAATCAAACAGGAAATCATACAGTTATAGGTAACGCTAAAGCGTTGAAAAATGGTACACTTAAACCTAGTGATTTACCAGGGATTCGAGTTTGGAAAGATTGCGATGGTAATCTATGGACTTTAGACCATAGAAGACTTGTTTCTTATAAATTGGCTGGCGTAGAAGAGGTTCCCTTTAGATGGGCAAGTGATGAAGAGGTTTGTAAAGAAATTTGGAAAATGACTACTACGACCGGAGGAGAATCAATAAAGCTAAAGTTTGGAAATGGAAAATCAATTGTAATATAAAATGGAGAATGAATCATATGGATAATAATTTAGTTAGCAGGATTAAGAATCGTGAAGATTTTCTGGAATTTATGAACAAGTATGTTATATCTGATGTTGATGACATACAGCTAAAGGCATACTTGGAATCAGTTGAATCTTGGGTTGAAGATATGGATGGCTTTTATGGTAATCTTGGTTTAAAGAAGCCTGAAAATGTCGACTGGAGTTTCATAGCAACGTTGTTTTATGTTGGAAAAATATATGAGTAATCAAAACCATTTCAACATAAAGGACCTGAGCAAGGATATCAAATGAACAATAAAGAAACTAGCAAATACATATCTTTAATTCTCAGGCACAAGCCTGATGTCATAGGTATCACGCTGGATGAGCACGGTTGGGCAAATGTGGATGAGCTGATTGCCGGGGTCTCGAAAACGCATCCTATCAATATGGAAATATTGGAACAGATCGTCGCTGAAGATGAGAAGCAGCGATACTCTTTCAATGAGGACAAGACGCTTATCAGAGCGAATCAGGGTCATTCCATACCGGTGGATGTTGAACTTGAAGAGAAAGAACCACCGGAGATCCTTTTCCACGGCACAGGAGAAAAATATGTAGACTCTATCAACAAGAGCGGTTTGATCCCCAAATCCAGGCTATATGTTCATTTGTCTTCAAATGAAGAGACCGCATACAAAGTCGGAACAAGACATGGTAAACCTGTCATCTATAAGGTGAAGAGCAAGGAGATGTACCGGGATGGCTATAAGTTCTTCTGCTCAGTTAACGGTGTGTGGTTAACAAAGGCCGTTCCGGTGAGATATATTGAGATTAGTGGAATGTGAGTTTTTCATAAAATGAAGATCGAAAAAAGAGCTTTGCTGATTAGTGTTATTGAGGCCGTGGTAATTTCGCTGTCATTTGTTTTGGTAAATGTATATGAGAATTACGATGGATATTCAAGGAACTATTTCTATTCATGTAAAGAAAATGCTTCATTTGAATTTGATATAGAAGACACAGATGGGACTGTATATCCTGCAGGTACTGTATTTGAAGTGCTGTATTATAATGCAGATGGTCGATTGGCGCTTTATATCTATGATGATTCAATTCAAGCAGATAGCGATAGCTCTGCCATTGCTCTTGAATATGGCATTGATCCGTACATTCGCAGAGTAAATCCCATTGTTGATCTTAAAATTGAGGATGCTCATAACAGTGATGAATTAGCTAAGGTATTTGAGTCGCTGAAAAATAACGTTAAAAAGGAATTCTATATACATTGCTTGATATCAGTTGCAATCGGTTTGTCTGTGTTTATAGTTTCTTGTGCATTGTTTGTCCTCATCAACAATAAACTGAGAAACAAACATATGGTTCAGTATACGGTTTTGTTGGGCTTAGTCGTTATTTGTGTATTTCTGTCTATCGGTTGGATAATATATATGGGCAGAGCTCTCTGATCCTGTCTGTATATTAACTGTTAAATGGGGGATAATAGTTCATGCAATATTCTGGAACGCATGTTATTAGATTGTCAGTAGTATTCTTGTAGGCAGTGTTGATTATGAGACGCAGTAAAGTTATATCAATTTCAGTTTGTGCGACGTTTTTTATAGTCAGTACTCTAATACTATTTGTTGTGAGTTACTTGTCTAAAGCAGCACCTAACATGAACGATGAGTTATTTGTTCCGGTATCTGTTAAGGAAGTGCCTGAAGAACAAGATATCGCTGTTCAGATACATCCGATTAGTGTTGTCGATCAAACATTGCGCGAGAAATGCGCGGGTGAGTTCAGACTGAGTGATATCCAAAAAGGCTGGATGACGAATCTTTATGATGGAAATTGCAGACTGATCTTTGAGCTCAAAAATTCCGGTTTAAAAGATTTCGTTCAAGACGATGGACAAAAGTGTTACTTTTATGCGGAAATTGTTCCTCGGAACAGACTTAATGTCTATGATGTGTTTGCTCTTATGGGAAAACAAAATTCAGTTCCGTTTTCTTCAGGTGATACTCCCAAGTATTATCCTGATTCAGTTGAATCTGCTATAGCCGGTTATTATATGAGCAGAGGTGCTGTTGCCGGTTGGGTCATCCTTAATGCTTTGGTTATTGCTTCAGCGATTGTAATTGAGAGGCGTAAGAAAGATTGATGTTGCAGAAGACTGTTCACTTGTCTTGGAGCAGCCTTTTCGATTCTATACATTCTTAAGCTAACAGATAAACTCTCTGCTTTGTGCAACTTACACCCATTAGACAGGCTTCGGGCCGCCTAAAATAGCAAATGTAATATTACAAATATAAGAATGCGAATGATATTATTTTGCCAATAAGTACGCAAAGGTACTCAAGGAGGGGTTTAACATGGGCAAATCAAAGGCTAAGAAGAAGAGAACATTTAAGGAATTCCTCGCTGCCAAGGACATTAAGATCTCAGCAAAGACATACTTTGTTGATGCTATGGGCGGCATGGCGCAGGGACTTTTCGCATCGCTTCTTATAGGAACTATTCTTTCGACATTGGCAAAATATCTCGGAATGGTGGATTTCTATCCGATCGTAAGGTTCGCACATTTTCTTGCTGAAGCAGGCAAGCTTGCATCAGCTGCTACAGGTGCTGCAATCGGTGTCGGAATTGCTGTCGCATTAAAGGCACCTATGCTCGTTATGGCATGTGCAGCCGCTGTCGGTACATTCGCTAATGCATATCCCGGAAAGCCCTATGCGGCTGGTCCTTTGGGAGTATTCATTGCGGTAATCTTCGCTGTTGAATTCGGTAAGTTCGTCTCCAAGGAGACCAAGGTAGATATTCTCGTAACACCTATAGTTACACTGGGCATCGGTTCGCTCGTGGCATATCTTACATGTCCTGCAGTTGCAGTCGTAATGAACTGGCTCGGCGAATTCATCAATACAACAACACAGCTCCATCCGTTCGTCATGGGCATCATCGTATCCGTTGTCGTAGGTATCATCCTCACACTTCCTATCTCTTCTGCAGCTATCTGCGCTTCTATCGGTATCGCAGGTATCGCAGGCGGCGCTGCTCTTGCAGGTTGCTGCGCTCAGATGGTCGGCTTCGCTGTCGCATCTTACAGAGAGAATAAGTGGGGCGGACTTGTTTCGCAGGGCCTCGGCACATCAATGCTCCAGATGCCTAACATCGTAACCCACCCTCAGATCTGGATCCCTGCAACTCTTGCTTCCGCGATCACAGGCCCTATGGCTACAATGATCTTCAAGCTCGAGTGCAACGGCGTTGCAGCAGGCATGGGTACATGCGGTCTCGTAGGTCCTATCGGATGCTTCTCAGCAATGTCTGAGTCCGGAACACTTTCCGGATTTGCATGGCTCGGCATGTTCTGCATCTGCATTTTCACACCTGCAGTGCTCTCTTTGCTCTTCAGCGAGATTATGAGAAAGCTCGGCTGGATCAAGGAAGGCTACATGAAGCTCCAAGGCTGATTTTCCGCATATCTGCGGGCTTTTAAGGGCGGAAATGCTTTGAAAATCGAATTAGTGAATCGGTATATTTTCGCCCAAAGTTTACCCAAAAGATAAGGGCAATTTGACACCATTGGAATTTGATGAAATCGAATATAATGCTTACAAGGGAACTTGAATAGGAACCCTCGACATTTAAGTTAGTTTTAAATGTTTTTTGTTTCTCATAGGCGCGGCTTCCGGTTAGGGAGCCGCGTTTGCATTTCTATTTTTTTTCGAAGCCAACAGCAATAGAAATTTGCAACGCATGGAATCGTACCTTTTTTACCCCCAAAAACGTACGATTTGAGTCGTTGCACGGTGCAAGAAGTTATTTCGTACGTTTTTAGCAGCGAAAAACGTACGATTTAAGGCTTTGCAATTTCCCGGTAAAAATACGGCGAGGGCAATTACAGTACTTCATTGTTAACCTGAGCTGATCCTTGTCTGACCGGGCCGGGATTACACTCATTTCCAAAATATCCATTCTGTGGTAAAAGTAGCATAGAACAACTACCAAACGTATAGGTTTATCAAGCGCGAAAATAAGGAGGGCTGATTATGCCACCCGGAGGAAGAATGGGCGGCCCGATGGGCGGGCAGTACCTGACAGAAGAAGAGAAGAAGAACCAGCCTAAGGTAACGCCTGAATTACTAAAGCGCGTTTTCTCATACCTGAAGCCTTATACGAAGCAGTTGATCTTAGTGCTCCTATGCATAATAGTATCGTCATTTTTCTCGCTCCTGCCTTCGATCCTGACGGGCAAGATCTTAGATGACGGCCTCCTAAAAAAAGACTTCAAAGCGCTTATCTTTTACATTGTTCTTTCCCTTGCTGTAACACTCATCGCAAGCCTCATCGGTGTCGCAGAGACATACATAAATACGTGGATCGCGCAGCACATTACGTTCGACATGAGGAACCAGATGTACTCGCACCTGCAGAAGATGAGTCAGAAGTTCTTTACGAGCAATAACCAGGGCGACATCATCACCAGAATGACGAGCGATATCGACGGCGTAAAGGCTGTCGTAACCAATACTTTCAGCAGCATACTGTCGAATTCAATAACGCTCATAATCGCCATGATCGCGATGTTCCAGAAGAACTGGATCTTAGCGCTCGTGGGCATTGTTATCGTGCCGATCTTTACCGTTCCGACGAGGAAAGCCGGCAAGCAGAGATGGAAGCTTACCAATGAGTCACAGCAGGTAAATGATGAGGTCAACGGCATCTTGAATGAGACTCTGTCCGTAAGCGGCCAGCTCCTCGTAAAGCTCTTCGGCAAAGAGAAATATGAATATGACAGATACGAGAAAGCCAACCGCAAGATGATCGGTCTTAACATCAAGGAGAGCATGGCAGGCCGCTGGTTCAGAGTCGTTCTTACGACCTTTACGAGCGTCGGCCCTATGCTGATTTATCTTGCAGGCGGCATCCTCATGATGAAGTACGATTCTGACCTTACGATCGGTGACATCACGGTCCTCGTATCGCTCCTCGGAAGGATGTACATGCCGGTCAACAGCCTCCTAAATATCCAGGTCGAGTGGATCAGGTCGATGGCTCTGTTCAAGCGTATCTTCGACTACTTTGACATACCTGTTGATATTAAGAATGCAGACGATGCGGTGAAGCCGGAGACGGTCACGGGAGATGTTGTTTTCGAGCACGTGGAATTCTCTTACGATGAATCGAAAAAGATATTAAAGGACATCAATTTCACGCTCAAAGCAGGCAGCAGCATCGCGATCGTCGGACCTTCGGGCTCAGGCAAGAGCACCATCGTAAATCTCATTCCGAGACTCTACGATGTCGATGCGGGCTCTGTTACTTTCGACGGCATCGACGTACGCAAATTAGACCTGACCTTCTTAAGGAACCAGGTCGGTGTCGTATCGCAGGAGACTTATCTCTTCAACGGTACGATCAGGGAGAATCTTCTTTATGCCAAGCCCGACGCGACCGAAGATGACATGATCGCGGCCCTCAAGAAAGCCAATATCTGGGACTTTGTCGAGAAGCAGGAAAAGGGACTTGATACTGAAGTCGGCAACCGTGGCCTTAAGCTCTCGGGCGGTGAGAAGCAGCGTATCTCGATCGCACGAATCATCCTCAAAGATCCTACGATATTTATCTTCGATGAGGCTACGTCGGCGCTTGATTCGATCTCCGAGAAGAAGATCCAGGACGCGATAGATCCGATCATAAAGAGCAAGACGAGTATCCTCATTGCGCACAGATTGTCAACGATCCTTGCGGCCGATGAGATCCTGGTCGTTAAGGACGGCACGATCGCTGAGCGCGGCACCCACAAGGAGCTCCTGGGCAGGGAAGGAGTTTACCGCGAGCTCTACGAGACCCAGTTTTCGAAAGCTCTCATGGAGGAAGATACTGTCTCAGAGCTCGAGAAATATATCTGGGGTGTCCAGCCCGGAGACGAGCCGCACGAGGACGAGTAACCGTTGAGTAGCCGCCTGGCGGTCATCCGGCTTCCCAAAACTATGCAAAATCCCTAAGGAAAATTTACCGAGAGCCCCCGATTCGTACAAATGACGAGGGGGCACTTTTATTTAAACCTCAAAAATATAGTATAATTTCTTCTTGGGTAACCCCCAGAAATTGAGGATAGAAATACAAAATGACAAAACCATATTCAGTAACCGCTGAACAGATTGCAAAAGAAATAGATACAGACCTGGTCAAAGGTCTTACTTCGGATGAGGCATCCTTAAGATATGCCAAGAACGGTCCGAACTCTCTTGGTGAAGAGAAGAAGGTCCCGCTCTGGAAGAGATTCCTACAGCAGTTCGCAGACGCGATGGTAATCATCCTTATCGCAGCAGCTGCACTTTCTGCATACATGGCCTTTAAGAGCGGCGGCGGATTCGAAGAGTGGATCGACGTTATCGTCATCCTTGCTATCGTAATCCTTAACGCATGCCTCGGTGTTTACCAGGAAGGTAAAGCCGATCAGGCTCTTGCAGCGCTTAAGAAGATGAGCTCGCCCCAGACCAAGGTCATCCGTGACGGCAAGCTCCACATGGTAGATTCCGAGAATGTCGTTGTCGGTGACGTCATTGCTATCGACGCAGGCGACTCGATCTCAGCAGACATGAGACTTATCGAATCAAGCTCTCTGAAGGCTGAGGAAGCATCCCTTACAGGTGAGGCAGTAGCAGTCGAGAAAGACGCTTCAGCTGTCCTTCCTGAAGACTGCACACTCGGTGACCGCAAGAACATGCTCTACATGGGTACTGCAGTTACTTACGGAAGAGCCAAGGGCGTCGTTGTTGCAACGGCAAGAGATACCGAGCTCGGTAAGATCGCTACAAAGCTTACGACAATGGAAGACGAGGAGACACCTCTCCAGAGGAGCTTAAATAAGCTCGGCAAGATCCTTGCTGTCGTCTGCATCCTCGTATGCATCATTGTTCTCCTCGTTGATATCTTCGTTCAGAAGCAGCCTTGGGAAGACGCTCTCATGACAGCCGTATCACTCGCTGTCGCAGCTATCCCTGAAGGTCTTGCTGCAGTCGTAACGATCGTCCTTTCGATCGGTATGACAAAGATGGCAGAGAACAACGCTATCGTAAAGAGACTCCTTGCAGTAGAGACTCTTGGCTGCGTAGACGTTATCTGCTCCGATAAGACAGGTACACTCACACAGAACCAGATGACCGTTAAGGTCCTCTATGACGGTGAGAAGAAATACAACGTTGAAGGCGGCGGATATGCTCCTGTCGGCAACATCGTCGACGAAGGCGGCAAGCCCGTCAAGATCGAAGGCGACCTCAGGGCACTTATCCTTTCTTCCGTTCTCTGCAATGACGCTTCTATCGTCAAGGAGAGCGAGAAGGACTATTCCTGCATCGGCGACCCTACTGAGGGTGCGCTCACGACTCTCGGCATGAAGGCAAGAATGCTCCGTGAGGAGACCATGCACACATATCCCAGAGAGACAGAGCTTCCTTTCGATTCCGACCGTAAGATGATGACCACATACCACTCCGGTATCGAAGAAGGCAAGTGGATCAGCTTCACAAAGGGCGCTCCGGACATCGTTATCTCACGCTGCTCTTCGATCCTCACACCCCGCGGTGTTGAGAAGATGACGGATGAGAAGCGCGCTGAGATCCGTGAGGTCAACCACAACTACGCTATCCAGGCTATCCGTGTCCTCGCTTTTGCTACAAAGGAGCACGGTGACGGATCCAAGGCAACTTTCGCAGACGAAGAGAATATGACATTCTTAGGTCTCATCGGCATGATCGACCCTGCACGTAAGGAAGCCAAGGACGCCATCGCAGTATGTAAGGAAGCAGGCATCAGAGCCGTCATGATCACAGGCGACTTCAAGGATTCTGCAGTTGCCATTTCCGACAATCTCGAAATGCGTGACGAGAAGCACCTGGATGCTTATTCCGGCGAAGAACTCGACAAGATGAGCGACGAAGACCTCCTCGAAGTAGTAGAGAAGACAAGCGTTTATGCCCGTGTATCTCCTGAGCACAAGGTCCGTATCGTATCCGCTCTCAAGAAAAATGACCACATCGCTTCAATGACCGGTGACGGCGTTAACGACGCCATGGCATTGAAGTCCGCAGATATCGGTGTCGCAATGGGTATCACGGGAACTGACGTTTCCAAGAACTCGGCTGATATGATCCTGATGGATGATAATTTCGCGACCATCGTAAAGGCAGTCGAGCAGGGCAGAACGATCTACTCCAACATCAGAAAGTTCGTAGGATTCCTCCTCTCATGCAACGTAGGCGAGATCCTCGTAATCTTCCTGCTCTCACTCGTTCCGAAGACACTTGTACCCGGCATCGCAGCACCTTTGACCGCGATCCAGCTCCTCTGGCTCAACCTCATCACTGACTCGTTCCCGGCCCTTGCTTTAGGCCGCGAAAAGGCCGAGCCCGGCATCATGAAGGTCCCGCCGAGATCAAAGCACGAGCCCATCATCAACAAGTCCATGATGCGCCACATCGCAATGCAGTCCATCGGCCTGTTCGTCGCAGTAGCAACATCATTCATCGTTGCCCTCATGATGACGAATAACGGAAGTACTTTCTTCTTCTCCGGTGCTCTGGCTGAAATCGGAGTTAAGGGCGTACATCCTATCGATATCGCACGTACGGTAGCTTTCGCAACACTGATCCTCGCTGAGCTCTTCAGAGCATTCGCTGCAAGATCAGAGACCATCTCGGTATTCAAACTCGGAATCTTCTCCAACAAGATGATGAACATCGCCGTAGGTATCTCACTCGTATTGCTCGTTGCAGTCATCTACATCCCGGGCGTTAATACGATCTTCAACAACGTGGCACTTAACCCCATGGCATGGCTCATTATCCTGCCTCTGGCGATCGT
>JAEEGI010004245.1_pt1 | contig 33668 bp, 23 predicted proteins | sample 8958751 | NCBI WGS metagenome assembly JAEEGI01 (sample SAMN16246545, study PRJNA631951) | gut metagenome | biome: gut microbiome; feature: rumen; material: KS-attached | host: Bos | place: Iran: Karaj | collected 2018-10
CGGTACTACAACAACGATAGAATCAAACTGAGGCTAAAAGGAAAGAGCCCGGTGCAGTACCGAGCTCTGTTCCAATCTAAGGCCTCGTAACTAATGTTAAACCGTCCAACTTTTGGGGGTCACATCAATCGTTCCACGGCCTTTTTTATTGGGCTGCCTGCGACGGGGTCCTGGCCGCAGGGTTCTTTGCAGCGGACGCGCCTGCCAGCGGTGGGCTTAGGCGCGATGGGCGTGTTTCCACGCCGCCGTGCTGACGCAGTCGGCTCTCGTAAGACGAGCTCTAAGGGGGTTGAGCAGAAGGTACGGCGACCTATCGTGGTGGCGTGCGATAGCGACACGCTCGGCGTCCGTAAGGGCGAAACCGAGACGGTCAAGGATGGCGACGCTGCGGTAACCGTGGCCGCGGCCGTCACGGCGTACGGTCTTGCCGAGGTCGTGGAAGAGTCCCACGACGGCGACGCTGTCGGAAGGCAGTCCGCCTGCGTGGGCGAGCATATGGTCATAGACCTCCAAGGAATGCTGAGCGAGGCCGCCGTACTCCTTGTGGTGGGTGTAGCACCCACGGCGGAAGTAGTTGGAGGACTCAAGGTAGTCAATGACGGCCTCAATGCCGTCGCGCCCCGTGGCGCGAAGGGTCCCGTAGACCCTATCTTTCAATTCGTTCGTAATCATACTCACCAATACTATACACCCGACCGCCACGAATATTTCATCCCGCCCGGAAAATTTTTTCACATCCGCACCCCACCCCTCAGAGAAGTGGAGATGCAGTTTGTTTGCCACGGCTTTTCCTCGGCGGATGGCACCGCCGCCGCGCAACCAGCAGGCGCGGCGGCTACGGCGCGCCCCTCTGCGGGGGGCTCAGTGCGGGGGCCCTCCTCGAGGGCGGCCGTTGCCGGCGGGCAGACGACACTATCTGGCCTGCAGGGGTGTTTTTTTCGTTCGGGGTGGGGTTCGACAGGGGGTCGGACGACACTTTTGAGCCTACAAGGCCGATTCTGTCGTCGGCCTGTCGGGAAAAACAAGGTATAGTGATGAACCGAAGTCGGTGGAAAGCACTTTCTGCCCTACAGGGCGAGAAATGCCGTTTGGGGTAGGCTTTATCCCGTGGGTCAACGTCAAATACCGACCTGGAAGACCGATTCTGCTGTTCACCCACTTCGTTTTCTCGGCGGGCGGCATGCCATCGCGCCTTGACCGTCAGCGACAGTTATCCTCGGCCAAGGGAATCACGATCGGGGTAGGATGGGCGGTCATGCAGTTATCCTCGGCCAGGGAATCACGGTTGCAGTAGATGGGGCGGTCATGCAGTTATCCTCGGCTGGGGCGAGGAAGGCCCCTGCACCGAGCCTCCCGCAGTCCCCGGACGGGAGATAACTGCCGGCACGGACATCTGTCAATGGCACCAGGCCGGGAGATAACTGTCCGGGACTGGTTGTATCCATAGGCATTGCCCGACATAAAAAAGGTGTAATTCATACTTACTTGATAATGAGCTACTTATAAAATCAGGGTCGAAATTTTGCGGACCCTGATTTTACATTTTATTGATAATCAATACCTTACAAAAAACAGTAAGGATGGCACCGTTGCAGCCAGGGGAATGAAAAAATTGCGGCTGAGGGGTGTGATTGTTCCAAAATACTATTATATTTGTATGAATAGTTAATCGGTTGACTAAAACTATAACCCAATATGGACACCAAACAAAGAAAAGGCATCATTTCGGCGGGCAACTGGGTGGTTGACACCGTCAAATTCATCGACGTTTATCCCCAGAAGGGAAATCTCTCCACTATTACCCGCGTGGACCGGGGCCTGGGCGGGCTCGCCCACAACGTCCTCGTGGACCTGGCCAGCATGCGCAGCGGGCTGCCCCTCTATGCGGGCGGCTGCATCGGCGACGACGACCTCGGCAAGCTCTGCATCGACGCCTGCGACCAGTTCGGCATCGACCGGAGCAACCTCTACATCCTGAAGGGTGAATCCACCGCCTACACGGATGTGATGACCGAGAAGGGCGGCGCCCGCACCTTCTTCCATTACCGCGGCGCCAACGCCAAGCTGGACGTGGAGAAAGTCCTCGCCTGCCAGTCCCCCGCCCGCATTTTCCACCTGGGCTACCTCCTGCTGCTGGACAGCTTGGACAAGGAGGATCCCGAATACGGCATCGCCGCCGCCAGGGCCCTGGACGGCCTGCTGAAAATGGGCTATGAGACCAGCGTGGACGTCGTCTCCGAAGAAGGCGACCGCTACCGCAAGGTCGTACTCCCCTGCCTCAAGTACACCGACTACCTCATCATCAACGAGGTCGAAGCCGAGAACAGCCTGGGCATCCACCTGCGCAAACCCGACGGCAGCATCTGCATGAAGGAAGTCGAAGACGCGGCGAAAAAGTTGCTTGAAGGCGGCGTACGCAAGCTCGTCGTCATCCATTTCCCGGAAGGCGGCGTCGCCGCGGCCAAGGACGGCCGTTGCTGCAGCGCCCCTTCGTTCAGCCCCGCCAAGGAGGAGATCCTCTCCACCGTCGGAGCCGGCGACGCCTTCTGCGCCGGCGCGCTCTACGCCATCCACGAAGGCTACAGCCTGGAAGACTTGCTGGCCTTCGCCTCCGCGAGCGCCCGCTTCAACCTCTTCAGCACCACCTCGACCGGCGGCGCCCCCACGCTTGAAACCATCCAACAATTCATCGCAAGTCAGAAATAACACATAAAACCTACACCACAATGAAAAGATCAGAAATCAACGCGATCATCCGCGAGAACAAAGCCTTCTGCAAGAAGAACCATTTCTTCCTTCCCGCCTGGGCCGACTGGACCCCGGCCGACTGGGCCAAGAAAGGCGCCGAGTGCCTGGAAATCAAACGCAACTGCATGGGTTGGGACATCACCGACTTCGGCAGCGGCGACTTCGCCAAGGTCGGCCTCTCGCTGATCACCCTGCGCAACGGCAACATCGCCTGCGACCGCAAGCCCTACTGCGAAAAGATCATGATCGTCCGCGACGGCCAGGTCACCCCGACCCATTTCCACTGGAACAAGATGGAAGACATCATCTTCCGTGAGGGCGAGGGCGAATTCTGCATGAAACTCTGGAACGCGGATCCCAAGACCGAGCAGCTCATCGAAGGCGGCACCGTCAAACTGAAAGTGGACGGCGTGGTCACCGAGTTCGAGGCCGGCAAGACCTATCGCATCAAGAAGGGCCAGAGCGTGTGCTACACTCCTTACATCTACCACACCTTCTGGGCGGAAGGCGGCACCTGCCTGATCGGCGAAGTGTCGATGGTCAACGACGACGCGACCGACAACCGCTTCTGGGAGCCCGTCGGACGCTTCCCCAAGGTCGACGAGGACGAGCCCGCGGAGGCCCTGCTCTGCACCGAGTACCCCGAACTGGTCTAACAACCAAAAAAGCATGAAACAGGCAGTCATGTACGGCGGCGGCAACATCGGCCGCGGATTCATCGGCGCCCTGATGAGCGGTGCCGGCTATCAGGTCACGTTCATCGACGTGGCCGAGCCGGTCGTGCGCGAGCTGCAGGAGCGCCGGTGTTACCCCTTGCGTTTCGTCTCCAACGAAGGCCACGAAGACCTCCTGGTCCGGAACGTCACCGCCGTGGGCGGCAATGACACCGAAGCCGCCTCCGACGTGATCGCGCGTTGCGCCATCATGGCCACGGCCGTCGGCGCCCGCATCCTGAAGTTCATCATCCCCAACATCGTCGCCGGCCTGCGCAAGCGCTGGGCCCGGGGCGGAGGCCCCCTCAACATCATCATCTGCGAGAACCTCAACGACGCCAACAAGATCGTCGAGGCGATGATCAAGGAGCAGCTCAGCCCCGAGGAGCAGACGCTGTTTGACGCTCAAGTGGGCCTGGTGGAAGCCTCCATCGGGCGCATGGTGCCGGTCCAGACGGACGAGATGAAGGACGGCGAGCCCCTGCGCGTCTGCGTGGAGAAGTACGGATTCCTGCCCGTGGACAAGGCCGCCTTCAAGGGCGAGATCCCGGACATTCCGGGTATGGTGCCCTTCGAGCCCTTCGACTTCTTCATCAAGCGCAAGCTCTTCATCCACAACATGGGACACGCCACGACCGCCTACCTCGGCGGTCTGAAGGGCGTGGAATTCATCTTTGAAGCCATCGACGACCCGGAGATCCGCACCGTCGCGCAAAATGCGATGCTGGAGAGCGCCCTGGCCCTGAGCCGGCGCTACGGAGTCAGCCTGGACGCCATCCAGCTGCATATTACCGACCTGCTCGGGCGTTTCACCAATGCGGCCCTGAAGGACACTTGCGCCCGCGTGGGCGCCGATCCCGCCCGCAAGCTCTCCCCCGCCGACCGGCTCATCGGATCCGCCACCCTCGCCCTCGAGGAAGGCATCACCCCGGCCTGGATCGCCGTGGGCGCCGCTGCGGGCCTGAAGCGTTTCCTGGATGAAGCCGAGAAGCCCCAGACCGCCGAAGAAGCCGCCAAGGTGCTCGAAGAAGTCAGCCAGCTAAACCCCGACAATCCCCTCGCGGAGCTCATCCTCGGCTACTACCGCATGATCGCAGCCGGCTGCAGCCTCAAAGACCTGCGCCGCAAGGCTGATGCCGTCAAGGCCGCTTCGCTGAAAGACATCATTTAGCCCCGGAGAACGCCCATGAGAAGAGTCCCCGCCCGTCCCAAACCGGCCACCGCCCTCCTGGCGCTCGCCACAGCCCTGCTGCTGGGCGCCTGCGTCGAGCCCGTCCCCCCGCCCGAACCCGTCGACTACACCCAGTGGGTCAACGTGTTCGCCGGCACCGACGGCGTGGGCCACTGCCACCCCTGCGCGACGACGCCTTTCGGCGCCGTCCAGCCCGGGCCGCAGACCGGCAACTTCGGCTGGGACTACTGCGGCGGCTACCAATGGGCCGACACGCGCATTCAGGGATTCTCCCAGAACCGCATCAACGGGACGGGGAGCAGCGAGCTGGGCGACCTGCTGATGATGCCCTTCACCGGCGAGGCCCTGCGCAAGGACTACTCCAGCCGCTTCGACAAGGCGTCGGAGCAGGCCGAGCCCGGCTTCTACGGCTGCTACCTGCAGGACTACGGCATCCAGGCCGAGGTCAGCTGCACCCCGCACGTCGCCATTCTACGCTTCACCGCCGATGACGGGCAGCCGCTGAAGCTCCTGCTGGACCTCCAGAGCGCCCAGATCGGCTCCGAGGAAAGGATGTTCCGGCGCGTGCTGGACTGCGACCAGGATTGGTCCGACTCCCTGCACGTGACGGGCTACACGCACTCGAAGGCCTGGAACGACCGCATCATCCACTACGACATCGCGTTCAGCCGTCCCTACACGGTCGCGGCGGTCCTGCCCTTCCGGGACACGTCCGAACTGATCGCGCGCCGGGTGCTGGATTTCGGGCCCTCGGCGGAGCCCCTGCTGGTCAAGGCCGCCATCTCGGTCGAGAGCATCTCGGGGGCCGAGCAGAGCATCGCCCGGGAACTTCCGGGCTGGGACTTCGAAGCCGTGCGGGCAGCCGCCAAGGCGGCCTGGAACGAGCATCTGGGGCGGATCGACGTGGATGCAGATCCGGTGCATAAGCGCATCTTCTACACGGCGATGTACCACCTGATGATCCATCCGTGCAACATCGCAGACGCCGGCGAGGAGCCCTTCTATTCGACCCTGTCGCTCTGGGACACCTTCCGCGCCGCGCATCCCCTCTTCACCCTCGTCGCCCCGGAGATCGTGGACGGCGTGGTGAATTCCTTCCTGCGTTACTACGACATCCAGGGATTCCTGCCCATCTGGACCCTCGGCGGCACGGACAACTTCGGGATGATCGGCAACCATTCCGTCCCCGTCATCGTGGACGCCTGGATCAAGGGATTCGAGGGCTTCGACCCGGAGGACCTCTACCGGGCGATCAAGCGCTCGCTCACCGAAAACCACATCAAATATGACTGGGACGCCTACGACCGCTGCGGCTATTTCCCGGACGACGTGACCCTCGTGGAAAGCGTCTCCAGGACCCTGGAATGCGGTTTCGACGACTGGTGCGCCGCGCGTCTCGCGGAAGGCCTGGGCCACACGGAGGACGCCGCCTTCTTCGACGAGCGCGCCCAATACTGGCACAACGTCTTCGACCCCAACCTCAAGCTGATGCGCGCCCGGGACTCCGATGGGAATTGGGAAACGCCCTTCGACCCCTTCAAGGTCGGGCACTGGAAAACCGGGGGCGCCTTCACGGAAGGCAACTCCTGGCAATACACCTGGCACGTGCTGCAAGACATCCCGGGGCTGATCGACGCGATGGGCGGGCGTGAGCCCTTCGTGGCCAAGCTGGACTCCCTCTTCACGATCCAGGGCGACCTGGGCGAAGGGGAGACGGTGGACGTCAGCGGCCTCGTGGGCCAGTACGCCCACGGGAATGAGCCCAGCCACCACGTCATCTACCTGTACACGATGGCCGGCGCCCCCGACAAGGCCGCGGACCTGCTCCACGAAGTCTGGGAAAGCCAATACAAGGACGGTCCGGACGGCCTGAGCGGCAACGACGACTGCGGCCAGATGAGCGCCTGGTACATCTTCACGGCCCTGGGCTTCTATCCCGTCAACCCCTGCGGGGGCGAATACATCATCGGCGCGCCCCAACTGCCGCGCCTGTCGCTGAAACTGCCCGGGGAAAGGAGCTTCACCGTCATTGCGGACGGCCTCGCGGAAGGCAAGCGCCGGGTCGCTGCCATCGACCTGGACGGCAAGCCCATTACCGACTGGACGATCCACCACGAGGACATTCTCCGTGGCGGGACATTGACCTTTACGATGAAATGATGAAAAGAATCCTACTGCTGGCAGGGCTGCTGGTCAGCCTGGGCGCCGCGGCAGAAGGCAGCCGCTACGTCAACCTCTTCATGGGAACCGCCGGAGACCACGGACAGGTCAGCCCGGCCGCGCAGCTGCCCTTCGGACTGGCTTCCGTCGGCCCTGACTGCCAGACTCTTACGCATTCCGGCTACGACTTCGACGATCCCGCGATCCGGGGATTCTCCGTGACGCGTGTGAGCGGGGTCGGCGGCGACGGGGCGGGCGGCAACCTGCGGATTTTCCCCGCCGTGCCCGGCAAGGCCCTCAGCATCGTCAAAGGCACGGAGAAGGCCGTTCCGGGCTACTATGAGACCGCCCTGGACGACGGCACGCGGGTCCGCCTGACGGCCACGCTCCACTGCGCGGTCGAGCAGTATGTCTTCGGTCCGGAATCGGAACGGGTCCTGCACGTGGATTTCAATTCCGCGATCGACCCGCGCCGGAGCGCCTGCGCCTTCGAACTGACGGACGGACGCCACGCCGCGGGCTGGGTGGAGTCAAGCACGGTGTGCAACCGCGGCAAGTACCGCCTGTATTTCCGCTTGGAGACGGACGCGCCCTTCAAGGTGGAGGCCCGCGACGGGACGACCGCCCTGCTGCGTTTCGACCCCGCTGTCAAGCAGGTCGAAGTCCGCATCGGACTGTCGTCTCTGGATGAAGCGTCGGCCGCCGCCGAACTGGAGGCCATCGCCTCGCGGAGCTTCAACGCCCTGCGGAAAGACGCGGCCCGCGCCTGGTCGGAGATCCTGGACAAAGTGGATGTCCGCGGCAGCACGAAAGAGCAGCGTATCCTCTTCTATACCAGCCTCTACCGGGTCTTCCTGAGCCCCTTCGACGCGACCTTCGGCGGGCGATACCGCAGCACGGATCCGGAGGTCCGGGAGGCCGACGGCTGGACTTTCTACAGCGGCTGGAGCATGTGGGACACCTTCCGGACCAAGTTCCCCCTGATCGTCCTGCTGACTCCGGACGCCGCTTCCGACATCTGCCGCTCGCTGGTGACGCTGTACTGTAGCGGCAAGCGCAACTGGGCGACCATGACCGAGCCGGTCCCGACCGTGCGCACGGAGCATTCGCAGCTCACGCTGCTGGACGCCTGGGCCAAGGGTGTGCGGGGTTTCGACTTCGCGGAAGCGTTCCCGGCGATGGTCGCGGAGGCGGACGCGGGACGGGTGCCGGGCGCCCGGGACGGGCTGACGCGCAACTCCCCCGACCAGCGAATGGAGACCGTCTATGACCTCTGGGCGATGGGCGAAATCGCCGGCATTATCGGCGACGCAGCGGCGCGGGAGCGGTATTCCGCCGAGGCGGACAGCCTCTTCGAAGCGACCTGGAAGCGCGAATTCATGACCATCGACAGCACCTACGCCCTGATGCGCGGCAACGGCCTCTATCAGGGCACGCGCTGGCAGTACCGCTGGGCGATGCCCGTCTTTGCCGACAAGATGATAAAATGGGCCGGCGAAGAGGCGCTGGCCGACCAACTTGAAGAATTCTTCGCCCGTCATCTTTTCAACCAGGGCAACGAACCCGACATCCAGACCCCCTTCCTCTTCCCCCTCTTCGGGCGCCCGGAAAAGACCGATTCGCTGGTCCACGCCCTGCTGACCGATGAAGGGATGGTCCACCTCTACGGCGGCAACGCCGAATACCCCGAGCCCTTCGTGGGCCGCGCCTTCCGCAACACGGTCGACGGCTACGCCCCCGAAATGGACGAGGACGACGGCACGATGAGCGCCTGGTACCTGTTCGCCCAGATGGGCTTCTATCCCGTCTGCGTGGGCACGGACCGCTATGAGCTCTTCTCGCCTCTGTTCAAGCGCGTTACGCTGCACCTGAAGGACCACGACGTCACGCTCGTGCGCCGGGGCCGCGACGACCGGACGGAGCGCATTACCGTGGATGGCAAGGCCCTGGAGGGGCGGACGCTCACCCACGGCGCCCTGCTCGGGGCGCGGCGCATCGTTTTCGATTAAACAAAAATCAATAGGGAACAAAGTCGAAAAAAGTTCAGAAAAACGAATCAATAACAAAATTATCGCTATCTTTACAAGTCGACCTATAATTATTTAGTTTTAGTCAACCGATACACTAATCGAGATAACCGATGAAGAAACTACAATCAGTCCTGCTGGTCCTGGGCGTTCTGTTCGCGCTCGTGCCTGCGTATGCGCAGGGCGTACGCGTCAGCGGCAAGGTCGTGGACAATCAGGGAGAGCCGATCCCCGGCGCGGTCCTGATCGGTCCCGGTAATGCCAACGCCATCACGGACCTTGACGGAAACTTCAGCCTCACCGTCCCCTCCAACGCGGAGGTCAAGGTGACCTGCCTGGGCTACCTCCCCTACACCTTCAAGGCGAAGGGAGCCTCCGGGATCAAGCTCACGCTGGCGGAGGACCACGAGAACCTGGAAGAGAGCGTGGTCGTCGGATACGGCGTCCAGAAGAAGGCCGTCATCACCGGCTCGGTGACCAACGTCTCCAGCAAGGAGATCCTGACCACCACCGCCAACGACCTCGTGACCAAGCTCCAGGGAAAGGTGTCCGGCCTGAACATCCGTAACAACACCGCCACCCCGGGCGCCTACGACCACTCGATCAACATCCGCGGCTTCGGCGGTCCGCTCTACATCATCGACGGCATCAACCGCGACGGAACGGACTTCAACAAGCTCAACCCGGAAGACATCGAGACCTTCACGGTCCTGAAGGACGCCTCCGCGGCCATCTACGGCATCAATGCCGGTAACGGCGTCATCATCGTGACGACCAAGTCCGGCAGCCACCACGGCACGGCGCGCTTCCAGTTCAACGCCAATATGGGTTTCTCCACCCCGACCGACCGCGTGCGCATGGCCAACGGCTATGAGTACTATTGGCTGCGCAACGCCGCCAACATCAACGCAGGCGACCCGGAGTACATTTCCCCGGAGGAACTGGAGGCCTGGCGCACCGGCGAGGACACCTTCGGCAAGGATGGCGAGATCATCCACCACGTGTCCACCGACTGGTACGACGCCACCTGCAAGAAGTTTTCGGCCCGCCAGGAGTATTCCCTGTCGGCCGACGGCGGCGTCAAGGGCGTGAAGTATTATTTCAACGTCAACTATTCCACGGACAACGGCTTGCTCCGCTCGGGCGACATCAATTACGACAAGTGGAGCTTCCGTTCCGTCGTCACCGCCGACCTTGCGAAGGACCTCAAGCTTTCGGCCAACGTCTCCGGCTATATGGACGACCGCTGGGACCCGGCCGCGGACATGTTCAACGTCTTCCGCGGCACGATCTGTTCCCTGCCCTACAAGCCGGTCTTCGCGACCCTGGACATCGCGCCGTATGACGACTGGCCCTATTTCAACGGCGTCAAGGACGGACAGTCCTACAACCCGGTGGCCCAGTCCTACGTCTCGCAGGGCGGTTACCACCACTACATCAACAACGCGATCCAGTCCGTCTTCACCCTGACCTATTCGCCGACCTGGCTGGAGGGCCTGGAGATGAAAGGCACGGTCTCCTTCGACAAGCGTTTCGCCCAGACCAAGATCCTGCGCCGGAACTGGAAGATGTACACCTACAACGAGCTCACCGGCACCGTGGCGGACGAAGACTGGAACCCGAACGTCCAGATCAAGAACAGCGACAACTACCTCCACGTCTACAACTACCAGGGCCAGGTCAACTACAAGAAGGAGATCAAGAAGCACCACATCGGCGCCTCCGCCATCTTCGAGGCGATCGTGCGTGACAACGACTGGAACAGCATCAACAAATACTTCGACTTCTTCACCCAGGGCGAGTTGGACTACGCCGGCGACAAGGACCAGACCACGGGTGGCAACGAGGACCATCAGCGCAAGCTCGGCTTCATCGGCCGCCTCACCTACGACTACGCCAGCAAGTACCTGCTGGAAGCCGCGGTACGCCGGGACGGCTCCTACCGCTACCACCCCGACGTGCGCTGGGGCACCTTCCCGGTGATTTCCGCCGGCTGGCGTATCTCCGAGGAGCCTTGGTTCAAGAACAACATCAAGGCCTTCAGCAACCTCAAGCTGCGCGCCTCCTGGGGTATCATGGGTGAAGACGCCGGCAACGCCTTCCAGTGGATCAGCGGCTACGGCATCGGCGGCGGCGGATGGTGGGAGTACACTCCCGGCGCCGTCACCTACGGCGTGACCAGCCCCGCCCTCGTCAACGAGCACCTCTCCTGGCTGAAGTCCTACATGGCCGACATCGGCCTCGACATCGGCCTCTTCGACAACAAGCTGAGCGTGACCGTGGACGTCTTCCAGAAGGACAAGACCGGCCTGCTCGCGACCCGCAGCGTGGACCTGCCGAACACCTACGGCGCCGCTTTCCCGCAGGAGAACCTCAACAGCAACCGCACCAAGGGCATCGAGTTCTCTTTCGACTGGCAGCACCGCTTCGGCGACTTCTTCTACAACATCAGCGGCAACGCGACCTACGGCCGTACGATGAACATGTACATCGAGCACGGTCCCTTCACCGGTTCCTGGTCCATCTACCGCGGCGCCAACGACTACCGCTGGAGCGGCCTCGGCTGGATCTACAACATCCTGGGCCAGTTCCAGACCGACGAGGAAATCCTCAACGCGCCCGCATACAGCACGGGCGCGGGCAACCGCTACATGCAGCCCGGCGACTGGATCTATGAGGACGTCAACGGCGACGGCGTCATCGAGGATGACGACCGCCGTCCGATTTCCCTGAGCCCAGGCGCCGCCCCGATCTGGAACTACGGTCTGACGGTCGCCGGCAACTGGCGCGGCCTGGACTTCAGCATCCTCTTCCAGGGCGCGGCCGGCTTCACGGTGTTCTACAGCGGTCCTTACGCCGAGCCCTTCTGGCTGGGCGGCAATGTGCCGGCCTACCTGATGGATTCCTGGCACCACGAGGACATCTTCGACAGCGAGAGCCCCTGGGTCCCCGGTTTCTTCCCGGCCGTCCGTACGATGGACAAGGACCCGTACCGCAACTATGCCAGCGCCTACACCTACAAGGACTGCTCGTATGTGCGTCTCAAGAACGTCGAGCTCGGCTACACCTTCAACCAGCGTTTCCTGAAGAAGGTGCACATCGACAAGGCGCGTATCTTCGTCAACGTCAACAACCCTTACACCTGGTGCAACCGCTTCGTCAAGGCCTTCGATCCCGAGAAGGTCGCCGGCCAGCAGAACCTGGGTTGGAACTATCCGCTGATGATGACCTTCAACACCGGTATCAACCTCAACTTCTAAATCACGGACGGATATGAAAAAGACAGCATACATCATACTGATCCTGGCAGCGGCGCTGAGCGTGAGCTGCAAGGGATTCCTGGACGTGACGCCGACCAACAAGGTCTCCGCCGACGAGGTTGTCTCTTCTCCGGAAGGCATCAAGGCCTTCCTGGCGAACCTGTATTACAGGATGCCGATCGAAGCCTTCGACTTCACCTGCGAGAGCAAGCCTTGCCAGGACCAGGGCTACCGCGACGGCTTCCACTTCAACGACGGCGCCCCCAACAACAGCGGCCGTTACACCTGGGTCCTGACCGACGACTGCATGGGCAGCGAGGTCTGCGAGATCCCCGGCGACAACTGCTATATGTGGTGGGACACCGCCTTCGAGCTGCTTCACGACCTGAATGAATTCACCGCCCTCATCCCGGGCTTGACCTCCGTGGACGAGGCGACCCGTAAGGAGCTGGAAGGCCAGTCCTGGTTCATCCGGGGCCAGATCTACTTCGCGCTGGCGCGCCGCTACGGCGGCCTGCCCATCATCGAGAAAGTGGGCGACATCAACGACATCGAGTCGCTCCGCATCCCCCGCGAAACCGAGGTCAAGACCTGGGACTATGTCATCGACTGCTTCGACAAGGCATCCAAGATGCTGAGCGACCAGGACAACGGTTACCATACGATGGCGACCTGTTACACGGCGCTGGCCTACAAGTCCCGCGCGTCGCTCCACGCCGCTTCCCTGGCGAAATTCTGGGACCGCGCCCCGCTGACCGGCGAGGCCGTGGACAAGGGCATGGTCGGCGGCTTCACGCCGGACGACATGAACCGCTGGTACCAGATCTGCCTGGATTGCAGCCGGGAGCTGATCGAGAGCGGCAAGTTCTCCCTCTACATGCCCAATCCCGCGAGTCCCGAGGAGGCGACCGAGAACTACATCCACATGTTCCAGAAGCCGGAAGACGCGCTCTGCGAGTCCATCTTTGTCAAGGGTTACTACAAGAAGGGCCGCAAGAACGGCACCAACCAGGACGTCTGGGGCCAGCCCGCGCAGACGGGCGGCGCCTGGCCGCACCCGGGCCGCATGAATCCGACCCTGGCCTTCGCGGAGAACTTCGAGACCTACGACCGCCCCGGCGAGAGCGTCAAGTTCGTGACCTACGACGGGGACCAGTTCGACTATGACGGCTACAACGGCAGCCGCCCCTACCGCAAGTTCGACGATCCGCAGAAGATGTTCGAGGGCAAGGACGCGCGCCTCGCGGCCGTCACCATCCTGCCCGGATCCACCTGGCGCAACACCAAGATCGTCATCCAGGCGGGCGTCGTGGACATGGACGGCAAGATCCACATGGACCGCGCCGCCGACATGAAGGCCCAGTACATGGGTTGGGACGGTGAGGTGCACTACCAGTTCGGCGCCGCCGACAACAAGTTCTTCTCCGGCTATTCGACCAACCTGGGCAACAACACCCGCACCGGATTCAGCTTCAAGAAATACATGGATCCGAACTTCGTCTCCTCCGGTTCGGTCTGGAACGAGTCCACGACCGACTGGATCGACATCCGCCTGGCCGAGATCCTGCTGGATTACGCCGAGGCGTACGCCGAGAGCGGCCTGGGAGACGCGGGATTCGCCCGTGAATGCCTCAACCGCACCCGCCGCCGCGCCGGCCATACCGTGGACCTCGACCCGACCCCGGAGAACGTCCAGCGGGAGCGCCGCGCCGAGCTGGCGATGGAGAACGCCCGCAACTGGGACCTGGTCCGCCGGCGCGAGTACCACCAGATCTTCGACAGCTACCGGCACGGCTCCCTGGCCCCCATCCTCGACCTGCGCGACGGCAAGTACTTCTTCGTACGCGAGTACGTCCAGTACACCGGCCGCCTGATGTTCAAGGAAAAGTTCTACTATCGCGGCATCCCCGGCTGGAACGTTTCCGGCCTCGTCAAGAACCCTCAGCAATAAAATGAAGAAGCGTATGAAAAAGATATTTCACATCCTCTTTCTCGTTCCGCTGGCGGTCCTGCTGACCGGATGCCTGGGCGACAACTACGAGCAGCCCAACGCCGCCGTCTATGGCTCGGTGACCGACGCCGAGACCGGTGAGCTCATCCCGCAGGATATCGGCGGCGAGGGTTCCTACATCGAGATGATCGAGACGGCCTACGAGCGGTCCGACACCCGTCGCCTCAACTTTAAGACCGACGGCACCTACCGGGACAACAACTTCTTCAAGGGAGACTACCGGGTCCAGTTCAACCTGACCAACTTCGACCCTTCCACCGTGGAGCTCATCAGCAAGGATACGGATATCCGCGAGGCGCTCGACACGGCCGGCAAGCCCGTCAAGGTCATTTACCTGGACGGTGACACGCAGATGGAGATCAAGGCGAAACCCTGGTGCCGCGTGACCACCAAGGACATCACGTTCGACGAGGCCAAGCAGCGGGTCATCGCCCGCTTCGAGGTCGAATGCACCACCAAGGACCCGCTCAAGGAGGTCGGTCTCTTCTGCGACCCTTCCCCGCACGTGTCCTACAGCATCAACTATTATGGCGACAACTCCACCAAGCGCGTGGCGGTCAACAAAGTGCTCGACGGCCCGCAGGAGTTCACGCTCAAGATGCCACTGACGATGTTCCAGGAAGTGGACAGTGACAAGGACTACTACCTCCGCGTCGGCGCGCACACCTCCGCCGTGGACGCCCGCTGGAACTACGACGAGGCCGTCAAGCTCCATATCGTCAAGAAGGAAATCGTCCAGAAGCCGCTCGGCATCCGCTGGGATCTCTTCGACGCGAAGTATATGAGTATGTGGGAGGCCGGCAAGCACAAGACCGTGGCCCAGATCTACTTCGACGACAAGGACTATAAGTCCGGTGACGGCAGCGTTGTCACGGTCTCTTATCCGGAGGCTGAGAGCGGCGGCTACACCCAGTTCATCTCTCCCGGAGAAGGCAAAGGCGGTATCAGCCCTGTCTTCGACATCAGCGCCATTCCGGAAGAAGGTTGTCACATGCTCCTGACACTCAACGTGTCCGAAGCTTCGCATTTCCCGCGTGACGCCAACGGCCAGATCGAGATCGGATCCAGTGGCATCTTCGATGTCGAGGAATGTGCCTGGACCTTCGGCATGTTCGAGTTGCGCAACGGCTGGCAGACGATCGACCTGTCTCTGCCTGGAAGCGCCAAGATCGGTGTACTGCGCCGCAAGCGCGTCAACTGGTTCCGTTTCTACCACTTGTATGAGGCAAACGGTCCCACGACCGTCAAGTTCGACGAGATCCGCTTCTACTACAAGACGATGATGGAGAGCTGTGACGACATCGCCGGCTGGCAGTCCGCCGGAGCGCTCAAGTTGGACGAAGCCGACTGCCAGGAAGGCGAAGGCTCCGTCTCCACGGTCAACGGCGCGTCGGGCATCCGGCTCCAGAAGACCTGGGGCGCGGAAATCGTACCGACGCCCCTCGACGGCGGTCACTTCCAGTTCTGGCTCTACGTTTCCGACGCATCCGCCTTCAACGGGGTGGACAACCAGGTGGAGATCGGCAGCGGCGGCAAGGCCGACACCGATGAACTCAACTGGAAACTCCCGACCCTGCAGGACGGCTGGAACAAGGTGGACTTCAAGCTTTCTGACGCCACGTCCGTCGGCGAGCCGATGAACCTGAAAGCGATGAACTGGTTCCGCATCTACAGCCAGACCACGGCCCCTGCCGGCTCCGTCACGGTCAAGGTGGACCGCCTGCGCTTCTACAAGGAAGGCGCAGACCTGTCCCTCGCAGATTTCAACGACTAAACATACATAAACACACAACCCATATTATTAACAACTAAATCCTTTCATCACATGAAAAAGATTTTATTTGCTCTGGTCGCTGCAGCCGCCCTGCTGGTCGGTTGCCAGCCCAAGCCGGTCCTGGTCAGCAAGATCACGCTGAGCCAGACCACGGGCTCCGTCGTCGAGGGCGAGACGCTGAAACTCAACGCCATCGTCACCCCGAAGGAAGCCTCCAACCCCGAGCTCACCTGGAGCTCGAGCAACGCCTCCGTCGCGACCGTCTCCGGTGACGGCGTCGTCACGGGCGTCGCAGAAGGTTCCGCCACCATCACCGCCGCCGCTACCGACGGCAGCAACGTGAAGGAGACTTGCGCGATCACCGTTACTAAGAAAGTCATCCCGGTCTCGGCGGTCGGTATCAACGACCACGAGATCACGCTCAAGAAGGGTGATACCTACCAGTTGGTCGCCGTCGTCTCGCCGGCTGATGCCACTACGCAGACCCTTGCATGGGCTTCCGACAAGACCGACGTCGCCACGGTGGATGCCACCGGCAAGGTGACCGCCAAGGCCGCCGGCACCGCTACCATCACCGCGACCTCCACGGACGGCACCAACCTCAGCGCCTCCTGCGTCGTCACCGTCACCGAGCCCAAGCCGATGATCGTAAAGATGAAGAGCCCCACTATCCGTGTCGACGCTTCCTTCACCCAGGAGGCCTGGTATGGCACCTTCGCAGCCTTCGCCGATCGCGAGGATGTGAAATCCGCGACGCTGACTGCGGCAAATCCCGCCATCGTTTCGGTGGAAGGTTGGGTAGTCAAAGGTGTCGCTGAAGGCAAGACCACGGTCACCATTGATGACGGAGCCGGTTCTACCACGACTTTCGATGTCACGGTCATTCCTGCCTGCCCGACCCCGTATGAGTATACCCACGGCATCCGGCTCTTCGACTGCTCTCAGATTACCTTTGACCAAGGTGAGGTGCAGGGCTATTTCCGCAAGCTCAAAGGCGGCTCCGGCGGCAGCAACATCGTACTCAAGGATGGTTACGTCGAAGGGACACAGCGTCTCGGCGGTACCTGCGAAGGCAATGATTACAAGATCCTGGAAGCGGTGTTCGATCCCGTCGATGTCTCTTCCATCGAGAATCCTGCGCTCTTCATCCGCCTGTATGTCGACGAGCCGACCAACATCTATATGAATGGCGCCGGAGAGCTGGAGCTGACCAGTGCCGGCAAGTCGGATTCGGAAGAACTGACCTTCCCTTGGCAGTATTGGAATGCCAATGCGCCGGGGTCCTACCCGGATGTCAAGCTCGTTCTCAAGAAGGGCTGGAACAACATCGTGGTCCCGTTCACCATGTGTCATCAGTATCGCGAGGGCGGTAATCTCGGAGCATTCCGCGCAAAGAATGTCAACTACTTCCGTCTGTTCCGTGATCCCGGCCAGCGTCCTAACCTGCCGACGATCAACTACACCTTCGATGATGTCCGTGTCATCGACTGGACGGAATTCGACACTTGCGACAACCTCAACATCTGGCTGGCCAGCGGACAGGTCGCCGTCACCCCTTACTATGTCCTTGATACGAAAGACAAGAAGCAGGGTGAGGGATGTATCTCCGTGGTTGACTACCTCCATCTCGGCCCCATCGCCAATCTCTGGGTCCGCGCCAAGGGAGCCGGTCCTTACTATGCCTACTCGATGCCTGCGGATATGGACGAAAGCAACGCGAAACTGCAGTTCTGGCTTTATGTCGACAACGCCGCTTACTACAAGGCCTTCAATATCCGCTTTGAAACGACCACGGGTGTCAATGATGCTCACGGTTATTCGCACAGTTGGGCAGGCGGTACCATGGATCTCAAGGATGGATGGAACCTGGTCGAACACGAGTTCAATTCTCCGTATGCCGTAATGGATAATTGGGATATCCACAACATCAACTACATCCGCGCCGTCTTTACGCCGGAGGGCAGCGCTGTCGTGCCTGATGGATACCATACCTACAAGATCGACGATATCCGTATCGTGAAGAAGTAAGACCCCTTACTGAAACCTGAACCTGTTTTTCCCAAGGGTGGCCGGCAACCCGGCCACCCTTTTTTAAACAAAACCACCCATGAAAACGAAGATCGTTCCGCTGCTGGCGCTTCTCGCCCTGGTGTCCTGCACCAAGGTGATCCGGGAGACCATCGAAAACACAACTTACGTCATCCAGGAAGTCGAAGTTCCCTCGGAGGACGGGCCCACCACGCTCGCCTACTCCATCCAGTCCTTCAACGTCCTGCCGACCAACGACCCGGCCGTCAACCGGATCCGCCTCCAGGACGCCATCGACTGGGCCTCCAGCCGCGGCGCGGCGCTCTATGTGGAGCCCGTGGAAGGCGGCTATCCCGTCCAGAGCGGCATCGTCCTGAAGAAGAACGTGTCCCTGGTCGGCGTCCACGGCCCCACCGGCCGCGGCACGGTCTCGAACGGCAAGCCCACCGGATCGCTCTTCGTCATCTCGGACGCCCTCCATCCCTTCATCACGGTCCAGTCGGCGTCCCAGATCCGGGGCATCCAGTTCGACTATCCGGAGCAGGGATTCAACGACCCTTCCAAGATCATCACCTATCCCCCGACCATCCAGGTCTCCCAGGACCAGGCCGTCCACGGCGTGACCCTGAGCTGCCTGACCTTCTACGGGACGACCTTCGCGATGGATTTCAGGGCGCAGAAGGCCCACCCCTGCGAGCAGATCCTCTTCGAGCACTGCTACGGTTACCCGCTCGGCGGCCAGTTCATCGCGATCGACTACTGCTACGACATCCCCCGCATCCTGCATTGCCACGTCAACCCGGCCATCATGCGCGAGAACCGCGGCGACTACCCCAAGTCCATGATAGACAACACGGTCAAACAGCGGAAGTTCACCTACTGGATCAACCACACCGACAACGCCCAGCTGATGGACCTCTTCACTTTCGGCAACTACGGCGGCATCAGCCTCTGCGCCGAATCCTACGGGCAGCTGACCAACTTCAACTTCGACTGCGTCACCGTCGGCGTCTTCAAGGACGGCGGAAGCCCTTTCAACCGCATCTGGGAGGTCGCCCAGGGTTCGATCATCGCCAACACCTCCCCGGACCGGAAGGTCTCGGACATCCATCCCTTCCTCGTCCAGGGCTATGGCCAGATCTCCATCACCAACGTGGACGCCTTCTCCGGCAACAACGGCGCCCTTACCAACGAAGGTATGTCCTACGACTACCTGAGGGTCCAGGGCAACACCTGGGTCATCATCACGGCCGTCAACTGCCGGATGCGCAACTACCAGTCCGACAGCCCGATCACCCTCGCCAACCCCGACGCCCAGATCAGTTTCATCAACTGCTCCGACAAGGGCGGCTACCTCTACTCCTACGTCCACGACACGCACGCCAATTAAAATATGAGCCGCATCATCAGAGCCGGTCTCCGGGCGGCAGTCATCCTGTGCGTATGCCTCCTCAACGGCTGCAACGGGAAGGGCCCGGTCGATTTCGAGGCCCTGAACAAACGGGCCGCCAAGGACTATCTGACCCCCGTCCGCCCCGGCATCCCCGGCGGGCAGCCTTTCTGGAACGTCTATTCCACGAAATTCACCTTCGCACCCGCCTTCGATTTCCCCGAAGCATCGGGCGCGGATCGTTATCGTTTCGACCTGTGGTATCTGGACAATCTCTGGCGGGAAATCTACCTCACCGTCCCCGAAAAGCGACCCACGGCAGAAGCCCAGCTTGAGAAATACTCCGCCACGTCGGAACCGACCGCCTCATTTACGGCCACATCCCCGAAAGCCGACCTGAGCCCTGTCTGGGGGACGCTTCCGGAGGGATATTACGGGCTCGTGGTTACCGCCGTCGACGCTACAGGACAGGATATTACCCCCGTCGGGACCTGGGAGTTCCTTCGGGACTTCCCCTTCTGCGGGCCCTATCCGGAACCCGTCCGCAGCTACCGGGACGCCGCCCTGATGGCGCTCTGGTTCAACCACCGGACACCCCTCGTCCGCAAGATCCACGACTGGGATCCCGGTACGCCCTACGAGACGGAAAACGTCTTCGCCAACAAATTCATCGGCTCCGTCATCTGTTCGGAAGTGCTGATGGCCCGGGAGATCCCCACGTACCGGGACGAGTGCCTGGAGAACGCCCGGAAGGCGGCCGACCTCCTGATCTCCCTCGCCCAGCGCGAAGGCACTCCCCTGGCACATTTCCCGCCGACTTATTATGATTCCCGGATCCTGGCCGGCAAGGCCCGGAACGACACCAAGATCGGCGGCACGACCGTCAGCGACCTGCAGGAGATGACGATGACCCTCGACGCGCTCCACGCGGTCCGGGGCTATCTGGACCTGTACGACTTCTGCGGAGAGCGGAAGTATTTCGACGAGGCCGTTGCGGTCCTGCAGACCTACGACCGGATCGTGGACAGCACCGGGTTCATGCCCAAAAAACTGTATCTCAAGACCGGAGAAGGGGTCAACGGCGCCGGCGCCCTGTCCGGCAACCTGCTGATGGTCATCCGCCGCCTGCGGAAGCAGTATGGCATCCGGGATTTCGACGGCCTCGCGGACCGCTGCGAAAGCTGGATGAACGAGAACGCCATCCGCAATTTCCACATGTCCGCCCAGTTCGAGGATGTCAGCATCGACCAGCATCCCTACCAGAACCTGACCAACATCACGCCGGATGTCTATGCCCGTTATCTGCTTGAAAAAGAAGATTTTACATCGGAAGACCTGGCCGTCGCGACCGACTTGCTCCATTTTGTCGAAGACCAGTTCATCCACTGGGACCTCCCCCGCAATGCGGACGGGATGTTCTACTGCAACGTCCCCGGCGTGTACGAGCAGTATTCCTGCCGGATCAGCATAGACAGTTCGAACGACGCCTACATCAACGCGGCCCTGGGCATGTTTGACAGGACCGGCGACAGGCTATGGTACGAGAAGGCGCGCGCGCTGATGAACACCGTCGTGAACAGCCAGGCCGTCACCGGGGAGATCCCGACCTTCATGGGCCTGGAATACGGTGCCCCCAACCGCTATTTCTGGATCAACTGCTCCCTGCGTTCCGCCCAGACGCTGCTCCGCTTCGCCGGATACGAGGAGCGCCTGGACTAGTCAGAAGAACTTTCCAACTTTTTGAGATCATCCTTCATCGCGTCAGCGCGGAGGAGCAGCTGCACCGACCGAAGGGAACAATTCGCCCAAAAGCTCCGGCGCCGGTCCGCAGCGGCATCACGCCATTCCCAACAGGTAGCGATCTTGCCGCTTTCGGGGCTCTGCATCCGGGTGGTCTGGTCAATCAGGGCCTTGGCTTTCGCCAGGGAGAGCAGGTCCCCGGTCAGGGAGTACCAGTCCAGCCAGGCGTTGGCCACATTGCATGCACTCGCGTTTACCGGCATCTCATAGGAATACTGCTCGTGGACGCAGGGGGCATAGCGCTTCCAGATTCCGTCTTCGGTCCGTTCCGGATAGGCCCAGTGCACGAACTGGTCTTCGCTCATCCGGATGAGGTCCAGGGCATTGGTCCGGTCCTCCGCGTCCGGCGAGGGTTTCGTGAGCAGGTAGGATGCGTAAGGGGCTGCCGTGCAGTTCGTCAGGTTCTGGTAGGGCTTCAATCCGTTCACATTCACATCTTCGAACTGGCCCGTCATGTCGAAACTCTTCACGGCCACTTCATCCATCCAGCGTTCGCCCTTTTCCCGGGCAGGGGCGAATTCATCGAATCCATATCCCTCAAGACGGACGAAATATCTCAGAAGGGGCTGCAGCATGGCAGAGACACCGTTTACCGGCTCGCCGGTCGCGAAATCGACCTTGATCGGGAGTGAGCCGTCCGGGCGTTGCAGCCGCACATAGGTACGTCCGATCTCCACGGCCCGGTCGAGCCAGGCGCCTTCTCCCGTCAGGTCGTAAAGGTCGAGGAAGGCATGTCCTGCGCTGGCTGCCTCGAGGGTCATGGTCTTACCCTGGTTCCAGGACTTGCCGGAGGCAAGCAGGTCCGAATAATAAGTAGGCGGGAAATAAGCGAGAGGCTCTCCCGGGGAACGGCTCTGGTCGATCAGGAACTGCGCTGCATTCCGCGCGATCGCAAGGGCATTCTCCTTGCGCGCAGGTATCAGGGAGGCCACAAGGCACTCGATACGGATGGTGGCCCCGATGATCTTACAGGGATAGGTGTTGTGACGGTACTGCATGTCCGGAAGCGGGCCTTTCGTCCAGTTCTGGATCTCCGGCAAAGTGTGGATATACAGAAGGCCCTTGAGCGCCGCATCCCGGTAGTCGCTGGCCGGTCCCGGATATGGTCCCTCGAAAGGAAAGTCCTTCACGAACTTGCGTTCAGCGATCTGTCCCAGGACCTCTCCGTCCCGCCCGACGGCATCCACGGTGAGGTTGACATTCCCGCAAGGAAGTTTGTCCCATACGGCAGCAAGGGAAGCAGCCGGTCCGTCGGACCGGAACGAGACGGGATTACCCGTGTCCGGCGTCAGCGTGAAACGATATCCGGAGGCCCCTTCCGCTTCGGGGAAAGAAAAGGCCGGAGCATAGATGAATTTCTTGGCGAAAACGTTCCAGCAGGGATTTCCCTCCTCGCTACAGGGACGGATCGGGATCCGGTATTCTTTCTTCGCTTGCGCGTTCAACGCCTCGTAAGGGTTTGACTGACAAGCGGTCAGGAGAGAAAGGAACAACAAGAGACAAAGCGCGTGGCAGATCGTTCGGGTTCGCATAGGCATGAAGGAGTATGGCAGGGCGTTTCGTATGGTTGCATGGGTCACGGAAGCTTTTCACCATCCCGGACACCGTAATCCAGCCGCGACGGGGGCAGGTTGTCCTTGCCCCAATCCTTGTTGGGCTCCGGCCCCATCGTCAGTTCCAGCACGCCACCCGCGGTCAGTTCCTCGTGGGTGAACCAGGCGCGGTCCAGCGCCTTGCCGTTCAAGCGTGCGGACTGGATGTACTTGTTGTCCTCGGAATAGCCTTTGGCCTTGATGGTGAAGGTCTTGCCGTCGGGCAGGGTAATCGTCGTCTTCTCGAAGAAGGGGCTGCCGATCGCATAGACCGGGATACCCGGCGTGACCGGGAAGAAGCCCATCATCGAGAACACCACGAAGGAACTCATCCCGCCGCCGTCCTCGTCGCCGGGGATGCCGGAGACAGTGTCGGAGAAGACCAGGTCCAGCACCTGGTGGATGCGTTTCTGCGTCTTCCAGGGGCAGCCGAGATAGTCATAGATATAGGGGATGTGGAAGCTCGGCTCGTTGCCCATCGCGAACTGGCCGATCATACCGCTGGAGTCCGGCAGGATGATGAAGAATTCTCCCTTCCCCATCTGCACCGGGATGCGGAACAGGGCGTCCAGTTTCTTTTCGGCTTCGGCGCGGCCGCCCATCAGGGCGAAGAGCCCTTCCAGGTCGTGCTTGACGTCCCACTGGAAGGTGTAAGCGTTGTTTTCGGTGAAGTAGGCGCGGTCCATGTAGCGCGGATCCACGCCCTCGATCCAGTTGCCATCCTTGTCCCGGGGCCAGAACATGCCCTTGTCGGGACGATAGACGTTGCGGTACCAGGAGGCGCGGTCGAGGAAGAGTTGCTCGTCCTCGGTCTTCCCCAGGGAACGGGCGATCTGCGCCACGGCCCAGTCGCAGTAGGCGAAGGCGGTGGACAGGCCCACGGACTGGCGGCGCTCCCAAGGCAGGGACACTTCCGGGACGGTCTCCTCCTCCCCCGGATGCAGGGCGGGATACCAGCCGTGTTCGTCGTAGAACTTGTCCAGGACGCAGCGGGGGCCGTTGCGCCAGGGCAGCAGCGTCTCTTCCAGGGCGTTGTGCCGTACGCCTTCATAGCCGGTCTCAATGTCGAACTGCAGGCCCTTGGCCAGGGCGTCCGCCATCCAGACGGCGGCATAGTTGCCGGTCATCGCGGGCCAGTCGCCGAAGATCACGGCGAAGGACGGCACGGTGCCGCACTGCCGGTACATTTCGACATAGGACTGGAGTTTGTCCTGCTCCATCGCGGGATTGAGGATGGTCTGCAGGGGTTCCAGGGAGATATGCGTGTCCCAGAGCCAGTTATCGGTATAGAAAGGGCGTTCGCTCTCGTGGACCTGATGGTCGAAGGCGCTGTAGTAGCGGCCGTATTCGCTGATGTCCACCATGCGCTCGTAGCAGCGGTAGAGCGAGGTGTAGAAGAGGCGCCGGTGCGGCGTGGTGCCGCCTTCAACCCGGATCTTGCCCAGGGCCGCGATCCAGCTGTCCCGGGCAGCCTGGGAGACGGCGTCGAGGTCCCATCCGGGGATTTCCTTCTCCAGGTTGGCTTTCGCCTGGTCGGCGTCGATGTAGGAGATGCCGTAGCGTACGCGGACCTTTTCCGCGCCGGCCGCGAGGAGGATGCAACCCTTGTCTTCGGTCTGCTCCACGAGGGAGACTGGGCTGTCGAAGGCGATCCAGGCGTAGGCGTCCAGGCCCGCGAAGCGTTCGTGGCCGACGAGGGTGCAATCGCCTTCCAGGGCGAAGTCGCCGTGGCCGTTCAGGTGCCGGAAGCGCAGCAGGGCGCCCTCTTTCGCGTCAAAGACGACCTCTGCGATGCCGCTACGCTTGGACGGGGCGAAACGGATGCGGCAGCCCTCGAGGCACGCGTTGTATTCGTAGGGCGTATTCTTTTCGCCGTCATAGACCTGTCGGGCCGTGGTCCAGGGGCCGTTCCAGCCGCCCTGCACCAGGGGCAGGAAGCCGAATACGGACTGGAGGCGGTGGGAGGCCAGGGTCAGCGGGTAATCGGCGACCGTGTCATCCCGCATGTCGGCCCGCAGGGGCGTCCAGCGGATGAGTTGATTGGGAACCTGCACCGTGGGGCGCGTGGGCTGAAGGACGCCCACGCCGCCGATCGTCGTGTCGACTTCGGAAAGGATATCCTGGGATTTGCAGCCCGTCAGGATCAGGGCCAGGGCGGCCGCCCAGCAAAGGAAGTGTCTCATATTCATTTCTTTCGGTTGGAGATGCATCGGGTGGGATAAAGATAACTGCTGCGGGTTCCGCGGCCTCGGATCTGGTCCATCAGCAGGTCGAAGGCCTTGCGGCCCATTTCATCGACCGGCTGCTCGACATAGCGGATCTCGTTGCGGGCCGTCAGATAGGGCTGGACATCGTCGAAGCAGAGCAGGCACTGGTTTTTCGGTACCGTCAGGTTGCTCCAGGCCAGGTGGGCCATGGTCTGGGTGAAGGCGCGCCGGGAAGTGAAGAAGACGGCGTCTTTCCGGCGCAGGCCGTGCAGGAGGCCGACCAGGTCGGATTCCTCTTCCTTTCCGAAGGGAATGAGGCGGATGTCGGTACGGTCCTGGAGGCCATGCGCGGCCATCGCATCCACGTAGGCGTCCCGGCGGCGGTTCAGCGGCAGGATGTCCAGGTCCAGGGCCACCAGGGCGACGTTCTTGAACCCGTCGTCCAGCAGGCCTTCCACTGCGGAGCGCGCCGCGGCGTAGTTGTCCACGCCCACATAATCCACGTCCAGGCCCTCGCAGGCGCGGTCCACGGTGACGACCGGCACGCCCATTTCCTGGATGTACGAGACGACCGCGTCCCCGTCCGAGGGCGGCACGGCGATGATGCCGTCCACCTGCTTGCCGATCAGGGCACGGACCATTTCCTCGAACTCGGGGAGGCTCTCGTTGTTGTTGAGGGTCAGGACGAGATAGCCGGCTTTTTTGGCCTCTTCCTGGATGTGGAAGGTCAGGCGGCCGAAAAACTCGTTGGAAATGTCCGTGACGATGACGCCGATCATCTTGGAGGCGCCGGTCCGCAGGCTCCGGGCCACGTCGTTCACGTGGTAGTTGAGCTCCCGGGCGGTCTGGAAGACCTTGTTCTTGACTTCTTCGCTGACGCGGCTGCCCGCCTTGCCGCTGAGCACCAGGGAAACGGTGCTGCGGGAGACGCCCAGCCGGTCGGCTATGTCTTGCATGGAAACCATATCAATCGATTGATTTCTTCAAAGATAACAAACTCCGCCCCAATATCAAATAGACGAGAAAAACTTACGGGCCGATAAAATGATTATATTTGTAACAGCCAAGATAAAACCCAACGCAAAGATGTACCAGTATAAAGCGACTTCAGACGGGAGATACCTCCTGAGCGTGGACAACCACTGCGAGATCACGGCGGCCCTGGCCGCATTCTGCGAAGAGAAAGACATCCGCAGCGGCATCGTCGGCGGGCTGGCCGCCATCTCGGAAGCCACGTTCCGTTTCCTCGATCCGGCCACCAAGCGGTATGTGGACAAGACCTTCGCCGAGCAGATGGAGGTGACCTGCCTGACGGGCAACCTTTCCCGCAAGGACGGGGCCCCCTACCTGCACATCCACGTGACCGCCAGCCGGCGCGACTACAGCTGCATCGGCGGACATCTGCTCACGGCGCGCGTGAACGGCGCCTGCGAGCTCTATGTGGAGGATTACGGCCTGGACGGCGTAGGACGCCGTTTCGACCCCGAGACGGGGCTCAACCTGTACGATTTCAAATAGTCTGTCGATGAGGAATTTACGCACGGCCTGCCTGCTGGCGGCCCTTTCCCTGCTCTGCGGCCTGCCTTGCACGGGCGTGGAACTGAAAGGGCGCCTGGTGGACAGCCTGACCTGGACGGGACAGCGCCACGAACCCGGAACGGAGGTCCCCTTCCGCTATTATGTTTCGCCCGGCGCGGCCAGGGATGACAACGCCGTCTATGTCCTGTACGAGACGGGCGTGTCCCTATTGCCGAAACTGGAGGAATTGCTGGAAGAAGGCGTCATTCCGCAGGGACTGGTGCTGATGGTTCAGTCCGGGACCTTGACGGGGCCGGGCGGCTCGCGCCCGATGCGGGCGGAGGAGTTCGACCAGAATGGCGTGGAGTTTACGGATCTGGTCATCGAAGAGATCCTTCCCTATGCGGCTAAGGAGGCCGGAATCGGTCTCTCGCCGGATCCGGACAAACATTTCATCCACGGCACTTCCTCCGGCGGGGTGCTGGCCTGGTACGCGCTGTGGTACCGCAACGATTTCTTCCACAGGGGTTTCCTGAGCAGCCCGTCCTTCAACGCGGCGCGGGGCGGAGAGGAACCGATGGTGCTCGTGCGCAAGACCGAGCCCCGACCGATCCGGGTGTTCATCACCTGTGGCACGACGGAGCCGGACTATTATTTCGGGGATTCGTTCGTGGCGGCGTACAATGCGGCTTCGGCTTTGAGATATGCCGGCTATGACATTGGTTTTGAGATCTTTGCGAAGGGGAAGCACGGCAGCCATCATCAGGATCACGCGTTCTGGGACCGTATGATGCGCTGGATGTTCGAGCCTGAGAGGGTGGCGACGCCGGCCCGGAGCCTGCGGCTGTCGAAGATCCTGCCGGAAGATTCGCACTGGGAGCCTTGCGCAGGTACACCCCCGGCCCGCGTCACGAAACTGGAGCGGGACGGCGGCCGCTACCGCATCCGCCGGGGCCGGCTGTTCTTCCGGCCCGGCCGCGGCCTGTTCGGCGGCAAACGCACTCCGCTCGACGTCCCCGGACGCGTTTCGGCCCTGGCGCTGTCCTCGGACTTGTGGCGGCTGTATGTCACGAGTGAGGATAGCCGTTTCATTTATGCTTTCAGTCTGGATTCGCTGGGAAGACCGGGCGCACGCTATATCCTGGCGCCCATCCACGAGGCACACGACATCCGCACCGTCGGGTGCAACGACCTGTGCGTCAGCACGGAAGACCGCGTCCTGGTGGCTACGCAGCTCGGCGTCCAGACGGCCAATTCTTTCGGCCTGGTGGACGGCATCCTGCCGCTGCCGGGCGACCTTCCCGCGGAGCGGGTCTGGCTGGCCGACTCCCTGCTGTATGCGAAGGCCGCGGACGGCACGGTCTACGCCCGCAAGACCTTGCTGGCACCCCACGACGGGAAGACCGTCTGCAAGGCCTCGGGGCAGCGGTACGGCGATCTGGAGCTGAACTACTCCCGGCCGCATCTGGATCAGCTTTTCGACGGCCTTGCGGAGGGAGAAGCGCTTCCTTTGCGCTAACTACTTAAAGAATTTCAGGTTGTTCCAGCCCGGCTGGAGTTCGCCCGCTTCGATCCGGTGGATGATGTCCACGACGGTGTCATTGCAGGGCGTGGGGCAGCCGACTTTGCGGCCGTAGGCGCAGACGGCGCCGTTGATGGCGTCCACTTCCGTCTTCTTTCCCTTTTCCAGGTCCTGGAGCATGCTGGCTTTGAGGCGGGCATGCTTGCGGATGGCGATGGGGATGATGAAGAAGGAGAGGGCTTTCTTGAGGGGGCCCTTGTAGTCCAGAAGCTTGACGATATCCTTGCCCTGGACGGGCTCGATGCGGATGCCGCCTTGGGCGCAGACGTCGATGCATTCCTTGATGAGGGCCTGGACATACTTGCGGGACGCCTTGTCGCCGGCCGCTTCGCCGAAGGTGCAGCCCAGCACGGCGCTCATGCCGGAGAAGGCGGCGTTGATGAGGAGCTTGCTCCAGCGCACGCCGACGAAATTGTTCTCCAGGTCCACGGGGCCCATCTTTTCCAGCAGGGCCTTGACTTCCGCCAGATGCGGGTTGGGGATCGGGGAAATGGCGCCCAGCGAGAAGGTCAGGCTGTCCGGGGCGCTGGTCAGTTCGCACACGCCCGGCTCCTGCATCGTCGCCCCCCAGGCCACGGTGCAGCCCAGGACGCGGTCCTCCCCGACGATTTCGGCGATCTGCAGCTCCGGAAGGCCGTTCTGCAGGGTCACGATGACGCCGTCCGGCGCCAGATAGTCCTTCAGGAAGGTGACGACCTCGGCATTCTGCTGCTGCTTGGTCATCAGGAATAGGATGTCGTAGGTGCCGGACATCTGATCCGGCGTGTAGGCCGTGACGGGCTGGGTGAATTCGACGGTGCCGACGACTTTCGCGCCGTTCTGCTGCAAGGCGGCGACGTGCGCCTTGTTGCGGTTGACCAGGTCGATCTGACCGCCGTTCTTGGTGATGTAAGCGCCCAGGATGGTCCCCAGGGACCCGGCGCCGTAGATGGCTGCTCTCATGGTATGACTCTTTGGTACAAAGATATATAATAATCGGCAATGCCGGCCCCTTGTCTTTGATATCCAGCTATTTGTTTCTTGACGGGAGTTTCTTATATTTGCTAGGAATCACTAAAAACTAAAACCATGAACATCCTCCTCACTTTGCTCTTCGGAGCCATCGCCGGCTGGCTTGCCGGGTTCTTTGTCATCAAGGACAAGGGCGGTCTCATCTGGAACATCATCATCGGTCTCCTCGGCGGTCTCGTCGGCGGCTGGCTGCTCGGCCTCATCGGCGCAGGCGGCTCCTTCTGGTCACAATGGTACGGCCAGATCGTCAGCGCCCTCATCGGCGCCGTGGTCCTTCTGTGGGTCTGGAACCTGATCAAGAAGGCCTTCAAGAAATAAGGCTCAGAGACAGCTTTTGAAAGAAAAGGACCGGCAGCCCGTCGAAGGCTGCCGGTTCTTATCAGATCATCCCCTTGAACTTCAACCACAGGGCAAAGAACTGGTCATATAGGCTATACACATTCTTGTCCACGGTGATAAAGTCCTTTTCAAGCAATCCTTTGAGAGCCGAATTGGCGCTGCTGGCCGAAATGAGTTTGTGTTTATTGATGAATTTCCCCCCTGTAACAGCAGTGGCCTTCCCTTCTCGGGCGATAGCCAAAAACATTAAACGCTGTTTTTCAGGCATCTGGTAATAAAGCGACTCATAAGTGTCTGAAGACATCCGAAGAATGAAATCGATGGCTTCGTCCACCATCGGGACAATGCAGGTAGATCCTTTTTCAGTTCTGGAATAAAGTACATTCAATATGCGGTGCATATAGCTGGTCACGGCTTCGAAGCGTTCATATAATGAGGCTACAACCGCTTTGTCCAGATGCTTGCCGGCGGACTCGAACTTATTGACACAAAAGTCCGTGTACACGTTTAAATCCAGAGGTTGGAGATTGATGATTGACACGGCTTGATAGAACGGGCGGGACGGAGAGGTGAACATTCCATTCATCATATGGCGCTGTGACCCCGAGAAAATGAAATGGGCATTCGTACAGCGCTGAACATAGGTCCGTATGGTTGCTTCGACAGTTTCATCGTCATATCTGGTAATTTGCTGGAACTCATCGATGGCCACCAGGCAAGGTTTGTCAGCCTGATTGAGATAAGAAAAGATCTCGTCTAACGTGATGGAAGGATTATTGATGGAACCGAGCCCCACACTCCAGGTGGGCATTCCATTCATGTCGAAGGAAATCTCAGATCTCAAGGATGAAACGATGTTGATAAATATTTCCCACGCTTTTTTCCCTTTGGGACGGAGCTCATCCATCACGGCCTTGCCCAGCATGTTCACAAAGTCACTCAGGTTTTTCGTGGCATAGATGTCCACGATAAAGCAATAGTGTGTCCGGCGGATTTCCTTGTCATCGAAAACGTGCCAAATCAGATCCGTCTTTCCCAGACGCCTGGGAGAAATGAGGGCGATATTGTTCTCGTTGAGCAACAGCTCACGGATGGTAGCCGTCTCCTGCACTCTATCGCAAAAGTACTCGGCGCCGGCATAGCCATTGGTGACAAAAGGATTGTTCATAGGCCTTATTCATTGTGTCAGAGACAAAGATAAGCAAAAGAATTCACATTTCCATAAAATGATAATCATAAAATGATAATGGAAATGTCGCCGGGTGAAAAACGATGGGTGCGAGTCTCGACACCCCATACGAAAAAAGGAATAACCAGTTAGATGGTAAGAAAACCGCAAATTGGTAGTAAGAAAACTTGAAAAAGTGGGGAGAAAAACATACCTTTGCAAAGTAATTTGCTAAAACTATGACCAAGATGGATCAATTGACAGTCCTGATTGAGCAGTATAAAAAATTAGGTATAGACACACAGATAGACTACGAGAAGTTCTATCTGTATTCGATCATTACCCATTCCACAGCTATCGAAGGGTCGACGGTTACGGAAATAGAAAACCAGCTTCTCTTCGACGAGGGAATCACCGCGAAGGGGAAACCGCTCATGGAGCAGATGATGAACCTGGATTTAAAGCGGGCCTATGAAGAGAGCATCCGCCTGGCCAAGAATCACACGGACATTACTATTGACATCCTCAAGGCTCTGTCCCATCTGGTCATGCAGAATACGGGCTCAACCTACAAGACCGCTCTAGGCGACTTCTCCTCAGCAAACGGCGACCTCCGGATGGTCAATGTCACTGCCGGTGTCGGGGGGCATTCTTATTTGAGTTATCAGAAAGTTCCGGCTAAGTTGCAGGAGTTCTGTGACTGGCTCAATGCCCAGCGCAAGCGTCCAATGTCCCCGTCAGAGCGTTATGACTTCAGCTTCGAGGCCCATTATCGCCTGGTGACCATCCATCCCTGGGTCGATGGGAATGGACGCATGGCCCGCCTCGTCATGAACCACATCCAATTCGAATTCGGCCTGATTCCAGCCAAGGTGCTCAAGGAAGACAAGGGGGATTATATCCATGCGCTCATCGCAACCCGTGAGGCGGATGATATCTCCATTTTCCTTGACTTTATGAAGGGCGAATTGATCAAGACACTGTCCGCAGACATCGAAACATTCCTTAAGTCAATGGATGAAGGTGGGGAGATATATCGGCCGACAGAGGAGAAAAAGCAAAAAAGTAGGGAGAAAATCCTTCTACTGCTCAAGGACCACCCCAACTACTCGGCCCGGAAACTCGCCGAAGTCATTGGAATCACCCCCAAAGCCATCGAAAAGCACCTCGCCAAACTGAAAGCAGAGGGTCTCATCCGAAGAGATGGCCCGGACAAAGGCGGGTCTTGGACGGTATTATAATTCCTTTTAGGAAACGAAAAACGCCAACGGATTGATGGTCAATCTATTGGCGTTTTTATGTAGTAGACCAAACACTCCGAATCTCGAACCTCCGATTTCTAGAAGGGGCGTTGGAGATTCAGAGGTTTATAATTATTGCGAAAAAGGTGATTAACATTTTGTTATTAACATATTGTTAATTATCTTTGCGAAAAAGATACGGCCATGCTTGAGAACCCCTTCATCTTGGAACCTTTTAAATCCAAGGCCTATTTCTGCGACAGAGAGAAAGAAACGGAGGAAATCATCCGCAATATTACAAATGGGCGGAATACGACGCTTATCTCTCCCCGAAGACTGGGAAAAACCGGCCTCATTTTTCGGGTGTTTGATGAGATGAAAGAAAGAAAACTGCCCTATGAAACCATCTATTGCGACATTAGCGATACCCTTTCCATCGAAGCGTTCATCAAGGTGATTTCCGAAGCAGTCGTCGGCAGACTCGGAAAACAGCAGAAGATTACAGCTTTTTTCAAGACACTGAAGAGCGTCCGTCCTTTGCTTGGCATCGACCCGCTGACCGGTTCTCCTCAAGTGTCGTTTACTTTTGCGGATGATAACCAAAAGCAAAGTACCCTTAAAGAGGTCTTGGGCTACCTTGAGAGTTATCCGCAGATGGTCGTGCTGGCCATCGACGAGTTCCAGCAAATCCGGGAATACGGAGATGTAAATATGGAAGCGATTCTGCGGAAGCATATCCAGCACCTGCATAATGTCCGTTTCATTTTTTGCGGAAGCAAGAAACACACGATGACCGATATGTTTACCAACGCCAAGAAACCGTTCTACGAAAGTACTGCCTTTTTATATCTTTCAAAGTTGCCTATACCGGTTTATTCGGCTTTCATCAAGGAGAAATTCGCATTGGCAGGGAAAACCATCGACGATGATTCCATCGGCTTTATCATTGAATGGACCAAAGATCATACTTATTATACGCAACGCTTGTGTAATGAGGTCTTTTCCTTATCCGGGGAAGCCATTGGCCGGAAAGATATCGTGACGGCCATCCAAACGATTCTGGACTCTGAGAGAGATCGCTTTCAGGAAATCCGCCGGCTGGTTACCCGCTCCCAATGGAAGATGTTGGCGGCCATTGCCATGGAAGACAGCGTCTCGCAGATTACCTCCGCCGCTTTCCTTTCCAAGTACAAGATCTCTTCCGGGCCAACAGCGTTAAGAAACATCAAGGCCCTGATAGACAAGGAGCTGGTATTGGCGACAACTACTGAAAACGGAACCGGGTACTCAGTCTATAATGTCTTCTTGTCCCGTTTTCTTGCGAATAACATTCAACACTTGCGGCCATGAGTTATAAGTCTCTATTGTCTTCTGTGTGTCTTATAATCCTCTTTGTGGCATGCAGTGTGCGTGAATCCTGGCCGCCTAAGACAACAGGACCCAATCTTCCTGTCCGTTATTGTGATATCAATAAGGAAGACAAGGACAAAACGATTATCGGTTATGCCTTGGTGGATACCTCAGCCGTGAATTGGTTGGTATCAATCTGGGTGGAAGGTGCCTGTGTTTACACCCCGGTCTTATCTGATATTCGAAAGACTGAACGGATCCTTCAACGAGCGTATCCGTCTGTTCAAGAACACGCCTATCACAAAGATGGTCACTTGTTTGAAGAGGGCGGTCTGAGAAACTTCGCACGACAATATGTTTTTATGAAAAGCCCTGAGGGAAAGAAGTTCGTTTATGTGAACTTTGTCCTTCTACGTTGGTCCGACCTGAAAGATTAGGAGGCCCCTTTTTATGATCCGAATGACATGGACACTCCTCCGCCACCGCCACCAACCCGCTTTGCACTCAGCCGTTATTGGCTTCGTGTTGATGATGGCGGGGATGGTTTTTGGCGCGCT
>JAEEGI010004246.1_pt1 | contig 33668 bp, 32 predicted proteins | sample 8958751 | NCBI WGS metagenome assembly JAEEGI01 (sample SAMN16246545, study PRJNA631951) | gut metagenome | biome: gut microbiome; feature: rumen; material: KS-attached | host: Bos | place: Iran: Karaj | collected 2018-10
CCGCGCCGGCCGAAGCCGAGGCGTCCAAACGCCCGGCCGGCAAGCGCCGCATGTACATCAGCATTCTTCCCGGCGAGCAGGTGGAAGTGGCCATCACCAACAACGGCATACTCGAGGAGTACTACCTCGACATGCTCCACCAGAAGAAGATCAAGGGCAACATCTACCGCGGCGTCATCCACAACATAGACTCCAATCTCCAGGCCGCCTTTATCGACTTTGGCGAGGAGAAGAACGGCTTCCTGCAGATCGACGAGATCCACCCCGAGTACTACGGCGCCCATCACGAAGCCACGCGCGGGAAGAAGTTCCCCCCCATCCAGAAGGTGCTGAACATAGGACAGGAAGTGCTCGTCCAGGTGGTCAAGGAGCCCAACGGCGCCAAGGGCGCCTTCCTCACGACCTGGATCTCCTTGGCCGGCCGCTTCCTGGTCCTCACCCCAGGCCAGGAGCAGATCGGCATCTCCCGCAAGGTGGACGACGAGGAGGAGCGCTCGCGCCTGCGCGAGCTCATGCACGGCATCGACCCCGGCGACGACCTCGGCGTCATCGTCCGCACGGTCAGCGCCGGCGTCACCCAGACGACGCTGAAAAACGACCTCACCTACCTCAAGCGGACCTGGAGCGAGGTACGCAAGCGCGCCACCGAAGTTTCGGCGCCCGCCTGCGTCTACCGCGAGCCGAGCCTGCCCGAGCGCGCTGTGCGCGACTACCTCACGGACGACGTCTGCGAGGTCTGGGTGGACAACGCCGAAATCGCTGAGCGCATACGCGACACCGTTGCCCTGCTCTTCCCCCAGAAGAAGGAGCTGGTGCGCCTGCATAGCGACGTGCGCCACTCCATGTGGGAGCGCTTCAACCTGCGCCGCCAGCTCGACCAGATCTACAGCCGCGAGGTGCTCATGCCCTCCGGCGGCCGGCTCGTCTTCGACCAGACCGAGGCCCTCATGGCCATCGACATCAACTCCGGCAAGATCTCGGGCAAGGGCAACTTCGAAGCCATGGCCTTCAAGACCAACATGGAGGCTGCCGAAACCATCGCCCGCCAGCTCAAGCTGCGCGACATCGGCGGCCAGGTCGTCATCGACTTCATCGAGATGAAGGAGCACAAGCACATCGCCGAAGTGGAGCGCACCCTGCGCGCGGCCATGAAGAACGATCGCGCCCGCCACGACGTGGCGCGCATGAGCTCCTTCGGCCTGCTGGAGCTGGTGCGCCAGCGCACCGGCACCTCCGCGCTCTCAATTTCCATGGAGCCCTGCCCCGCGTGCGGAGGCACGGGCCTGCGCCGCAACCTGGAATGGCAGTCCCTGCAGGCGCTACGGGACATCTCGCGACTCCTGCGCTCCAGGGCCGCATCCCCCTGCCAGTACGAGATGCCGCAGGAGCTCGGCCTCTACCTGCTCAACCACAAGCGCGACTCCCTCAAGGAGCTCGAGCAGCAGTTCGACAAGACCATAGAAATCGTCATCAAGGCCTAGCCTTCGAAAGCCCCGCGCCCCGGCGCGGGGCTTTCGGCAGGAAGGCCGGAAAGGAACGGAAGCGATGCCTGACTCCATCCTTGCGGCAGACGGCGCCGCCAAGGCGCCAGGCCAGGCCCCTGCCGGGGCACGGCTGCTCATGCACATGTGCTGCGGCCCCTGCGCATGCATCTGCATCCAGAGGCTCCAGGCCGAAGGCTGGAACATCACGGGCTACTACATGAACCCCAACATCCAGCCGCTGGCGGAGTATCTGCGCCGCCGCGAGGCTTGCGACCAGTGCGCCGAGCACTTCGGCATCCCCATGGTCTACGGCGACGAGGCCTGGGATCTGACGGCCTGGCTCAGGCAGGTCCAGGGGCGCGACACGCCCCCGGAGCGCTGCCGCTGGTGCGTGTCCAGCCGCATGGAGGGCGCCTTTGCCAAGGCCAAGGAGCTGGGATGCACCCATTTCTTCTCCTCGCTGCTCTATTCCAAATACCAGCCCCACGAGGCCATTAGGGAAGCCGGTGAGCGGCTCTCCGGCAGGGACGGCGGTCCCCTCTTCCTCTACCGAGACTTTCGGCCCGACTGGCAGGCCGGCATCGATCTGTCCATTGAGATGGGGCTCTACCGCCAGCCCTACTGCGGCTGCGTGTACAGCGAGGCCGAGCGCTACGGCAAGAAGCTCGCACGGCTCGTCCGGCAGGGGAAGGCGCAATGAAGACGAGAAGCGCTGCGCTGGCCTTGACTCTCAGCCTGGCCCTCGGCCTGGCTGTGCCTGCGCAGGCACGAACGGCGGACTATCCTGCCCTGCAGGCAGAAAAACTTGCCCTGCAGGCCAAGAACCCCTTCATGCGCCTGGCCATTGCCGAAGCGCTGGAAGGCATACGGCAGGGGCACGGCGGCCCCTTTGGCTGCGTCGTCGTCAAGGACGGCAAGGTCATTGCGCAAGGGCACAACAAGGTGCTGAAGATGCGCAATCCCATCCTGCACGGCGAGATAGACGCCATTGAGGCATCCTGCCGCCGCCTCGGCACGCACGACCTGTCGGGCTGCGAGATCTACACCACGGGCGAGCCTTGCCCCATGTGCCTTGCGGCCTGCCTCTGGGCCAAGATCAGCAAGGTCCACTACGGTTGCACCATAGCGGACAACGCCCGCATCGGCTTCCGCGACGAGGCCATGGACCGCCTGCTCGGCGGGCGGAAGGGACTGGCAGGCTACCTCGTCCCCAAGGACCGGGACGCCTGCCTGTCGCTCTTCGAGTTCTACCTCTCGCTCAATCCCACGCGCTACTGAAGGGGCGCCAGCCTGGCGGAACGCGCCGTCCGTTGGACATACAGAGCCTGAGCGCCGTCCTCGTCGATGGCGGAGGCACTGCGCACGCTCCGTAGCAGGAAGGAGGCAAAGGGCATGGGAGTGCCTGTTCCCTCGCGCCAGGCAATCTCTGCCGCCCATGCCAGCGCAGCAGGCCTCGCGAAGCGGACAAGCGCCCGCAGGAACCGGATCCGCACGGGCCATCCTGCGCTGGCCATTCTTCGCGCGCCGAGGCTAGAAGCCTTCCTTTTCGAGGCGCTCGCTTTCCTTGCAGCAGTACGCGTCGCCGCCGCTGCAGGCCTTCCTGTACCATTCCTTGGCTTGCGACTTGTCCTGGGCAACGCCCTTGCCTTCGCTGTACATGCCGCCAAGCCAGCCCTGCGCCGAGGCATGGCCCTGGTCCGCGGCCTTCCGGAACCATTCGATGCCCTTGGCCTCGTCCTGCCGTATGCCTTGTCCGGACATGTACCTGTCGGCCAGGGCGCATTGCGCCTCGGCATCCCCAGCCTTCGCCTTCAGCGACGCGATGTCCTGAACTGGATTGTCGCCGGCACCGTGTAAGCCGACATGTAAACCCTATCTCCCCTCAACGTTACACCCTCTTCACAAATATCGATGGATAACCACTTGTAATTATTGGCTTTTCTGCATGAACGCAGAGGGTATAATGAGGGTATAGCATACCCTCGCTAAGCCAAGGCTGAATTGCTTTTAACATCTTGAAATTATTAGTATTTTTTCGGATGAGAGTGTAAAAACGAGGAAGTTGGGATGTAAAAAGGACACCTGCAACAGGATAAAGTTACAGCCCCTGACCTCTTTCCTAGAGAGTCCTTTCCTTGGCTTTGATCCGTCCCAGAACGCTTGGGATCGTCCTAACCAAGATCATCCCAGCCCTCCCAAGTAGCCACTCCTGGGGACGCGCTGGAGGAAGCCTGCCCAGCCCCCCTGCCAAGTTCCAAAATGGCTTCAAAAAGTGAAGCCCCGCAAGGACTTGTGGTCTTTGCGGGGCTTCCAGAGCAAAATTTCTGGCTCCCCAAGACGGACTTGAACCGCCAACCTAGTGATTAACAGTCACCCGCTCTGCCGATTGAGCTATTGGGGAAAGCGCAAGAGCCTATGTACGCCCATGGCGCAGGGACGTCAAGCACATTTTTAGCGAAAGCCCCCCTGCCACCCCCTTGCCCCGATGGCCCGCATGAGGCATGCTCCCGCCTGCAGGAAGCATCCTGCCAATCCCTCCGAGGAGACAACCGTGCTCAAATTCCTTAGCGCCCTTCTGGCCTGGCTTGCGCTCTCCTGCCCTGCCCTTGCCGAAACCGTCAGCAACGACTTCTACAAGGTGGACGTCCCCGAAAGCTGGGAGATGATCCAGAACAACAACCAGAGCGGCATCTACATCAACGTCTACACCACGGCCACCAGGGACGCGACCCTCACCACAGCCATCTCTTCGGCTGGCAATGCGGACATGACCCTCATCGCCGAGAGCTTTGCCGAGCAGTACGGCGCCAACGACCCGCCGGTCATCAAGGAAAACCACGCCACCTTCAGCTACGAGAACTTCGAGGGCGTGGACTCCACCGCCTTCATGGCGCTGCAGAACGGCCAGTACATCATCGTCACCATCGCGGGCGACCTGGCCAAGGGCAAGGCCTTCCTGAAGGAGTTCCGCAGCGAGAAGTTCCCGTCCTTCTTCACCTTCGACTTCTAGCGCTGAACCTTTCCGGCCAGTCCCAGGCCAGCGCTCTTCCCCCAAGCAAATCCAAGGCAGGTGCATCAGCCATGTGGCGCGGCGAAATCATCAAGACCCTCTTTCTGGACATCATGCCCCTCAAGCGCAGGGGCCTTGCCTTCACATGGAAGTCCCTGGACCAGCTGCGGGCAAGGCTGCTCGCGGCCACAGTCTACCATTTCGACGCCCTGCCCGAGCCCGAGCCTGCGACGCCCCAGGCCAAAGCCGCAGCCAAGCCCGAAGAGGACGTGCAGGACGTGCCGGCAACCGAAAGCGTACAGCCAAGCGAGGCCAGCGAGCCAAGGCAGCCAGGCCAGTCCAGGGAGACCCAGCACCCCTCCCTCTTCGACGTAGACGGCAACGTCATGTCTCTGCCCCAGGCGGACATGCTCCTCGAGTTTACCCTGCCCGAGGGCCTGAGGCGCGCCGTCCTGCTCTCCGACAGGGAGCAGTGGGGCGTCAGGATGTTCGTCTTCCGCTACAGCGAGGAGCGCAAGCGCTGGATGTGGCCGCTCGTCGGCGTGAACTACGGTCCCACCTTCAACGAAAACTCCCGCATCGCCGTCTACGAGCCCTCGGCCCTCGCCAAGATGAGCGACGCAGCCAGAACCAGCATGGTCAGGGAGCACGCGCTCGATGCCGGCAAGGCCGTTCAGCTGCTGCGCATCGTGCGCCAGGGAGGCAAGGAGCCCGAGGGCGAGCGGGGCAGGACAGCTGCGGAAATTGCCGCCAGCAAGACCGCCAAGGTCGCTTCGCCAAAGCCCTCCTCCATGGCCCGCGCCAGCCGCACCCACCACGAGGTGGGCCAGACCGGCAAGGGCGCCCGCCGCTCCTAGACGCTCCCTTTCCATCTTCCACGACAACCCCATGAGGAACGCACCATGGCAGACTGCATTTTCTGCATGATAGCCGAAGGCAAGATCCCTTCGTCCAAAATCTACGAAAGCGACACCGTCTACGCCTTCCTGGACCTCAATCCCGTCCACAAGGGCCACACGCTCATCATCCCCAAGAAGCACGCCAAGGATCTCCTCCGCCTTTCCCCCGAACTTGGCTGCGATCTGGTCCTCGCCATGCAGAAGGTGGGCCGGGCCGTGATGGAGGCCACGGGCGCAGACGGCTTCAACGTCATCCAGAACAACGGCCACGCGGCCGGCCAGGAAGTGGAGCACGTCCACTGGCACATCATCCCCCGCTTCGACGGCGACGGCCTCAAATTCTGGGCCCAGACCAAGTACGAGAGCATGGAGGCCATGAACGCCATGGCCGAGCAGATCCGGGCCAAGATAGTCTAGGGCGCTTCTGTGGCCCCCGTTTAGCCCCAGGAAGCACGCCATGCCCGATCCCTACCGCCTCAAGCGCTTCACCGACGCTCAGGACACAGGCCTCTATAGCCAGGCGCTAGCGGAACTCCGCCAGGGTCGCAAGCTCTCCCACTGGATCTGGTTCGTCTTTCCCCAGATTGCGGGCCTCGGCTCGAGCCCTATGGCCGTCGAGTACGCCATCTCGGACCTCGACGAGGCCAGGGCCTATCTGGCCCACCCCGTGCTTGGCCCTCGTCTGCACGAGGCCGCTCAGGCCCTGCTCTCCTCGGGCCAGACCGATCCCGAGGCCGTGCTCGGCTTCATCGACGCCATGAAGATGCGCTCCTCCATGACGCTCTTCCACCGCGCCTCGCCGGAGGATTCTGTGTTCACGGCCGTCCTCGACGCCTTCTACGCCGGCGCCGAGGACGACCTGACGCTCTCTCTGCTCGGCACGTAGCCGGGCCGGCCACCACGGCCTTTGCTCCTGCGTCCTCCCTGGTGCAGGGCCTTGGCATCGTGCGCGCCCTGCACGGCCGAGGTGCGGAATCAGCGGCCTGCGCCACGGCCGAAGAGGCGGGCTTTGACGTAGCCGCCGAAGAGGCGGACGTTCAGACGGCTGACAGTCGAAGCGTTGCCGCTCTCGCCCATGAGCGCTTCGGTGCTATCGCTTACGCGTCTTGTCGAAACCCCGGCCAGGAACAGCTCGACGAAGGCTTCCTCCAGGGGATGTCTCACGGCGCTGCCACCGTTCGAACACAGCCGTTGAGACCCGGAGGTCCTTAAGCTTGGGCATGAGTATGGTGACTGGACCGGATTTCGTCGTAAACTGCCGGTCGTAGTGGCCTGCCCCGCACTGCTCGTCGGCCTCTGCGTCGATGGGCGCGTTCAAGACATCCTCAACGGCATGCAGGACCATCTTTAATAGGTGCTTCCAGCTCCACAGAGTTCAGCTTGGTGACCTCTCTAAGGTCGAACATCCCGTCGTCGTGGACATTTTACCATTTATTCATGGGTCGCTCCCTTTCTGGCTTGAGTTATTTTTGGGAAAAGAGACTCTACCAGATTTAGAGCTTTTGGGAAAGCGCGAAAGATCTTATATAATCCCGAACGAACCGGGCGAAGCCCACGGGCGAGAAGGTCCCCAGCGGACCGCCCCCAGCAGCCACGGCTTGGAAAAGCGCCGCGTGCTCCGCGCCGCTCATTGACAATCCCCGAGCGAGGCCGGAAAATGCATCCCTTCGTTTTTCAGGCCCCCGCGGCGCCAGGCAAGCAGCCCTCCGCCGCCTTTCACCCACCCCTTACAAGAGGAAAGCAGCATGCAGCTCTTCCATGCCTTCGGCAGGATCGCCTGCGCCCTCGTCTGCGCGCTTCTGCTCGCGACGCCTGCCATGGCCGCAGACTATAAGCAGGAATACAAGCTCAGCGTCGTTCCCGGCCCCACCTCCGGCTGGGCCCTGACCGCCATGTACTTCGCCGACCAGGTCCGCGAGCACACCGGCGGCCGCGTCAACATCAAGGTCTACCCCGCAGGCCAGCTCTTCGCCGGCAAGCAGACCAACGAATTCCCCCTGCTCCGCCAGGGCGCCATCGACTTCGCCCTGGGCTCCACCATCAACTGGTCGCCCCAGGTGAAAGAGCTCAACCTCCCCTGCATGCCCTTCTTCATTGGCGCGCAGCCCCATCCCTACAAGGCCATGGACGCCATGCTCGCCGGCAAGTCGGGCCAGATGATGCGCGAAGCCATCGAAAAGAAGGGCGTCCACGTCATCGGCTGGGCCGAGAACGGCTTCCGCGAACTGACCACCGGCAAGGGTCCCGTCACCAAGCCTGAAGATCTCAAGGGCATGAAGATCCGCGTCGTCGGCAGCCCCATCTTCATCGAGACCTTCCGCGCCCTCGGCGCCAACCCGGTCAACATGAACTGGTCCGAAGCCGTCACCGGCTTCCAGCAGGGCATCGTCGACGGCCAGGAGAACCCCACCAACGGCATCAACCTCAGCGTCAAGATCTGGCTCTACCACAAGTACCACTGCGACTGGCACTATGTCATCGACCCTCTGATCACGAGCGTCAATCCCAAAGTCTGGGCCAGCTTTACGCCTGAAGACCAGAAGATCATCGAAGAGTGCGCGACCCTCACCGAGAAGTACGGCAAGGCCCTCTCCCGCGTCGGCCTCGACGGCGGCGAATCCCTCGCCTACCTCCAGAGCCTGGGCAAGGTTCCTGCCGTCACCGATCCCTACGCCTTCATGGCGCAGAACGGCATGACTGTGACCCGCCTCACGCCCGAACAGATCCAGGTCTTCGCCGATGCCACCAAGGGCGTCCGCGAGGAGTGGACCAAGAAGATCGGTCCCGAGCTCGTCAAGGCCGCCGAAGCGGACATGGCTTCGGTCAAGTAGCCCCCCTTTTCCCTCGGGGCCGGCGGACAGCGCTCTGCCGGCCCTCTCTTTTTGCCGAGGATTTCAGCATCATGTGGCGCTTTTTCAACAGTCGGCTCGAGGAAGTGCTGGGAGCGGCCATGCTCGCCGTCATGGTGACGGTGACCTTCGTCAACGTCATCGTCCGCTACTGCACGACCTTTTCCTTCGCCTGGACCGAGGAGATCACCATCAACTTCTTCGTCTGGGTCGTCCTGCTGGGCACGGCCCGCTCCTTCCGGGAGGGCGGCAACCTCTGCATGAACCTGCTCTACGAGGCCCTCCCCAGGCCCCTGCGCCTGGCCTGCTACCTTGCAGGCCTCGGCGTCTGCCTCCTCTTCTTCGCGGCCCTTGCCTGGACGGGCGCCCTGGAAGTCCTGGACGAAATTGACCTGCAGGCGACCTCGGAGTCTCTGGAAATCCCGGTCTGGCTCTACACCGTCGGCACGCCGGCCCTGTCCGCGCTCACCCTGATCCGCATCCTTCAGAACGCCGCCGAGACCCTCAGGGCCAGAAAGTGGTAGGGAGAGAAGCCATGAACAGCCAAGCCTTCGCCGATCCCGCCTTCTGGATGCTCGTCCTCTTCCTCGTGCCGCTACTCATCCGCGTGCCCATCGCCGTATCCCTCGGCTTTGCCGCCCTTGCCGTCGTGTGGGGCTGGGACATGGGCGTCAACATGATTTCCTACAACTTCTTCGCCGGCATCGCCAAGTTCCCCCTGCTCGCCATCCCCTTCTTCATCCTGGCGGGCTACATCATGGAGCGCGCCGGCATAGCAGCCCGCATCATCGAGCTCATGGAGGCCCTGGTCGGCGACAAGACCGGCGGCCTTGCCATCGCCGCCGTCGCCGTCTGCACCTTCTGGGGAGCCGTAAGCGGTTCCGGCCCCGCGACCGTGGCCGCCCTCGGCCTCGTGCTCATCCCCGGCATGGCCAAAGCCGGCTACGACAAGCCCTTCGCGGCCTCCACCATCGCCGTCACCTCGGGTCTTGCCATCGTCATCCCCCCGAGCATCGCCTTCATCGTCTACGGCGGCATCACCAACGCCTCGGTGCCAGCCCTCTTCGCAGCCGGCTTCGTGCCCGGCCTCGTGGTGGCGGGCTTCATCCTGCTGGCCGTGCTCCTCATTTCGCGCCGGCGGGGCTACCGCGGGGTCAAGCGCACCAAGCCCCTGCTGGCGGTCTTCAAAGACTCCTTCTGGGGAGCCATGACGCCCATCGTCATCCTCGGCGGCATCTACGGCGGCATCTTCACGCCCACCGAAGCGGCGGCCATCGCCGTCTTTTACGGACTCTTCGTCGGCATCTTCATCTACAAGACCATCGCCAGCGCCAGGATGCTCTTCGAGATCTTCGCCGAGTCCATGCGCGCCACGGCCGTTGTCATGATCGTCGTCACCTGCGCAGGCCTCTTCAGCTGGGTAGCGTCCACGGTCGGCCTCATCGAGAAGGGGGCGACCGCGCTCCTCTCCATTTCCAGCAGCCAGTGGGTGATCATGCTGATCATCAACGTCATCCTGCTCTTTGCCGGCATGCTGCTGGACGCCATATCCATCTACTACGTCTTCCTGCCCTTCATGATGCCCATCATGGCCACCTTCGGCTGGGATCCCATCTGGTTCGGCATCGTCATGACCATCAACCTCGCCATCGGCCAGGTGACGCCTCCCGTGGCCGTGAACCTCTACGTGGCGGCCAACATCAGCGACCTCACCATGGAAGACGTGAGCCGCTCCAGCCTCCCGCTCATCCTGGCGGCCTTCCTGGCCCTCACCGTCATCATCCTCTTCCCCGGCCTTTCCACCTTCATGCCGAAGCTACTGGGACTGTAGGCCCCCGCTCGCGGACGAGCGACCGGCAGGAAACGGCGCAAACGAAGGAAGATGCCGCAGGTCGGTGGCCTGACGCCCTGCACAGGGCGCACAGGACGTCAGGTCAGCTGGAAGAACATGGCCTTCCGGGCCTCGTCGTCCGCCACGACGACGGCTTCGACTACCCTGCGGTTCCGGGCCTCGTAGCCCCGAGCGTAGCGCCGTTCCTGCATCTGCCCTATGCCTTCGGCCTTGCACGCTTCCACGGCATCGGAAGTGGGGGCAAACTTGAATTCCAGAACCACGATGAGCTTGTCGAACTGAACGACCACGTCGCTCCGTCCCCGACTGGCGTGCACTTCGGCATGGGTGACGATGTCCGCCCCGCGGAGCAACATACGGAAGAGCGAACGGTACCAAAACTCGTCTCTCTTGGGGAAATCGTCGTAGGCAATGTCTGCCAGCGCCTTGTTGAACTGAACGCCGAGCTCGGCAATGTCAGCCTTCTGCAACGCCTTCCAGATATCCGAGCCTAGCGTCATATAGAGCTTGATGCAAAATGCATTCTCCAAATATAGAGACGATATAGAATTTAATACCTCTTTATTTGGATAATCAAGTATTATTTTTTTACCTATCCGCTTTTCTATCGTTAGATATCCACTTTGAAACAGGAAACTCTCCGGTTGAGCTCGTTCTATCTCGTGGTTATCAGCAAAATTTTCATCCACCTCTATATGACGATATTGTTCTGGAGATTGAATTTGATGTTTCTGCATCCAATCAATAATAAATGCTGGATTTCCTGAATAATACCAATAATTTCCTATTCTATTTTTTGTAAAGTACATTAAAATCGAATAAGGATTATATACTTTTATTTTCCCGTCGAAGCAAAAACCATTATAATATTCCTTTAAGTCTTTTAATATATCTTCTTCATTTTGATTTATTACATCAGACGTTTTCTTAACCCATATTTTAAAATTTTTATTTAATTCGTCTTGTGTATATCCAACAATATCTCCAAACCCTTCTTGCATTGATATATCGTTTAAATTATTCATCGCTGAAAATATGCCTGCTTTTGTAAATTTTGATATTCCTGTAATAAAAATATAGCGGAAATATTCATCATATCCTTTTATAAGAGTGAAAATATTACGCAAAACTATGCGCATCGAGTTGGACTTTTCAACATCTGTTATATTATCTAATATAGGTTTATCATACTCATCAACTAAAAAAACAATATCGCCAAATTTATCGTACATATTCTCTACTAAATCTGATAGAACAGCAACAGATGTATCTGAATAATTGATTTGTATATTATGTTTTTTTGCAATTTTTTTAAAAAATCTTGCAAGAGAATCATCCAATTCTTCTGCTGAAGTATATGGGTGCAACATACTCATGTCGAGACGTATGACTGGACACGGATGCTCGCTTTGCCTATGGACCCAATCTTCAGCCACGAGGCCATGGAAAAGTTCCGCCCGGCCACCAAACATGGCCTCCAGCGTAGACACCGTCAGGGACTTGCCAAAGCGTCGGGGCCGAGAAAGAAAAATCCGACGCCCCATCCTGATCATCTCAAGCAGGCGTGCCGTCTTGTCAACATACAGCATATCTTCCCGGCGCAACATGGCGAAGCCCTGCACGCCTGTTGGCAATTCCTTCATGGGCTCTCTCTCCCGGCATGGGCATTTCGTGCTGGGTCGGCTTTTCCGGCACGGCACGCAGCCATGCCATCAGCAATCGACTTTAATATTTCCTTAATTTTTACCTGTTTGTCTTTCCCTATGTCAAGAATAGGCAGATAGGACTGAAGGAAAGGATACAGGAGCTAAGCTTGAGCCCCGACGCTGCGCGGAACCGGTGCCGGCATGGTGATGTCCTGTCCCCGGACGGAGCAGAACCCCCGCCTTCGCTGGCCCTGCCGAGAGATGGCGCATGGGTGCGCCGCATGCTACTTTTCTGCGTGCAAGGGACGCCGGGCAACGGTGGGAACCCAGCCGGCCCTGCGATCTACCCCTTTCCCTCCAGCAAACAATGTTTCCATGGGACGAGACTACTACATTGCCAGCTGCGTCTTCACGGCGAAGCATCCTGAACTGAGCGCCGCCATCCGCCGGCATGTCGACGGGACCCTGGGCCTGCCCGTGGTGCGCTGCTGCGTGCCCCGCTACAAGCTCCAGTCCTTCACCGACAAGATGCCCGAAGGCAACCTGCGGGAAGCATGGCAGGCCCTGCCCGACTGCGCCGACTTCCAGCCCGGCGACACGGTCTACTCGCTCTGCCACAATTGCTCGTCCATCATCGAGGAGCAGAAGCCTGACGTCCTGGTGCGTTCCCTGTGGGAGCTTCTGCTCGAGGACAGCTCCTTCCGCCTGCCCGACTACGGCGGCATGGAGATGGCCGTGCAGGACTGCTGGCGCGCCTACGACAGGCGCGAGGAGCAGGACGCCGTGCGCGAGCTACTGCGCCGGATAAACGTCAGGCCCGACGAGCTGGCCCAGAACCGCGAGGCAACCGAGTTCTGCGACATTTCGCTCCTGCGTCCGGCCCCGCCCCGCAACCTGAAGCTGGCGCCGAAGCGCTACGTGGAGAACGCCAAGGGCAGGTTCCTCCCCCATTCTCCGGAAGAGCAGGAAGCGGGCATGCGCGCCTATGCGGCCACGCTTCCCCATATGCCTGTAGCCGTCTACTGCCACTACTGCGAAGAAGGGCTTGAGCTTGCCGGCGTTGACGTGCGCCATCTGGCTGCCATGCTCTTTGCCGGCGAGGCCGGACGACAGGCGTGAGGCGCACGAAGGGCCAGCCTCTTGAAGCCGAGGCCAGCCTCCTTCCCAAGGCCTGCTACTTTGGCGCGGCCTGCGCCGGCAACGCCCCCGTGAACCGCGCCTTCAAAGGACACGGCACCGCCATGTCCTGCACTGACGAAGGCAGCCTGAAGCTGGAGCGCTTCGCCCGCAGCCTCAGGAGCTGCTTCACTGCCGCCGGCCAGGCCGACGGCGCGGAGGAAGGCTCCAGGCCCAGGCGCCACTGCGCCGCCAGCTTCGGCAAGGCTCCCAGAGCGCTCAGCGAAGAGGACGGGGGTCAGGGACTCGAGGCGTTCCGGCGTCCCGGCCAGCAGGCACCAGTACCGGCTCCGCTCGGCAAATTTCCGTTCTGCGCTTTTTGCATCGAGCGGCTGACAGGACAGGGGAGGTAGGCCCGATGCTTTCCGACAGCCTCCGCAGGGAGTTGGCCGGCGCCGGCTGCGCCCTGGTGTGAATGACACCCAGAAAGTTTGCCGCGTGCTAACTTGAAAGTTTACCATCCGTGACAACCAGAAAGTTTACCACTTGAGCTTGCCATCTCGCCAACCCTGGCAATTAGAAAGTTTGCCGCATGGCGTTTCGCCGACCTCGCCACAGGGCTCTGACTTCAGTCTCCGGCCAGAAGCTCAGCGCTGGACGCGGCTCCGAACAAGTCTTCTTCTACCACGCTGATCGTCCTCGGCAGATAGGTCTTGTGCTTCTGCCGGATGCCGGCCTTGTTTTCCCGCTCGATGATGGGGACCATGCCGTCCATGATCCGGCTGTCGGAATAGCCGTCGAGCATGAGACGGCAGATCACGGCGTAGTCCCTTCGGGAATGGTCCTCCGTCTTGTTCTGGTCCCTGATGCTCCGGAGCCACTCGGCGCAGCACTGTCCAGCCTTCCTGCGGACATCCGGGAGTCCGGAGCGCAGAATGCGCCTCCGGACCGGCCTGCCGGCGCCGCGGGCGGCCTTCTCCGCCTACGGCCACGTCGGCACCGGCATGGCCACGGCCCTGCACTTCACTTACCCTGTTGCCGTCCTCGTCCTGGTCTGCCTCGCCTTCTGCGAGCCCCTTTCCCTGCTGGACGCCCTGTGCGTGGCGCTGAGCGCAGCTACCAATTTTTTATATCTCTATACCAATCAAAAAGCCCCTGCAGAAGAAAATTGCAAGGGCTTTGTTATAGTCTGGAGCCAACTGAGAGACTTGAACTCTCGACCTGCTGATTACGAATCAGCTGCTCTACCAACTGAGCTAAGTTGGCGAAAATCGCTAGGAAGACTTTCTAGCGGAAAGAGGGCTCCCTGTCAATCTACAAGGACGCTACTTCTTTCCGGTCTTCTTGGAACCCTTGCCTGCCGGCACCACGGTAATCTCCCGGCGCTGGCGCTTGCCCTGCTGCTCCGCGCCCTTGCCGTTCTGTGCCCTGCCACCGGAAGCTACAGGCTTCTTCTGGTCGCTCTTGCGGACGTCCTTGTCCTTCTTCTGGTCCTGGCGGCCCGACGGGGAGCCAGCGCCACGCTTCTGCGAGGACGAGCGGACTTCGTCCTTATCCTTGGAACGGTCCCTGGAAGGGTCCTTGCCGGAGCCTCTGGCTTCGTCCCTGTCACGGCCGCCACGGGAGCTTCTGGCCTCGTCGCGGTCTCGATCCCTGCGCGAAGAACGCGCCTCGTCCCGATCGCGGTCGCGTCCGCGATCCTTGCGGGAGCTTCTGGCCTCGTCCCTGTCCCGATCGCGACGCGACGATCTGGCTTCGTCGCGATCGCGGTCCCGGCCACGGCGGGAGCCTCTGGCTTCGTCGCGATCCCGATCCCTGCGGGACGATCTCGCCTCGTCCCGATCCCGATCGCGCCCGCGACGGGAGCCTCTGGCCTCGTCCTTGTCCCGATCGCGACGCGACGATCTCGCCTCGTCCCGATCCCGATCCCGCCCGCGACGGGAGGATCTCGCCTCGTCGCGGTCGCGGTTCCGATCGCGACGCGAGGAACGTGCCTCGTCGCGGTCACGGTCGCGTTCGCGCCTGCGCTCAGCGCGCTCTTCGCGTTCGCGCGCCGCCCTATCGCGCCGATATTCCCGGTCTGCCTCTTCCGATGCCTGCGCCAGCGCCATGCTTCCCTTGCTCATGTCGACGCGGCGCGCGCCGATGAAATGGGTCTTGAAGAAGCCCGACTCCATGGACTCGATGCGCACGCGGGTGTTGGTCCGCGGCGCATGGATGAACTTGCCGTCGCCGATGTAGATGCCGGTGTGGTAGCCGCCGTGGCTGCGCCGAAAGGCGACAATGTCGCCAGGCCGCATCTGGGAGAGGTCCCGGATGGCGAAGCCGACTTCCTTCTGCTCGGCGGCCGTGCGCGGGAGCCTGACGCCGGCGCCCCGATAGGCCCACTGCACGAGGCCCGAGCAGTCGAAGCCGCCGGGCTTGACGCCGCCCCACACGTAGGGCGTACCGATGGCGGAGTGGGCGCGACGCAACACTTTGCCGGACACCGTCGGGTCGTTCTCCTCGGTCCAGTCCCAGTCGCCGCCCAGGTCGGCATAGCCGGCGTAGGACTGGCGGAAACGCTCGTAGTCGGCGTAGCTTTCTTCCGGCTTCTTCCTGTGGGAGCAGCCAAACGACAAAACGCAGACGAGCACAAGGATCAAGACTTTGTATGCATTACCCATTTCGACTCCACTCGCGGCGGGCGGGGATCTGGCAAAGGTGCAAGACCGGCCTCAACAAAGTCTTATAAACAATTTACGGTCTGTTAGACAAGGACGCATCCCTGCCGAAAGCCGACTCGAAGCTCGCGCAATTCTAAACAATTTCAAGAGGTTGTCGAGAAAAAACGCCCTCTTCACAGGGAAGGAAGAAAAATGCACCCTGTCTGCCGGGGGCCACTAGTGGCTCGGGAAGTCGAAATTGCGCTCGATGCAGGCCATGGCGTTGTGGTTGTGGATGGACTCCATGCTCTCCACCTCCACTCGGTAGCCCTTGAGATGAGGGTGCACGTCCAGCTGCTTTGCGACGTTGCGCACCACGTCTTCGACAAAGCAGGGATTGGCGAAAGCGTGCTCGGTGACGTACTTCTCGTCCTCGCGCTTGAGTATGGTGTAGACGGGGCTGGATCCGGCCCGTTCGGCTATCTCCACAAAGTCCTCGATCCAGTCGAAGCCGCACATGGCGAGGGTCATCCTGACCAGAGTGCGCTGGCTGTGGGCCCCCTCCTCGCTGATGGCCTTGGAGCAGGGGCAGACGGTCATGACCGGCACCTCGATGCCGAGAATGAAGGACTGCTCGTCGGCCGCGTTGAGCTCGCCCGTGAGGGTGCAGTTGTAGGCAACGAAGCTCGACGCTCCGGAGGACGGCGCCTTCTTGCGGATGAAATAGGGGAAGCGGAAGCAGACCTGGGCGCGCTTGGCCTCGAGGCGCTCCTTGATGGTGGCGAGCAAGCCCCGCAGCGAGTGGTAGCTGATCTCCCCGGCCCAGTTCTCCATGGCCTCGACGAAGCGGCTCATGTGAGTCCCCTTGAAGGAGGCAGGCAGATCCACGGAAAGATCGGCGCAGGCCACCGTGCGCTGCGTACCGTTGGCGCGGTCGCGGGCGGAGAGGGGGACCCTGACCCCGCGCACGCCGACCCGGTCGATGGGAAGGGGAACTTCGGGCGCGTTTTTCTGAACATCGATCATCAGGCCAAATCCTTTCCGGTCGTCGTGGGCACGAAGACGCCATGCTTGACGCCGTTGCAGGCGATGAGCCTGTCGGCAAGGGAGCTCACGGCCTCTGCATCGCCCCGGAGCACGAGCACCTCAAGGCAGTTGTGGTGATCAAGGTGGACGTGCATGGACGTCACCACCACGCCGTAGTGGTCGTGCTGGATGTCCATGAGGCGTCGGGCGAGATCGTGGGAGTGGTGGTCGTAGACGAGCGTCAGCGTGCCCGCCAGCTCGCCGCTCTGCTTCTTCCACTCGTCGCGGATCAGCGCCTGGCGGATGAGGTCGCGTATCGCCTCCGAGCGGTTCGTGTAGCTTTTGCGCCGGCACAGGTCATCGAAGGGAACAAGCAGATCCTCGCTTAAGGAAACACCGAAACGGGCAAGCTTAGCCATAGCGTCCTCTCCTCCAGGGCGTGCCGCAGAAGCAGGGGCTGGCCTCTGCATGGCAAGGAATGTATCCAGTAAGCCCCGATCTTCCCGCATGTCAATCGTGAGGCGCCTGCCGGCGCGCCCCGGATCCCCCGTGCGGAGCATCTCGCGACTATTGTTCATCCCCTTGGCATCTGCTATACGAAGATGATTGTTACACCATGCTGGAGGCACAATGGGGCAGGACATCTTCGATACGGCAGTCATCCTTCTGCTGACCTTTTTCACCATCCGCGGCTGGCTGAACGGCTTCGTCGGCGAGATTGCGGCCATCGTTTCCCTGATCGGCGGCTTCTGGGCCGCCCACACCTTCCACAAAGATCTCGCGCCACAGCTCACCTTCGTCTCCGACCCGCTCTGGCAGAACATGGTCGCCTACGTAGCCATCTTCGTGGCCGTCATCATTGCCGTGGCCGTAGTCGCCAAGCTTTTCCAGCGCATCCTGTCCTTTGCCTTCATCGCCTGGGCGGACAGGATCTTCGGCGCCCTGCTGGGGCTGGCCAAGGGCCTCATCCTCTGCACCATCGCCTTTCTCTTCATCAACAAGTTCTTCGCCAGCGCCGAGTTCTTCCAGCACTCCCGGGTGCGACCCTACTTCGCGACCTTCATTGACGAAGTGCGCACCCATCTGCCTCCCGACCTCGTGAAGCGCTTCAGCATCTGACGCCCGCAGACCCAAGGAACCACCTAATGAGTACATGCAGCATCGACCAGCTCAAGGACATCGTCGCCCGCCTGACCGGCCCCGGCGGCTGCCCCTGGGACAGTAAGCAGACGCCCGAAACCCTTAGCGAGTACATCATCGAGGAAAGCCACGAGCTGGTCAGCGCCATACGCTACGGCGAGCCCGACGACGTGTGCGAGGAACTCGGCGACGTGGCCTTTCTGCTGGTGACCATAGCACACCACTTCGAAAAGCAGGGCAAGTTCACGCTGGACGACGTCTTCAAGCGCAACGCGGCCAAGATGGTCCACCGCCATCCCCACGTCTTCGGCAACGAGAAGTTCGAGAGCCTCGACGAGCAGCTCAAGGCCTGGGAGGCGCTGAAGAAGGAGGAGCATCAGCAGGAGGGCAAGGCCACAGGCATGTTCGACTCCCTGCCCCGCGACCTCGATCCGCTGGCCCGCGCCTACCGCATCCACGCCAAGGCCTCGCGCGTCGGCTTCACCTGGGAGAGCGACGAGGACGTCGAGCAGCAGGTGGAGGCCGAATGGCTGGAATACCTGGACGCCCAGAGCCGTGGCGACGAGGCCGGCGTCAAGCACGAAATCGGCGACCTTGTCCTGACGCTGGCTGAACTGGGCCGCCGTCGCGGCGTCAAGGCCAACGAGGCTCTGGACAACGCCAACGAGCGCTTCCTTTCGCGCTTCCGCCGCATGGAGGAGCTCGCCCGCGCCCAGAAGCGGGAGCTCGGCGACATGAACCTGGACGAAAAAAATGAGCTCTGGGAACAGGCGAAGCAGGAAGAGGCCGGAAAGGCTCCGGGCCAAAGCGCAGCCGATGCCCCCCTTGCGAAGCAAAGCCAGGCCGAGTAGCCCCCGCAGGCCCAGCGCCCTCATCGCGGGCGTGCTGGCGCTCTGCCTTGCCCTGCCTCTGGCCGGCTGCGGGCAGGGGAACGTGCGCGAGCGCCCCGGCGCCCTGCACAATCCCACCCTGGGCGGGACGGAGAGCCGGGTGAGCCCCGCCTACGCGCAGTGGCTCAGCCGCCAGGGCATGCTCAGCCAGGCCGAAGCTCTCGTCCATTCCGTCTCTGGCACGGCCAGACTCTGGGGACACAGCTCCGGCGTCCAGAACGCCGGGCTCGTGCTCAAGGCGGCCCCTGCCTGGCTTGCGCTCAATCCTTGGCGCGCCGGTCTGAGGGCGCCCTTTGCCAAGCAGCTCGGCGAGATCGATGCCGGCCTTGCGGCCTGGGGCTTTCAGGGAATCTATCTTTCGCCCCTGCTCGAAACGGACGGCGTGTGGCTCAACGACCGCTCGCCCGCCCGCTTCGGCTCCAGCGCCTGCTCCATCGCCCCTGCCCACGAAGCCGGGCCGGCGGACGTCGTTTCCGACCGCATCGGGCGCGTCGAAGCCCTCGGCATCCAGCAGGGCACGGCCATCGTGCCGGCGGCCACGGGCATGGGGCCCGATTTCATGCTCCAGGCCAGGCGCCATGCAACCCACCAGGGGCTGTACTGCATGATGGAGATCCCCAAGACCTTCTGGGCAGAGTTGCCCAAGGCAGCCGACAGCTGGGACTGCGCCCCGCTGTCCGCAGCCCTCTGCGCCCGCCTGGCCAGCGAGGGAGTCATTCCGGCCGGCATGGCGCAGGACCAGACAGCAGGCGCCGTTCCCGCAGGCTGGGCGGCCACGGGCGAAGTGCTGGGCACGGACGGACAGCTTCGCCGCTACGCCTACCGCTGGGCCGTCACGCCCTGGCGCCCCGTTCTGCTCTGGCAGGACCCCTCGGGCAGGGCGCGCACCCTGCTGGCAGGCTCCATCATCCAAACCACGGGCCTCCAGCGGCAGGCCCTAGCCGGAATCAGCCTTGCCGGCCTCAAGGGGCTCGACGCCCCGAGTCCGGATCCGGCTGCGCCAAGCCTTGCGCCAGCGCCGGAAGCCCTTGCCGACATGACGGGCCAGGTGCACCGCTACGGCGGCTGGAGCCTGCTCGCCGATACGGCCTCGGCCGGCGACGGCACCCTTTCCCGCTTCCTGGCCTGCGCCGACTTCGTTGCCGTGCCGGAGCTGCCGGGACTTGTCCGCCAGGCCTTCGCCAGCGGGAACGCCGGCCCGGTGGCAGCCCTGCTCGAGTCGCTGGCAGCCCTTGGCCCAGACGCCAAGCGCCTAGCCCTGGGGCTGGAAGATGCGGAAAGCCCCCAGACCAATGCGGGACTGGCGCAGGATCTGCTCGGCGGCAGCTCTCGCCTTGGCGACGGCAAGGCCAGGGCAGCCTCCCTTGTCCACGCCATGGTGGCCCTTCCCTGCGCCCTGCCCGGCCTGTGCTTCGTCGCCTACGAGGATCTGGCCGGCATCGCGAAGCCAGGCGATGCCGCTTCCGCCCTCTTTCCCTGGCCCGGCCACGGGCGCGCCGAAGACGCTTCCGCCCTGCAGCCGGCGGCCCTGCTGGCCGGCGTCCTCAAGGTGCGATCCTCCCGCAGGGCTGCCGAAGGCCGCATCGTGGGCCTTGCGCACAGCCCGTCGACGCTCGCCGTGGCCAACGGGCTGCCGGACGGATCGCTGCTTGTCTGTGCAGTCAACTTTTCCGGGCAGGAACAGGTGCAGACAATTGCCATTCCCCCCGCTTGCAAGGTACATAGGATCGAAACGCTCACGCCCGGCATCACGGGCGCGGCGCGCCTTGCCGGGCGCGTCCTCACCATCTCCCTCAACGCCCGCCAGGCCGTCCACGTCCTCGTGGACGCCGGAAACGGCAGGAAAGGATTGTGACCATGGCAGACCCCAGCCGCCACCCAGACGCCAGCGAGCCCAGCGCAGCCGAGGCCGCGGCGCAGAGCCCTGCAGACGACGCCATCGCGATGCCGGCAACGCAGGAAGAGCTCTCCCAGCCGGCGGAACCCCTTGCCGGGCAGCGCGAAGCCGAGGCTGACGATGCCGGCGCAGGACCCGCGCAGCAGCCCGAAGCCCCTGCTGCCGGCGCCACGTCCGAAGCGCCCGCCGGCGAGCTCTTTGCCATGGACAACAATGTCAAGACGGCCAGCGAAACGGTTCCTGCCGGCGAAACGGACGCCACTGAGATCTTTGCCATGGACGAAGGCGGAGCGAATCCCGACGGCGCCAGCGAGGCAAACCAAGGCCCTCTGGCGCCCGAAGACGCCAAGACCCACAATTCCTTCTTCCGGGCACTTTCCTTTGCCACGCCTCTGGTCCTGCTGGCCGGCATGGCGGCCTGCTTCTGGCCTCCCTTCTTCTTTGGCGACCTTTACTGTCCCCAGGAAGTGCTGCAGTGGCAGTTCATCCAGTCCCTCGGCACCTCTCCCCTGCTGCCAAGCGCAGCCGGCGCCTGCTGCATGCCCCTCTTCCCCTGGCTCGCCCACTTCATCTCGCTTGCCCTCGCAGGCTCGCCCCTCGCTCTGCCACTGGCCAGCTTCGCCGGCGCCTGCTTCGCCATGATCGGCCTCTGGCTGCTCTGCCGGCTCGGGCGCTTCGGGCGCTACACCCCGCTGGCTGCTGGACTCGCCCTGCTCTGCATGCCGGCCTTTCTGGCCCTTGCCCAGTTCCTCGGCCCCATAGCCTGCGCCACGGGCCTGACGCTCACATCCCTCGGCCTACTGGCACGGGCCTGGATGAAGGAGAGCGACTGGCCAGGCATGCTGCTCGGCCACCTGCTCGCCGTACTGGCAGGGCTGACCGGCGGCCTGCTCTACGCCCTCCTGCCCGTCCTCACCTGCGCTCTCTTCTGCCTGTGGCGCTGCGGCTTCAGGCGGGCGCGCAAGCTCGACGCGGTGGCGGGCTTCGCCCTCTTCCTCTTCGGCTTTCTTGGCTGGGCGGTGGCGACCATCATCTTCACCGACAACGTCACGCCCTCCGCCGTCATGAGCATGCTGGCCAAGATGCCCGACTTCAAGGGGCACTGGTGGATACCGCTGGCCTGCTGGGGCATTGGCTCCCTGCCCTTCCTCTTCCTCGTCATCTGCTGCTCCTGGCCGAGAATTCTGCGCAACAGCATCCGCGATCTGAAGGCAAGCCGCCACGAGAGCGCGGGCGCCATCCTCTACATCGGCCTGATGCTGGCCCTTGGCCTCGCCCTCTTCTCCCCGCACGTCGCAGACTGCTTCCCCGCCGTGGCGCTCACTGCCGCCCTCGCCGGACGCGCCCTCTTGCGACTCGGCAAGGCGGGCCTGCGACTCTTCTTCATCCTGGCTGGCCTTTTGCTCGTCGCCATCGGCCTCGCCTTCCTTGCGGCAACGGTACCCGGCGTCCAGAGCTTCGTCCTCGAGACCGCCGGCATCCCGCTGCCCCGCTCCTTCCTGAAGCTGGCCAGCGAGCTGACCGTCACCGGCATCGCCGCCACGCTGGCCCTCACGGTGCTACCCATCTTCAGCGCAGCCGCCATACTGCACGTTGCCTGGCGCAGTCGCACGGCAGCCGCCCCCCTGCTGACATCGGCAGCCATGGTGGCCCTCATGGCCCAGCCCACCGGCATCATGCTGGCCCCTGCCTTTGCCGACATGCCCTCGCTGAAGCTCAAGACCTTCAGCCAGCTCACCGGCCAGGAGCCCTCCATGCGCGCGCCGGCACGGCCTGCGCAGCAACCGGCTCCCGCCGCGCCTGCGGTCCAGCCCCAGTCCCAACCCCAACCCCAGAACGGCGATGCCGTTCAGCCGGCCCAGCGTCCCGCGTCCGCCTACAGCACGGCAGCCGATCCGGCGGGTCCGCGTACCATCGCAGGCCAGCCGGCAAGCCCTGCGCCCGAAGCCAAGCCTGCCGAGGCGGCCAAGCCGGCGACGCCCGAAGCCAAGCCTGCCGAGGCGGCCAAGCCGGCGACGCCCGACGCCAAGCCTGCCCCGCCGGCAACCCCTGCGACTAAGGCCGCGTCAGAAGCGCTTCCGGCCGCAAGGCCGGATGTCCCAGCCAAGCCGGCGACGCCTGAAGCCAAGCCTGCCCAGTAGGCCTTTGCAGGACGATTCAGCCAAGCTGCTCCACATCGATCCACAAGAACACGCGACGCTCCCGCCAGTTCCGGGAGCGTCGCTTTCAGCGACTCGGCGCCGGAACAAGGGCGCACAAGCCATGCCTGAACAGCCAAACGATCCCGACAGCACGCCTCCCCAGCCATCCGGCATCACGGCCGATGCCAGCGAAGCCGGCCTCAAGCTCATTGCCCTGCTCGAGCGGCGCCTCGGGCTCCCCAAAAGCCTCCTGCACCGCTGGATACGCACAGGCCAGGTCAGGCTCAACGGCGCCCGTCCCCAGCCTTTTGCGCGGGTTTCCTCCGGCGACCAGGTGCGCCTGCCCCCCTTCGCCTTCGCCCTGGCGGAGCAGGCAAGCAAGGCGGCCGCCAGAAAAGGGGGCGCGGCGCCCCAGCCAGCCAGAGCGGCCAGCAAGGCCAATGCCGCCAATGTCCCCAGTCCGGCCAGACAGGCCGCGCTGGCAAGGCAAAACCGGTCGCCCACGCCGCAGCCAAGCCCCGAAGCGAACCCTTCCCTTGCCCGCCAGATCACCGTCGTGGGCGAACTGGACGATCTCCTCTGCGTGCTCAAGCCCGCAGGCCTGCCCACGCATCCCGGTTCCGGCCACGCCGACTCGCTCGTCGCGAGGCTGGCCCAGCTCTCCCCAAACGCGGTCTTTCCGCCCACGCCCGTGCACAGGCTCGACCGGGACACCTCGGGTCTGCTGCTCGTTGCCACAACCTTTGCCAGCCTGCGCCAGACCCAGGAACTTCTGAAAACGCGCTCCGGCATCGTCAAGGAATACCTTGCCTGGGTCGAAGGCGACTGGCCCTGGCAGGAAGACAGGCTCCTGCGCCATTTCCTTGCCGCGCGCCGGGCCAAGGGCATGGAGAAGATGGCGGCCGTCGGGCCAGACGAGGGCAGGGAAGCCAGCCTCATCGCCCGTCCTCTAGCCCGTTGCGCCGGCGCGACGCTCCTGCAGATACGGCTGCTCACGGGCCGCAAGCACCAGATCCGCGTCCAGCTTGCGGCCGAAGGGCACCCCATCGTCGGCGATGTCAAGTACGGCGCTTTCAGGGGAGTTTCGCCAGCCCTGCGCCTGCGCCTCCACGCCTTCCGCATCGTCCTTGCCGGCAGGGCCGAGTTCACGCGCCTGCCTTCCTGGGAGGCGCCCTGGGAGATCCGCGAGCTGCCGCCCCCCATCGAAGCGGACCGCGAGGCCTGGCAGCCTGCGGCAGGGGCTGGAAGCTGAGCCCCGGGGTCCGGCAGGCTTGAGGCGTCCGGCGATCCTGGCCCCCTCGCTAGCCCCTCCCTGGCGGCCGGCGGCCCAAGGATTTGCCAACGCTGGGCAAATCCCCTACAAGAACCGTTCCCGACAGACCACCAACGACAGGACCGCGCCATGCCAAGCTTGCTTCCCAACATCGTTCTCGTTGGACGCCCCAACGTGGGCAAGTCCACCCTCTTCAACCGGCTGATACGCAGCAACAGGGCGATCACCCACGACCGCCCCGGCGTCACGAGGGACCGCATGGAAGGCGTCGTGCGCCGTCCCGGCAAGCCCGAATACGGCATCATCGACACCGGCGGCATCACGCTTGACGACCGCCTTGCCGTGCAGGAAGGCCCTGACGGCATACGGGGCTTCGAGGAGGAGATACTGCGCCAGGTCGAGACCGCCATGAGCGAGGCAGCCGCCATCGCCTTCGTCGTGGACGGCCAGGACGGACTGCTCCCCACGGACAAGTTTCTCGCCAACCACCTGCGCCGGCTCGACATCCCAGTCATCTGCGTCGTCAACAAGGTCGACGGCGCGGAGCTGGCCGACCAGCGCCTGGCCGATTTCCACGTGCTGGGCTTCCCGCTCATCGCCGTCTCTGCGGAGCACGGCCACAACATCGGCGAACTCCAGGACACGCTCGGCAAGCTCATCCCCAAGGATCTGCTCGGCGCCAAGCTGGAGCCCCCGGCGCTCAGGCTTGCCCTGCTCGGCAAGCCCAACGTCGGCAAGTCATCCCTCATCAATGCCCTCTCCGGTCAGGAGCGCATGATCGTCTCCGACGTGGCCGGCACCACCAGAGACAGCGTCGACGTGCGCTTCACCCTCGACGGCAAGGACTACGTCTTCGTGGACACGGCCGGCATACGCCGCAAGACCAAGATTTCGGACACCGTGGAGAAGTACTCGGTCAACTCCTCCATCAAGTCGGCCGGCAAGGCCGACGTCACCCTGCTCACCATCGACGCCACCGAAGGCGTGAGCGCCCAGGACAAGCGCCTGCTCGACATGCTCGACACCCGCAAGATCCCCTTCATGATCATCGTCAACAAGGTGGACCTCGTCCCTGCCGCCAGCCTCAAGCAGATCCTGACCGACACCAGGGACATGCTCGTCTTCTGCCGGCACGTGCCCATTCTCAGCGTCTCGGCGGCCACGGGCCGGGGCCTCGACAAGATCCTCCCGCTTGCCCGGCGCATCAAGGAGGAGTGCGCGGTGCGCATTCCCACCTCCCAGCTCAACAGGGCCATGAAAACCGTCCTCGAGACGCATCAGCCGCCCATGGTCAAGGGCGCGCGCCCCAAGTTTTTCTACCTGACCCAGGCCGAAAGCGAGCCGCCGACCTTCGTCTTCTTCGTCAGCGACGCCGACCGCGTCATGGCCACCTACGCCCGCTACATCGAGGCCGGCCTGCGCAAACTCTTCCGCATCGCTTACGCGCCCATGCGCGTCAAGTTCAGGTCAAGCCACAAGAAGGACGGCAAGTAGCCTGCACCTTCCCTAGGCTCGCCTGATCCAGACCCGCCTTTCCCAGCCCCCGCTCCGGCGGGGGCTTTGCTTTGGGCGCAGGCTCTGGGGAACCTGTCGCAGGTCCTAGGGACGCTACCGGGCGGGATGCCTGGCCTCCAGGATCTTGGCAGCAAACTCGGCCACGTCCATGGAGGGATTGTAGAAGAGCACCATGAAGGGCACCTCGCCGCCAGGCGGCACGTTCGCGTTGGTGAGGCTGATGTCGGCCTCCGAGGCCAGGGCCGCCTCCATCTCCACCTTGTCCATGACCTGGAGCTGGAAGTGGGAGAGCTGGGCGCCGGCAGTCTGGCGCTTTGCCTCGACGACCTTCTTGTCCTTGCCGATGAGTACGGCCTCCACGCGGATGGCGGAGCGGGGCTCGTCGAAGAGGTTGCGCACGGCGCCCTCGACGACGAGGATGCGACCCACCTTCTTGTTCTCGACAAAGTACTGTCGCACGTTCTGCAGGGAGAGCTTCTCGATGCCGGCAGGGGCGCCGGCCTGAGGGGTTTTGCCCTGTGCCTGGTCTGGCGCCTGGCTCTTGCCGTCACCTTCGGCCGCGGCGTCCAGGGGCGCAGAGCCTGCCACGTCGCCGCTGGCCTGGGCCGGCGCAGGCACGGCTGTCGACGGGCCCGCGGAGGAAGAAGGCTCTGCAGAAGAACCCGTCGTCTGCTTCTGCCCGGTCTGCGGCCTGCCCATGACGGCATCGCGGAAGCTCTCGGAAACCTGCCAGGCTATGCACAGGCAGGCGCCTGCGGCCAGGGCGAGGACGAGGAGCCAGACGGCCCAGCCGCTCCGGCGGCTTTCAGGGGCTTCAGAAGAGGCAGAAGATGCAGGCGCTTCGGGTGTTTCAGGCGCTTCGGGAAGGCTGGCTGCGCCGGCAGGCCTGTCGGGGGAGGCGGCCGGCGAAGACGTCTGAGGGACGGCCGGCGAGGCCGAGGCCGCGGGGGCTCCTTCAGGCGCAGGGGTGGCCGGCTCCTGCGCTTCGGCATCGCCGGGCAGAGCAAAGATCGTGCCGCAGACGGAGCAGCGCAGGCGCGCGCCTGGCTGGACGCCTTCGGGAAGCTTGAATCGGCTCTGGCATCCGGGGCAAGTGACCTGCATGGCGGTATCCTCCTGCGCTGGCGCTGCTAGCGGAGCTCCTGCTCCGGCACGCGAATTTCAGGCAGATTACGCATTTTTCCCGCATAATCCAAGCCGTAGCCCACAATGAACCCGTCGTCCATGGCAAAGCCGACGTAGTCGGGCTCGACTTCCACCTTGCGGCGGGCGCGCTTGTCCACGAGCACAGCGCAGGCAAGGCGCTTCGGCTTTCTGGCGCCAAGCAGGTCCAGCAGGAAGCGCAAGCTGCGCCCCGAGTCGACGACGTCCTCGACTATGAGGACGTTCTTCCCTTCGATGTCGCAGCTAAGATCCAGATGCAGCTTGACCTGGCCACTGCTCTCGGTGGCCGCGCCGTAGCTCGAGACGCGGAGGAAGTCCACGTAGAGGTCATCCTTGGAGATGGCCCGCACGAGGTCGGCGTAGAACATGAAGGCCCCCCTGAGGACGCAGACGGCGACGAGGGGCTCGCCATGGAAGTCGCGGGCTATCTGCGCACCCATTTCGGCGACTCTGGCGGCTATGGCCTCCCTGGTGAAGAGCGGAACGAGTCTGGAGATGTCCATGTCGCCTCCTTGATGCCTTGCTTCAACCGGAAAAAGGCCTCCCCGGTCCAGGAAAGGCCTTTTCGCATAGGTGCAAACAATCGTGCCGCAGGATCAGCCGAGGACGCGCAGCACGGCGAATTCGTCGCAGTCGGGGTACTTGGGGCAGTGCACGCAGTCGGCCCAAATCTTCTGGGGCAGGACATCCTTCTCGACGGTTTCGAAGCCGATGTGGTTGAAGAATTTCTCCTGGTAGGTCAGGGCGAAGACGCGTCCGATGCCGAGGGAGGCGCATTCGGCCACGCAGGCCTCCACGGCGATACGGCCAAGCCCGCGGCCGCGCATGTCTTCGCGCACGACCAGGGAGCAGACCTCGGCGAGGTCCTCCCACACGGGCGCCAGCGCGCAGCAGGCGATCATCTCTCCGTTCTCGACGAGCACAAAGAAGTTGCGTACGTGGCTGTAGAGGTAGGCCAGGGCGCGCGGAAGGAGCTGGCCCTTCACGGCCGCCTGCATGAGCAGGGCATGGATACCCTTGACGTCGGGGATGGTGGCCTTGCGGACTTGGAGGGTGCTGTCCATGGGGGCGCCTCTACTTGAGCAGGCCGTTGAGGACCTGCTCGAAGTCCTCGTCCTCGAGCACGCCGGATCCGGCGAGTTGCACCTTGCCCTTCGTGTCGTAGAAGACGTTGAAGGGCACGCTCTTCACCTGGAAGGTCTCCACGAGATCGCCGGTGACGGCGTAGACCGGGTAGTCCATGCCCATCTTCTTGACGAAGGGCCGCACCTGAGGCTGGGTCCTCGCATCGTCAACGGCAATGCCGACGAAGGCGACCTTGCCCGCGAACTTTTTGTTCATCTTGACGATGCTCGGGATTTCCTGGCGGCAGGGCGGACACCAGGTGGCAAAGAAGTTGATCATGAGGGCCTTGCCCTTGTTGGCGCGGAGCAGACTGGCAAGCCCCGCCTTGTCGAGCGGCTGCAGGGGGCCCTGGGCGGAAGCGCTTCCGGGCAGGGCCAGGAGGAGCGCCAGCATGGCGGCAAAGAGAATCTTCTTCATTCTGTTCATTCCTGCAGGGCGCGCCCCTTCCGGCCTAGCCGGCCACGGTGGCGTCCCGCTGTTGAGATGGCTGGATGGCGCAGAAGTGTACAGCACTCGCCCCCCGTTCACAAGAATGTTTCCGCACCCGGCCTGCAGCCCCGCAGAGCGCCGGGCCCAGCCTAGGCGCGCCTCCTCGTCATTGACAAAGCCCCTTGGAGTACCTAGTTGTTATCTGCCTTTCTAGTCCGGCGGCCGCGCAGGCCAGCGCGGCCGGACGCCGGCACACCCTTTGCGACGGAAGCAGAATGAAACGCAACCAGACGACAAAGCTGCACCGGCCGGGCGAAGCGCCTGCGGCCGAGGTGCAGGCGGACCTTGCCAAGGCCACCGGCGCGAGGCAGTCCGTCACGCCCGACGTCCTTCCGGGACCTGCGCCCTCCGCGCAGCGTCCCCGAAGCCGCCGCAGCGTCGTCGTCACCCAGACGCCGGGCGCAACCGGCGAGGACGCCGGCGACGAGATAGCCGAAGTCGAGGAGATGGCCGAGGACTACGCCGGACCAGACGAAGACGGCGCCCTCGGCGACGGGGAGCTTGGCCCTGGCGGCAGATCCGGCGTGGACGTCGAGGTCGTGCTCGACGGGCAGGGCGAGATCAAGGAGCTCGAGGAGCGCGACGTCAGCGCCATCCTGCCGGCGCCCGCCAAAAGTCGCCTGCCCTCCACCAGGGACAGCTTCCAGCTCTATATTAAGGAAGCGAGCCGCTTCCCCCTGCTCAAGCCCGAGGAGGAGCACGAGCTTGCCGTGCGCTTCCGCGACAGCCGGGATCCCAAGGCCGCCTTCAGGCTCATCTCCTCGCACCTGCGCCTCGTGGTCAAGATCGCCATCGACTTTCAGCGTCGCTGGATGCAGAACGTGCTGGACCTCGTCCAGGAGGGCAACGTGGGCCTCATGCACGCCCTCTACAAGTTCGATCCCGACAAGGGCATCAAGTTTTCCTACTACGCCTCCTTCTGGATCAAGGCCTACATCCTGAAGTTCATCATGGACAACTTCCGCATGGTGAAGATCGGCACGACCCAGGTCCAGCGCAAGCTCTTCTTCAACCTGAACAGAGAGCGCCAGAAGCTCGTTGCCGAGGGCTTCGACCCGGACGCCGAGATGCTCTCCCAGCGCCTCGGGGTCAGCAAGGCGGACATCCAGGAAATGGACCAGCGCCTGGCTGCCGGCGACGTCTCCCTCAACGTGCCCGTGGGCGACGAATCCGGCTCCGCGACCCGCATGGACTTCCTGCCGGCCATAGGCCCCGCCATCGAGGACAGCATTGCCACGGAGGAGATTTCCGGCATGCTGCGCGGCAAGATCAAGACCCTCCTGCCCTCGCTCAGCGACAAGGAAATATACATCCTCCAGCACCGCCTGCTCTCCGACGCTCCGGAGACCCTCAGGGAGATAGGCGAGCGCTTCAAGGTCACCCGCGAGCGGGTGCGCCAGCTCGAAATCCGCCTCCTTGACAAGATCAAGAAGCACCTCTCGACGGACATCAAAGACTTTTCCGACACTTGGATACAGCCGTGAAAACAACTCCTTCCACCCTCGTTCTGGCCCTTGCCCTGGCTCTCGCGGGCCTTGGCGGATGCGATGAAGGCGGCCCCGGCAAGGCCCAGCCCGAAGCGCCGGCGCAGGCCGTCAGTACCGAAGCAGCCAGGACCGAAGCAGCCAAGACTGAAGCAGCCAGCACCAAAGCTGCCGGGGTCGCTCCCGCCGAGGCGCTCCTGCTCCAAGGCGTGGAGGTGCAGCCAAGGCAGAACGAGCTCAGCCCCCAGGCCCGCGGCATGGCGGCCTACCTTGCCATGATGCAGGCCGTCTCGACCGAGGACGAGGACGCGGGCGTCAGGGCCGCCGAGGAGCTCGCCTCCCTTGCCGGCATCGAGGATCTCCCGCCCAAGCTCTGGCTCGAGTGCGCGCTCTGGTACATGGACCGCAAGACCGTCAACGCCATTCCCTTTCTCAAGAGCGCGGTCAGGGCCTGCCCCGGCGAAGTGCCCCTGACGCTGGCCCTCTCCGAGGCCTTGTCGGACAACGGCTTCGCCGAGGAGGCCATGCGTCTGCTCGAGGACGCCCTGGCGAAGGATCCGGAAAACGCCGACACGGCCGTACAGCTCGGCATCACCCAGCTCAAGTCAGGCCTTGCCGAGAAGGCCTGCCAGACCTTCGAGGCCGTGAAGCCCCAGGCCCGCCCCGGGCTTGCCGACTTCTACCACGCCAAGGCCCTCGCCTCCCTCGGCAGGGACGCCGCAGCCCTAGTCCGCCTGCGCGAAGCCGTCAGAAAGCTGCCCGACTTCGAGGAGGCCTGGGCCGAAATCGCCTCGTCCTGCGAGCGCACCGGCGACTTCAAGGGCGCCTGCCAGGCCTACGAGCGACTGCTCAAGCTCAACGTCGCCGAGACCGAGGTGCGCCTTAGGCTCGTTGCCTGCGCCCTGAAGATGAACCAGCCGGGCAAGGCTCTCGCCTACTTCCAGCAGGGCCCGGACGATCCCTCCTTCCAGATGCGGGCGGGCGCCCTCTTCGCCGATGCGCGACACTACCTGCAGGCGGAAAAGCTACTCAAGGCCCTGGCCGCCCGCGAGGCTCCGCCGCCGGAAGTCTTCCTGGTGCTTGCGGACGTGGCCTTCGAGCAGCGCCACGACATAGAGGCCGCCCTGGCCTGGCTCGACAAAATCCCCGAGGCCTCGGGCCTGGCGCCCAAAAAGATCCTCATGTCCGCCCAGCTGCTCGCCGAAGCAGGCGAGACGGCACGGGCGCTCGAGCGCGTCCGCGAAGGCAGGGCCCAATTCCAGGACGTGCCCGACTTCGTGAACCTCGAAACCCGCATCCTCTCCAAGGAAGGTCGCAAGGACGAAGCCGTCGCCTGCGCCAGGGCCGCCTGCGCCCAGTGGCCCGACGACACGGATCTCGCTTTCCTGCTCGGCAGCCTCCTCGCCGAAGGCGGCGCCAGGGAGGAGGCCTTCGGCATCATGGAGGGCATCGTCGCCAAGGAGCCCGACAACTATCAGGCGCTCAACTTCGTCGGCTACACCCTGGCCGAGGAGAACCGGGACATTCCGAGGGCGCTGGATCTCTTGATCAAGGCCAACCGCCTCATGCCGGGACAGTTCTACATCCTCGACTCCCTTGCCTGGGCCCATTTCCGCGCAGGCCACGCCGACGAAGCCTGGACCTGCATCCGCGAGGCGGCCCGCCTCGACAAGGCCGGCGATCCCGCCATCTGGGAGCACTTCGGCGACATCGCGCTCGCCAGGGGCCTGAAGGCCGAGGCGCGCGATGCCTACCGCAAGGCCCTCGAAAAGAAGCCGGACAACGCGGCCGACATCCAGCGACGCCTCAACGCCATCCAGCCCTAGGCGCCATCCGGCTTAGGGCGCCCCTTTCCCCAGCCCCGTTCCCAATCCGCATCGAGCCCGCATCGAACCAGCATCGAGCCCGCTCCCCCCCTTTCAATCCGCAAGTTCCCGCACACAGCCGGCACCCTTCGCCGGCAAGCAAGGCACGCCATGCACAAGCCCGCATTTTTCCCGAATCCCCTGCTCGTCCTGCCCCTGCTGGCAGCCCTCTTCCTTTCGGCCTGCGCCAAGGGCCCCGTTCCCGCGGACCCGCAAGCCGCCCAGCGCACCTGGGAGGCCTTCGCCTCCCGCCAGGCGCCGGCGCCCGCACCCTACCGCGACAGCCTCAGCATGCGCTTCGGGAAGGAAGGCGACACGCGCCGCGTCGAGGCCCTGGTCTGGGGTAACGGCGCCTCGGCCATACGGCTCGACGTCCTGGCCGGCGTCGGCGCCACGGTCGCCATGATAGCCCAGGACGGCCAGACCTTCCTCATGTATGCCCCCATGCAGAAGAAGGCCTTCTTCCACCAGGGGCCGGACAGCCCCCTCTTCAAGATAGGCGTGCCCCTGCCTTTCGATCTCAGGCGCCTCGAGGCCCTGCTGCAGGGTCGCTGGCAGGAGGTCTTCGGCCGGGAGTACCTGCGGGCCGATGCCGTGTCCGCAGGCACGGCCTACGACCTCTCCCAGGGGATAGGCGGAAGGCTTGTGCTGACGAAGGACGCCCTTCCCGCCTCCTGGGAAAGCGAGGACTGGACCATAGCCTTCGAGCTTGACGGCCAGGGCCTTGCCAGGCGCCTTGATCTCGCAAGCCGCCGGGGCGACAAGGGCATCGTCCTCCTCAAGGAGCGCGAAGCGCCGCAGACTCCCTTCACCCAGCGCCAGACAGCCCTGGAGCTGCCGCCTGGAACCCAGGTCCTTCCCATCGAACGCTTCCGCCGCTAGCCAGCCCGCGCCATATCCTCTTCCCCCAAGGAGCCCTTCATGCAGAAGACCATCCATATAGGCTGCGACCACGCGGCCGTCGACCTCAAGAACGCGATCATCCGCCAGCTCGAGGACCGGGGCCTCACCGCCACCGACCACGGCACCTACACCGCCGACAGCTGCGACTATCCCGACATCGCCCACGACGTGTGCAGCGCCGTGGAGAAGGAAGACGGCACCGGCATTCTCCTCTGCGGGACGGGCATAGGCATGTCCATGGCAGCCAACCGCCACCAGGGCGTCAGGGCCGCCGTGTGCACGACCGAGCTCCACGCCAAGCTCGCCCGCAGGCACAACAACGCCAACGTGCTCTGCCTCGGCGCCCGCATGACGGGCGCGGAGCTGGCCAGGGCCATCGTCGATGCCTTCCTCGACACGGGCTTCGAGGGCGGCCGCCACCAGCGCCGCATCGACAAGATCTCCTGCTGAGGCCGGCGCCCCGAGGCAGCCGCGTCCTCCCAGCCATCCCTCCCGACCTTCTCCCCGTTCATTCGACAAGGACAAGCCATGCAGCTTTTCAATACCGCATCCCGCAGCAAGGAGCCCTTCGTTCCCCTCCGTCCCGGCAAGGTGAACATGTACGTCTGCGGCGTCACGGTCTACGACCTGTGCCACATCGGCCACGCCCGCTCCGCCCTGGTTTTCGACGTCCTGGTGCGCTTCCTGCGCCGCAAGGGCCTCGACGTCACCTTCGTGCGCAACTTCACCGACGTGGACGACAAGATCATCCGCCGCGCCAACGAGGAGGGACGGGACTGGAAGGAGGTGGCCGAAACCTACATCAAGGCCTTCCACGAGGACATGGACGCCCTGGGCGTGCTGCGCGCCGACGTCGAGCCCCGCGCCACGGAATACATGGACGCCATCATCGCCCTCTGCGGGGAGCTCGTGCAGAAGGGCTTCGCCTACGCCACGCCCTCGGGCGACGTATACTTTGCGGTGCGCGCCTTCCCCCAGTACGGCAAGCTCTCCCACCGCAGCCTCGACGACATGCAGGCCGGCGCCCGCGTGGCGCCCGGCGAGGAGAAGCGCGATCCCATGGACTTCGCCGTCTGGAAGGCGGCCAAGCCCGGCGAGCCCTTCTGGGAGAGCCCCTGGGGGCAGGGGCGCCCCGGCTGGCACATCGAGTGCTCGGCCATGTCGCGCCCCTACCTGCCCCTCGACATCCACGGCGGCGGCATGGACCTCGTCTTCCCGCACCACGAGAACGAGATAGCCCAGACCGCGGCCTGCT